>SDBS01006479.1_pt1 | contig 11380 bp, 9 predicted proteins | sample 2277091 | NCBI WGS metagenome assembly SDBS01 (sample SAMN10404972, study PRJNA504765) | marine sediment metagenome | isolation source: marine sediment core GS10_PC15, 163 cmbsf | place: Arctic Ocean: Southern Knipovich Ridge | collected 2010 | reverse complement strand
CATCTCTTCCTCCTCAGTTTTATTCCTGAGAAGGATGCCCTATTTATTCGAGTTTATCCAGCTATCTTCCCCCTTCTTTCTCCAGGTCGCCTGATCGGCATCACCGGAATCAGTGATCGGCATGAAACGGAATCAGCGATCGGCATGAAACGGAATCAGCGATCGGCATGCGCCGGAATCACTGATCGGCATGGCCCGGATTATGCAAGCTGCACCATGACCAAATATTATCGGCCTTTTGCTGTTCTTTTCATCTTCCAAAAGAGCTACCGCAATTGCTGGTGATGTTTCTGTTTTGTGCATCTGAATTTTTGTTTCCATCTTTTTCTCCTTGATTTTAATTTACTGTACCAAAACTGTTACTTGATGAACTGATTAAATCATAAATCATTGACTCTGATAAAGAGGAAAACTATGCGTAAAATGGTTAAATTTGAGGAACTGTGAATTGCTGACGGAATCGTCCCGGGGAAGCGCCTTGTATGTTCCTGAACCAGTGGCCAAATTGAGAAGGGTCGCTAAAGGCAAGCTCGTGGGCAATTTCAGCGATCGAATCAGGGGTATGCACGAGCAGACGCTTGGCTTCTAGCATGAGGCGGTCACGTAAGATTTTACCTGGGGTCATACCCATTGTCTTGCGAACCGTTTTGACCAGGTGGTTGGTAGTGACGCCCAACATTCCCGCATATTCTTGGACTTTTTTTCTCTCCAAGTAATACTGTTCAGCCGCCAAACGAAATTCTCTGCTCAAATGGAAAGATGCATCAACAGGAGAGCGTTTGGGGCTTGTCTCGTATAACCGCAGGACCTCAACGAGCGCAACATTCAGGTAGGCCAGAAGCAATTCATCTCGCTTCTCACCTCCTACAAGATTCCTGTCGAGAGCAGTTGTGAACAGGTGGTCAAAGATAAATCTCTTGTCTTTCTCGACTTTTAGGAAGGGAAGGTCATGGGTGTAGTAAAACGGCAGTTCTTGTAGAAACTGGGGGCCTCTACCGTATAATGAAAAGAGGTCTAGGGAAAAGAAAATAGCGATTCCGTCGGCTTTCTCCAGATTGATGTCCCAGGCATGCACCTGACCTGGCGATATGAAAGCAAGCGTGCCAGCGTCAAGCGAATGGCTTTGAAAGTCGCAAAAAAGAGTAGCGTTGTCCTTCAATAGCCAGACAATCTCAAAAAAAGTATGTCGGTGCACCAGTTTTCGTAGAACGCACGTGACCTCGTCCTTTGCAATCCTTCTGACGTATATTTTAGGCGACTCGATATGAGAGTCATCAGGCGTAATAGGGAAGGGGTAGAATAGACGGTCTCTCGTTATCACAGATTACCCTTTCATTGTGTCTTGAAACGCCGCCTTGTGCAACAGTCCAATCACTTTGCAGACGGTAACCGAGTTTGTGTTGATGTTACCCGCTACAAATGGAGGATAACGGTTCATCTGCTACAGGCAACACAAAGTTAATGTATGTACGGTAATCGTAAAGCGGCTATTGGCACTCGTTGTAACCACTATAATTATGCATTTGTTTTTTGTCAAGTCATGTGAGAGCGGGAGTTAAAAGTCAGCAGAGGCAGCTCCAGCGTTGCCTGTTCAGTACGTTTCAGTCGGAATCGCCGGACATGGAAGTCGGCCCACCGCTGGGCCGAGAGCGTTTTCTCGTTCAGGACAGACCTCGACGATCTGGTCACGGGTTTATATGGTTTCCATTAACTATGCAACTCTTTGTTCCGCGATTGAACAATTTTAAATATACATTAGCTGAGATTACATACTTGTTGAATTTCTCTGATCAGTCTCATTTTTCTAATTCTTTTAAAGAGATGTATGGTGTTACGCCTAATAAATTCAGAAATAGTATCAAGAAAAAAAAAATGAGATTGTAAATAACTGCAATCCCTTTTTTTTGTTTTAAAATTTTGATCAGAGGGCGTAGATGTCAAATCTTACGAGTCCCCCGGCAAAGCCGGAGATTTACCCAGGATTAATTATCAGACTGTTGAGATTTATAAAAGAATCTTATTGCCAAACATTTCATCTAAGGGGTCGGCAGTAAAAGCGACTTTTTTTCATTAACAAATTATATAGTTGCGAACAACAAGTTGAATACCGTTATAACCAGACTTCCTTGTTGTCATTTACAAATTGCCGGAAAGAAATAGGTCTTCTACCCGTTACACTTTCTACTGTATCGGTAATTTCTTCAGCATATCCTTCTACAATGCAATGATTTAAATCCATCATTACGTCGATCAAAAACTGAGGGAATTGCAAATCTTTCATTGCTTTGATTGCCGCTTCATCTGGCACCGAAACATATTGTGCTTCTTTACCTAAGACCTCATTCATTACACCAACCGCTTCTGCATACGATAAGGCTTCGCTGCCTGTAATAATGAGCGTTTGAGTTTTGTATTTTCCAGTATTGAGTAGAACTTCTACATTAACGTCGGCAATATCTCTCACATCTGTCCAGCTAACTTTTCCATCGCTTGCCGGTTGATAGATAACTCCATTCTTGTAGTCGCCAGCAAAAAAATTAATAAAATTTTGCATGAAAAACGATGGGGCGGTAATGGTGTAATCAATCCCACTATTTTTTAGATATTGATCGGTTTCACCAATGAATTGTCTGATTGTAAGTGGCGAATTTATATCTGCTAAAGAACCACCTGAACGAACTATGTGTTTTATATCACTCCTTTTGGCGGCATCAATTACATTTTTACCCCATTCAACCATGTTTGGATGGTTTGGCAAAACCATAAATAATGTTGAAATACCTTGCATTGCTTTATCCAAAGACGCAACATCAGCAAAATTAGCAGTTACGGATTCAACTCCATCTATCGTATTGCTTTTCGTTCCGGCTACAAAACCAGCATTTTTTTTCTTTAATAATTGTACAACTTGACCACCAACATTACCTGTGGCGCCTGTAACTAAAATCTTGTTTCGCATTTTTATCCTCCAGTTAAAATTAGTTGTTTAGTAGTTTTTCATCATGAGAAGCAACAATTAGGATACACCAGCAATTGTCAATAGTATTGTAAATTATTGATTTATTTTTGTAAATAATTAACATTTTTACTTATTGACAACGACCGTCTACAGGTTTTTTGCTCTTTTCGCCACTTTCTAAATGGAACATTTTGGCTGAAAAATCAACAAATAGAGAGAGTATTTTATTGCAATCACAAGGCTTTAGGGCCAAGAAAATGCAATATATCAAAAGTTTTTTACCCGCCCGCCCAACCTTGGCTTTTCGAGAAGGGGTGTTTAAATTGAAATTGGTTGTGCCTGTGAAGTTGCGTGTAATTCAGGTCGTGTTCGTCGGAGAAGTGGTGTTTGTATTCCAACCTCACTTTCAGACCAAGTTGTGCGTGGGCGGTGGGTAAAAATTGGCGTTAAGCTGACCAGCCGCCGGCTCGCAGGCGGCCTCCGCCTGGCAGCTTATCCGCCGCCCCTCGAAGTGACACCCTTAGTAATAGTGTCAGGTAGGTAATTTAATTTCCCAGAAGAATAATAAATTTAATAGGCGTTGTGGTATGCTAGTAAATGACGATGTACACTATTGGTCCGCAAATATACTTTCTATATTATCTGAATTTGAGGGCGTAAGTGTACAGCAATTTAGAGATGTTGATAGCTTGAAGAAATGGCTTAGAACAAAGAACTTTTACCACATCAAAAAATAATTTAAGAAAGGAAGGGCGACGATTAATGATGAAAAACTTTCAATACATCAAAAATCAAGAAGGAAAAGACTACGATTATTCCCAAGACCATTGTTACGTTAAATTATCTTCACATGATACAAATGGTGAACTGTCAATAGTTGAAGATACTCTAAAGCCAGGTTTTTATTTACCAAGACATCACCACAAAATTATGACAGAAGTGTTCTACGTTTTTGAAGGAGAAGTTGAGCTAATTTTTGATAACGAGACTATCACTGCAAAAAAAGGAGACACAATCACGGTACCACCGAATGTGTGGCATGCAGCGAAGTGCGAAGCAGGAGGAAAAATGCTAACGATATTCAAGAATGGGCAATTTGACCTCTATTTGGAAAAATTATCTCAAATGACGGATAAAGAATTCCAGGATGCGAAGTTGATGAAATCAATATCTGCTGAATTCGATGTTTACGAAGAATAAAAACATCACACAAAAATAGTTTTCAACCCGACCGCCCAATCTTGACTTTTGCGACGGGCTGTCTAACTCGAAGTTGGTTGAGCCTGTGAAGTTGCGTGTAATTCAGGTTGTGTTCGCTGTCGAAGTGGTATTTGTACTCCAACCTCATTCTAAAGCGTAGTTGTGCGCGGGTGGCGGCCTAACAAGCGGATGGAACCGCCAAGCCTTGGGCTCGCAAGCGGTCTCCACCTGGCGGCTTATCCGCCGTCCCGTTAGGATGCTAAAAGCATTAGTGGCGAATGTAATGAGGGACAGAAAAGTGGTTGATGGTGAACACATAAAACTCCTATTTGCGCGTCTTTCCAGACATACTGAAAACGCTACATCTAAATTTGACCCAATTACTTATCTTGACTTGGCTCATTGTCTTCGGATTTGGGTAGATATGAAGTCTGATATAGATGAAAATTTAGAGTTACTAAAAGTAAGACTACAATTCAATGTATTTTCTCCAGACAAAAAAATGAAAAGTGCATTGCGAGGCTCAAATTATGTGGCAATCACTGTTGGTAGCAGGGTAGCTGGAGCAGGAAAAATAGATGGATTTGTCTTCACAGACAAAGTATTAAGTGATGATGATGTTGAAAAAATCCTAAAAATGGGCCCTCCGACTGCTAGAAAAACAAACTTATCGTTCTCTCAATGGCTTGGCAGCGAAATAATAGTAACGAATGTTTCTTTCCCCGATCAACAGCCAAGACTGGGAATTTCAATTGAAATGCTCATCAAACGGGTAGCCAGTTTTTTGGGGGCAAGTCATCCGATGGGAATGGAATCCTCACAAGAATTTGAAAATGAGTTTGATCCACACATTCAAGCTTTAAATGAAATCAAAATCTTTGGTAACATACCATCAACTTACTATCAACTATTACAGATCGCTCAGACAATAATCGAAACACTAAAACCAGTGTTTGGTGAATAAAATGGTCTTTTGGCAACATAAAGGTCGCAATCTAATCCCACAGCAGCCGAGGGTAAGCGGCGCGATTTGCTCATAAAGTTGCATGATCGGAAAGCTGGATTTGCCTGGGGCGGGGCATGCCCTGGCGCCACAGCTCGAAACCTTTAGGCAGCGCTAAGGAATAGCGATGATGAGATTGAAGAATGAAAAGGGTGGAGAGCCAGTACTGCAATTCTTAATCGTCCTACTAGGCGTCGATCCTCTGGTATGGCGCCGGATTCGCGTTCCGACCCACTATAGCTTTTGGGATCTGCATGTTGTAATCCAGGATGCGATGGGCTGGCTTGATTATCACCTCCATGAGTTTAAGCTGAATAGCCCGGCGACAGGAAAGCAAATCATCATTGGCATCCCAGATGATGAAGATCCTCGCGGTATTGAAATCCTGCCAGACTATGCTGTGCCCATATCCGAATATTTTGTGCCCAACAACGAGATAGCCTTATATACCTACGACTTTGGAGACGGATGGCGCCACCTGATCGCATATGAGGATCGTCTTCGACCTGCGGAAGGAGTGCATTATCCTCAATGCGTTTCAGGCGCCATGAGATGCCCTCTGGAGGATTGCGGTGGGTTGGGTGGCTATGGGCTCTTCCTCGATGCAATCCGAAACCCAGATCATGAAGAGCATGAGATGTGCCTTACATGGATAGGTGGAAGCTTTGATCCGGAAGATTTCGATCCTGGGCAAGTAGCCTTTCATGATCCCGAAGAACGGTGGCGAATGGCATATGAGGATATTTAGCGCTGGCTAACCTCTCGCTGGAGCGTACGCGGCTGTCGCCGAACGACGTCGCTGCGGTGATCGGTGGACAAACGGCTGGATGGTAAGCCCATCTCTTTTGGGTGTCGTTTATCGTGGAAGAGGATGTAGCGCTTGATCCAATTGACGTAGGCGCCTCCAGCGCGGATTGAGTAATGATTACGGCGGGCGACAACACAGACGCGGTCGAGCAGCTTTCTGGGTGGCTGTTTTTCCATGGCGAAAATTTGACTCGGATAGAAAAATAGTGTATAATAAAAATTGATAATTATGAATTTTCGTCAGACCGGGTTGCTTGGTCGGGCTAGCACACATAATACTCTCAAAGAAAACATAAAACCCGCCTAATACAGGTCGTAGGCGGGTTTTTAATTTCTGGGTGTTTGACAAATCAAACGGGGAGGTATTAATCTCAAATACAAACTCTGCATGGCTCAGCCAAAATTATCAAAGGTTAATTGCCTCAACGGTATGGTGGACTGTTGAGGTAGCGTAAAAAGGGGAGCGCCGCCTATTCACGGCTCGAATTCGAAGGTAGCGTCGCTATTGTAGGAAGGCTTACCCAGAACGGTCCGCTGCAAACCCGGCGGCGGATAAGCCGCCACCCTGTTAGACATCAAATCAACATATTCAGATAGGAGAAAGAAGTCATGGAAAAACAGGGTAGCCCCCAAGAGCGTTCGAAGGAAAGACAAAAGGATGGCGTGGAATACCGCCCGCGAGTTGTAGTGAAGTTTCACGATTACGTAGAACTTCCATATGTAGACGGGGTTGAGGAATATATCCAGGAACGCCAGATTGAGTCATGGAATCGATTGGTGGAAGAGTTTCCTGGCATCACGTTCAGGAGACTTTACACGTCCCTTAGCCCAGAGAAGATACAGGCACTGGTGGACCAGGCAACCGAACTCGATCGAACGTACCATCCACCGAACCTGCTCACATACTTCGCTATAGATTGCCCCCCTGGCGTAGATCCTCAATTGCTGGCGGAAGCGCTCTCGACTTGGGAGACGGTGCAGACAGCGTATGTAGTAATTAGACCAGCTCTGCCATATCCATGTGCCACTCCTGATGACCCCCGGTTTAAATCCCAAGGTTACCTCAAAAAAGCTCCCGGAGGAATTGACGCCGAGTACGCATGGAAATTCCCCGAAGGGTGCGGTAAGGGAATTCAATTTGTGGACATTGAACAAGGTTGGATGCTGAATCATGAGGACCTTAAAGATGTCAAGATCAAATTGATCTATGGCATCAATAAGACGGGGAAGGACTGTATGGATCATGGTACGGCTGTTGTTGGCATAGTGGTGGGGGTGGATAACAAGAAAGGGGGCATCGGTATAGCGCCCTCTGCCGCAGCCAAAGTGGCGTCGATATACAAGACATCGACGAGTTGGAACACGGCTGACGCTATTCTGAAGGCCATCAGCCTTGTCAATTTCGGCGACGTGCTCTTGCTTGAACTGCAAACCGCACAATATGACCCAATCGAAACGGGATTGGCCAACTTTGACACCATCCGATTTGGAACAGCGCTTGGCATCTCGATCGTAGAACCCGCTGGAAATGGCTTCAAAGACCTTGATAAGTTCAAAGACTCCAGCGGAAAACTAATACTCGACCGAGGAAGCAAAGATTTCAAAGACTCTGGTGCAATCATGGTGGCTGCTGTAAGGGTTGATAAGATCCCGCACCAACCTCTGAAAGGTCCCGTTGGCGTGGGCACGAACACCGGAAGTCGCATCGATTGCTATGCATGGGGAAGCTCCATTGACACCTGCTCGTGCGACGCCAATGGAACGAAATCGCTATATACTTCGAGTTTCGGTGGGACATCAGGTGCATCTGCGATCATTGCCGGTGCAGCACTTGTTGTACAAGGTATAGCCGAAGCGAAGCTCAAGTATCGAATCAGTGGTTGGCAGCTTCGCAAGATCCTGAGCGAGCCAACCAATGGAACGTCCCCTGCAACGCCTATGTTAGGGAGCTACGGTCTTGGAATAATGCCCGATCTTAAGAAGATCATTTCTAATATGGCGCTAAATGTGGCCCCAGATATTTACATTCGGGACTTCGTGGGAGATACAGGCGACCCGCATAAGGGTGCCATCTCCGCCAGCCCCGATATTGTTCTGCGGTCTACCAAGGTGACAGATCCGCAAGCCTCCTTTGGTGAGGGAAGCAAAACAGAGAACAGCAATACGCTGGGTCACGAGGCCAAGGCAGGTCAGGATAACTTCATTTACGTCCGAGTCCGCAACCGCGGTGGTTCTGCAGCTAAAAGCGTTAGCATTAAGATCTACTGGTCACCGGTTGCTACGCTTGTCACGCCTCTCCTATGGACACCCGTGGACCCCACCAAGAACCCCAAAACTCCCCATGTCACGATTCCTAACGTTCCCACCGGCAATCAACTGACGGTGTCAGATCCCATCACTTGGAAAGCTGCGGATATTCCTGGTCATGGACACTACTGCTTTGTCGGTCTAATTGGAAACGAACTGGATCCGGCTCCTGTTCCCCCCGATTTCCTGGACTGGAACAAGTTCCGCCGCTTGATTCGAGAAAACAACAACGTCACCTGGCGAAACTTTAATGTTGTGCCCAACAAGCCCAAACCACCTTCGCCGATTCCAGAATACGATGTTGTAGCCCTACCCTTCCTTGCTCCTGGAGCACCTGAGATGGCTAAATTATTCCAGCTTGAAGTGGTGACACGATTGCCAGAAGAAGCGCGCGTTTGGCTCGAGGCCCCTATATACTTTGTCGACGCCATGCAGGTGCATTCACCATTCTTGAGGCGGGATGAAGAACGTGACGTAATATGGGTGCCACTCAATCCGCATGGAGATACAGTTGTAGGAGAAGCGCTTTTCCCGCCCGATTCACTTGCGGAACTGAGGCTGCTCGTGCATATCCCCGAGGAATGGCGAAAGAACGAATATGAAGTGTATGTCAGTCAACTCTATAAAGACGAGGAGGAAGGCGTAAAAGAATTCGAAGAGGTTGGTCGTGTCAGTTGGCGCCTGGTTCCGGAAGAGCCTATAAGACGGAGGTGAGACAAAGGTAATCGATGGAAAGACGGAAATGCGAGTTATTATGAGCCTTATTATTACTTCCGCTTAATAAGCAAAGGTTCCCACTCAGAAAAAGTCGAAAATATCTTAATTCTAAACTAGTAGAAATAATAAAGGGGTCTTTATTATTGACAAATTAAGTGAAAAAAAGCCTAACTATTCATTGCAGCCAACCGCTTAACAGCAGTGGTTGAACTCAAGCAGAAGGTCGGGCGCTGCGCGTCTAACCTAACGACCCGGCGGATGGGTCGTAGAGCCATTAGATGGCAACTTCAATCGGCGTCACGTATGCCAACGAACTGTGTGGTCGATAACTGGCGTAGTCGTAGCGGCATCGATTTTTATTATCGGAGGCAACTTAATAGCAGGGATAATCGTGGCGCTCCGTATCATTTGAGGCAACGATGACCTCACCAAAGAATTCCTTTACTTGGAGGATCAGAGATGGAAACAGCATTTCCCAGAGATATGTTCGAATATGAAGAGGATTTCCGTAAGTTCAGGAAACTGTGTTTAGCTGAAATTGAAGATGGATTTCAACAGGAAAGGGAAAACATCGAAGCCCAGCAAGAGGTTGAAGCTAGGGTTAGTGAGCAAATCAGGCAGTTAATGAAAGAGAGCGGACTGGATATAAACCGCGTCAATGCGATTGAAGAAGGTGAAGCGAAGAAGCTCGACGAATATCTGGCACGGGTCAGAGCCCCGCTCATCGAAAGGGATCCCCAGTTTGACACCCGATTAAGGCAAGAGCTTGAATTCAAGCTCTCCCACACGCATACCGGCAGCTCTCAGGCTCATCTGATAGGTGCCGATGTGATTGCTCTCGACCCGGAGTGGCTCGCATCGTATGAAGGCGAAATGGGTAACCCCGCAAAGTGGTTATACGATGCGAAGAAGAACTGGAAAGGAAAGATATCTCATTATGGATCGCCCGGCTGCTCGGGTGGTACACCGTACCATCCCGCAGGAACCTTGTGGCACTATGTCTGGACACCGCCTAAAAGCGGTCAGTACTGGATACTGTCCGGAACTTATTACCACGGTTTCTATACAATATACTCCTACTATATGCCTTGGTCGGCATGCAATTATGCCCGAGTGCATGCAAAAACTGAGCTGAGAATAGGTGTCAAGAAGCCATATTCGAAGTATCCGGTGGGGATCGCACAGGATGTGAGAGATTTCTTTAAGAAAGAAGGTTCCTCGATTATCGCAACGGGAGCTCTTGAAGGCTCAGCAGTCCATTCGTCAAGCATCAATTACACAGGTATAGGTCCTTTGTATATAAACGTCCTGGTCAGCTTGTCTGTCACAGCAAAAGGAAGTCCGACATACGCTGAGCTGAACTTTAAGGACGGTGCTGCGAACTATGTTAGCCCACCTTTTGTGATTATTTCCTGGACCTAGGATCTGTTGTCGCAGTCGAGTCGATGGATCGTGCAACTGTCAAGTCTAGGTAATCAGGGATATCTTCCATCTTTGTTGGAGGTCCGCGCACATGCGGAGGTGAAAGGAAAGAAGTTCTTTTGTATCCCTTGAAGGACTTTCTGTAAATCTCGAAACCGTTCTCCAGAGCTAACATCTAACGCTTAGATGGTGTGTCCTGAAAGCTATCATCTGCTAGCTGGTGGAAGTCCGGTCCTGGTAACGGTTTTACTTGCTTGCAAGCCGGAGGCCAGGTAGCAGGCATCCAGTGTATCTGGGCGACCGGGTGTGTTGAAGCGTTGTACCCCCCTGAGAAAGGAAAGCAAAACAACAGCCCGTAACATGAAGTGAATGGCTTGCGAGCAAGCTTGGCAGCGTCGAAAGGTTAGCCCTGAAAAGGGAGCAAGAGGGAGCCGAGCTTGTCATGTAAAAGCGAAGGTCAAGGAAGCGGCGAAGAACCTGAAAGAGCAACCGCGAAGGACCCTCCGGCGTAGAGAGAGCGGGATGTTGGCGATGCAGCGAATCGGCGATGCTTCGCATCGTAGAAAGTAGGCGATGGAACAGGAGAGATCTCATTCGGTCGACGGCCCCACAACCGTCGTAACGACTGGAATAAGCTGAAGAAGTGAAATCCGAGAGGAAGCCGGATGAGAAGTCGGAGGGGTTCATAGTGTGCGCTGGGCAGCGCATAGATCAGGAGGGTTAAAGTCCCTCCGACGCTCAGATGAGGGGCGTCATATCCAAAAGCGGGGGTAATGCCTCGCTGGCCGGTGGCGAGAACACCGGAGGGCAGGGTGCCCACTGTGAAGTGGGATCTGAAGGGTCTGCGGAGAAGTACCGGGCCGTAGTCGATAAGTAAGACGAACCGGTCGGCCAAAGATGGGACAAGGTCGAGCCTGCATTATGGAGGCGAAGGCGTTTCTCATCCACCCATCGTACCAAGGTGT
>SDBS01006478.1_pt1 | contig 11380 bp, 7 predicted proteins | sample 2277091 | NCBI WGS metagenome assembly SDBS01 (sample SAMN10404972, study PRJNA504765) | marine sediment metagenome | isolation source: marine sediment core GS10_PC15, 163 cmbsf | place: Arctic Ocean: Southern Knipovich Ridge | collected 2010 | reverse complement strand
GGAACATACTGAACTTTGCTGGCTCTTAAACACTGTCCGTCCGATTGGAGAATTGCAGAGAGTGAGCCAATATAAAGAAAAAGCCAAAAAGTTTAAAAAAAAAATTAACGTCGGTCTTTTAGATTATCCTGATTTACTGGCAACTGATATTTTACTTTATAAAACAGAATAAGTCCCAGAGAGAAGAGACCAGATTCAACAAGAAGAACTAACAAGAACCATTGACAGAAACTGAAATGAAAATTATGAGTCTCACAGAACCTAAAAAGAAAATGTCAACAACCGATAATCCTCAAAGTTATATTTCTTTATTTGATACGCCGACAGCAATTAGAAAAGAAATAATGGCAGCTGTTACTGACCCAGGGAAAAATATAAAATACGACCCCTCTAAAAAACCGGGAATTTCCAATCTTTTGACAATTTATGCTCTTTTTGGAAGAAAATCAATTAGAGAAATAGAGAAAGAATTTAAAAACAAAGGTTATGCAGATTTCAAAAAATCCTTAGCGAAACTTTTAGTAAATTCTTTAGAACCTTTCCGAAGAAAACAAAAAGAACTTCTCACAAGAGAAGTTTATGTAAAAGAAATTCTTAACCAAGGAGCAAGAAGAGCCGGAATTATTGCCCAATCTACTATGGAAGACGTTCGCAAAAAAATGGGCTTGAGTTAGTATCAAGTATCAAGTATTAAGTATTAAGGAGCTAAGCTCCTTTTTCTTTTCTTCTAATAATTCTTCTGTTTCGGCTTCAATGGTTAAACGTAAAAAGGGTTCCGTTTGAGAGGGGCGAAGATTAAACCACCAATCATCATATTCCACTGTAACCCCATCTAAATAATCTTGCTTTCCATCAGAATACTTTTCTTTAACTTTATTTAACATCCCTTGTTTATCTTCTATTTCAAAATTAATTTCCGATGCTTTAGCATAAGGAGACAACTCAGCTATCATCTCAGAAACTTTTTTACCGCTCTTTGAAATTACTTGTAGTAAAATTAAGAAAGCAATAAAACCAGAATCTCCATAAAAATTATCTTTAAAACAGTAATGACCCGATAATTCTCCGCCCATTATGCCATTGTTTTTTATGAGCCCCTCTCTAACATTAACAAAACCAACCTTTGTCCTGACTGGTTTTCCTCCCCATTTTTCAATAAATTCTGGGACTGCTTTTGAACAAATTGTGTTATAAGCAATTACTGCTCCGGGATTTTTTTCTAAAAAGTATTTAGCTAAAAGCAAAAGCGAAACATCAGCCAGAATAAAACCACCCTTCTCGTCTATCAAATAGATTCTGTCAGCATCACCATCAAAAATAAAACCGAAATCTGCTTTTTCTTCTCTTACTGTTTGGCTAACTTGGTCGGTTGCCCCTTTTTCAAGCGCATTAGAAGGATGGGCAGGAAAACTACCGTCTAATTTGAAATTTAAAGGGATAACCTTAATAGGTAATTTAGGGATAAGTTCGGGAATAACTTTCCCTGCCATGCCGTTTCCAGCATCAATTACAACCTTAAAGGCTTTTGTTTCCTTTACATCAATCAAAGAAAAAATATGATTTAGATAGTCCTGCCAAACATCTATATCCTCTATTTTCCCCTTGTCTTGGACCTCTGAGAAGTTCGCCTCTCCGCTCCCACTACCCCGCTTAGCGGGGTGTGGGGGTAAAATTATATCAATTATATCTTTACCGCGAATCATAGAAAATCCATTAGTTTCTTTTTTTATCATTTTAAAGCCATTATATTGAGATGCGTTGTGTGAAGCTGTAATCATAACTCCTCCGTCATATTCATAATGGCTCACAGAAAAATACAAAAATTCTGTTGGGACCTCTCCCATATTATAAACATCAGCACCCTGCTCAATCATCCCTTTCGTTAGTGCTTCAAAAAGAGCGGGAGAAGAAAGCCGCATATCTTTACCAACTACCACTTTTTTTGCTCCTGTATATTCAACAAAACCTCGGCCTATTAGCTCGGCCGTTTCTTCGTTTAGGTCTGTGGGATAAATCCCCCTGATGTCGTAAGATTTAAAAATTGAAGGGTTGATTTTCATACATTTATATTATACCATTTAAATATGTCTTTTTCAGTAGGCATTGTTGGTTTGCCTAATGTCGGTAAATCAACCCTATTTAAAGCCTTAACCAAAAAAGAGGTTGATATCGCATCCTACCCTTTCACCACTATTGAACCTAATATTGGAATAGTTACTGTTCCCGATGAAAGATTAAAAAAAATTGGCGAGGTCATTAAGCCAGAAAAAATTACTCCCACCATAATCAAATTCGTTGATATTGCCGGGTTGGTTAAAGGGGCTCATAAAGGTGACGGTTTAGGAAATCAGTTTTTATCCCATATTAGAGAATGTGACGCAATTTTAGAAATAATCAGGGTTTTTTCTGTCTCTGGGGATTCGGAATCCCAAGAGGTTCAATATCAACTCTGTGAAAAACCCAACCCAAAAAGAGATATTGAGATTATAAAAACCGAATTTATAATGAAGGATTTAGAAACGACGAAAAAAATCCTTGAAAAATTAGAGAAAGAAAAAAAAATAGGGGATAAAGAAATAATTAAAAAAACTAACATTTTAAAGAGGATAGAACAAGGACTTTCCCAAGAAAAAAAGGTTTTAGAGCTCGGATTAACTGAAGAAGAAGTTTCTGAGGTCAAAGAATTCCAACTTCTAACTTTAAAACCATCGGTTTATGTTTTTAATATCGCAAAAGAGCAAAAACCTGAAGTACCACCAACAATTCCTTCTTTTTTGACCCTTGACCTTAAACTGGAAAAAGAAATTTCTGAATTATCTGAATCTGATATAAAAGAACTTGAATTAGCCGCCCAGCTTGATTCTTTAATAATTGCTTGCTATAATACCCTTGACTTAATTACTTTCTATACAATTGCCGGCTTAAAAGAAACAAGGGCCTGGACTCTTAAAAAAGGGAAAAAATGTCCTGAAGGAGGAGGAATTGTTCATTCTGACTTTGAAGAGAATTTTATCAAAGCAGAGGTAATTTCCTGGCAGAAATTAGTTGAAATTGGCTCTTGGGCTAAAGCAAAAGAAACAGGTCTGATCCGAACCGAAGGAAAAAATTACATAATTCAGGACGGAGACGTAATAGAATTTAAAATTTAAACCACATATTTATAGAGATAGCAAGCTATCTATATAATTACTGCTTTCGGTTGAAGAATGAAAGCAAGCTTTCCTTCTTCTCCCTCACTTGCAATTATGAACTACTACGAATTAACCTATCTCATTTCTCCAGAAATTAAGGAAGAGAATATAAAAAAACTTATCGAGGAAATCAATTCGTTTATTCAGAAAGAAAAAGGAACAATTACAAAATCTGAAAACCCTTTCCCGGAAACTTTGGCTTATCCAATCAAAAAACAGAGAACGGCTTCTTTGGTCAGCTCAGAGTTTTATTTAGACCCCGAAAAAATAGAAGATTTAAGAAAAAAACTTAAAAAAGAGACGGAAATTCTAAGATTTTTGCTTGTGTCAAAAAAAATATCAGAGAAAAAAAGGATTGATGCCGAACCCGTAAAGGACAATGTCCTGGAGGATAAACCGACGGCTTTGTCCTCCGAAGCTCCGGAGGAGCGAAGGGGAACAGATAAAAAAGAAAAGGTAGAGAAAAAGGTCGAGTTAAAGGAAATTGAAAAAAAATTAGAAGAAATACTTAACGAATAATAATTTTGTGAATTTAAATAAAGTATTTATTTTAGGAAATCTTACTCGTGACCCGGAAGCTAGAGCTTTGCCAAGCGGACAATCTGTGGTTAATTTTGGTATAGCCACTAACCGATTCTATACTGATAAGTCTGGAGAAAAAAAACAAGACGCTGAATTCCATAATATTACAGCTTTTGGAAGGTTAGCCGATATCAGCTCCAGATATTTAACTAAGGGTTCGCTTACTTTAATTGAAGGTAGGTTGAGAACGAGTTCTTGGCAAGATTCCTCAGGTATTAAACATTTTCGAACAGAAATTATTGCCCAAAATATCCAGCTTGCTCCAAAAACAATGGGAAAAACAATTCCAAACGCTCCGGAAGAAACAGGGGAAACAAATGAAGATATCCCAATTATTGAAGAAAAAAATTACACACCTCCTGCCCCATCTCAAGATTCTGATAAAACCGAAAAAAAAGAAACTGAAAACCCTCAACCCTCCGCCGAAACTCCAGAGGAAAAGAAAACCTCAGACGATAAAGATCGAGATAATGAGGAGGAAATCAACATAAAAGATATCCCTTTCTAACTAACACCAATGCGCACGGACAGGAACACAGATATACACAGACAAAATATCCGTGTTCATCTGTGTTCTTATCTGCGTTTATCCGTGTCTTATGACTTGTTTTTTGTGTCAAAGAAATATTAAAGAAGTAGATTTTAAAGACAGAGAATTACTTCGTCGTTTTATCTCTGGGTCTTATAAAATAAGGAGTAGAAAAAAAACCGGGGTTTGTGTTCATCACCAAAAAAAAATAGCCCGGGCGATTAAGAGGGCTCGCGAGCTTGGATTATTGCCCTATACTCCAAAATAAGAACCTTGAATGTTTGCCCTTCGGGCAAGCCATTGTCTAAGTATTAAGTATTAAGTAAAAAAAACAACTATAATTCACAATTCTATGAAGTTGTTTTTTTATTTTGTTCTGTTATCTCTTGTTTTATTTTTTTCATTATCTCCGGATTCTCTCTCAAAAAAGTTTTGGCACCCTCCATTCCTTGTCCGATTTTTTTATTTTCAAACTGATACCAGCTTCCTGCTTGTTTAATAATTTCGCTCACCAAACCTGCCCTAATAATATCTCCCACTTTAGAAATTCCTTCATTATAATAAATATCAAACTCCGCAGTCCTAAAAGGAGCAGCTACTTTATTTTTCACTATTTTTGCTTTAACTCGATTACCAATAATTTCATCTCCGTGTTTTATTTGAGCGGTTCTGCGGAGATTAATCCTTACTGAAGAGTAAAATTTTAGAGCTAATCCTCCCGAAGTTGTTTCTGGGTTTCCGAAAACAAAACCAATTTTCATCCTTATCTGATTAAGAAAAATAACAGAAGTTTTGGTTTTGGAAACAATACCAGAAAGCTTCCGAAGGGCTTGACTCATTAAACGAGCTTGTAGTCCAATATGCTGGTCTCCTATTTCTCCTTCAATTTCTACTCGAGGAGTTAAAGCGGCTACCGAGTCAATAACTATTACATCAACAGTTTCTGACCGAACAAGAGCTTCTACAATTTGTAAAGCCTGTTCTCCGGAGTCTGGTTGAGAAATTAATAAATCTTTAATATTTACCCCAATCCTTTTAGCATAATCAGGGTCAAGAGCGTGCTCAGCATCAATAAAAGCTCCTACCCCTCCTTTCTTCTGAGCCTCGGCTAAGATATGTAGTGCTAAAGTTGTCTTTCCGGAACTTTCCTGACCAAAAATTTCTATTACTCTACCTCGAGGAACTCCACCTACTCCTAAAGCTAAATCTAATGAGATTGAGCCGGTCGGGATTACGTCAACATCAACCGCTCTCACATCCCTTAATTTCATAAGCGAGCCTTCGCCAAACTTCTGTTGTATTTCATCCAAAGTTTTCTCTAAATCTTTGGATTTTTCTTTTTTGTTCTTTTCTTCTTTCTTCGACATAATTATATTTAATTTTTAATTTTTATTTCACCTAGTTAAATAATTGCAAAGCAAATTTAACAGGGGTAAGTTTTCAATTGATAATTGAAAATTTTCAGATTTATACTTTTTGCCAGTCGTCCTCGCTTTCGGGATTCTCCAGCTCTTTTTTCTCTGTTTCCATATAAATTTTACGCGGTTTCGCCCCATCTGCTGGCCCAACTATTCCCCTCTCTTCTAACATATCTATAAGTCGTGCTGCTCTGGCATAGCCGACTCTCAACCTTCTCTGAAGAAGAGAGGAAGATGCTCTTTGAGCTTCAACTATTATTCTCTTGGCTTCTTCATAGAGAGAATCTTCTCCTCCAAAAAAAGTTTGAACTTTCTCTCCAGATTCCTCAAGGTAACTTTTTAAATCCTGGGAAATAATTGACGAGGTTTCTTCCAGCTCTTTTCCTTCTTCCTTAATAAAATCAGTAACCTTTTTAACATCTTTTTCTGAAATATAAGCCCCTTGTATTCTTTTTGGTCGAGCGGTCTTAGAAGAAATAAAAAGCATATCTCCCGATCCTAAAAGTTTCTCTGCTCCGGCTGCATCTAAAATGGTTCGAGAATCAACCTGAGAAGCCACTTGAAAGGTAACTCGGGAAGTAATATTTGCTTTAATAAGACCGGTAATTACTTCAACTGACGGTCTTTGGGTGGCAAGCACAAGGTGGATTCCTGTAGCCCTTGCCATCTGAGCCAATCTGACAACTCCTGCTTCCATCTCTCGACCCTTAGCTGCCATAAGGTCCGCCAATTCATCAATAATTAAAATAATATAGGGCATAGTGGTCCCTGAAGAAATAACGGATTTCATTTTGTTATAAATTAAAATATTCCGAGCTGGTATAGCAGAAAAAACTTCAAACCTTCTTTCCATTTCTCCAATTAGCCATTGTAAGGCATTTGTTGCTTTCGGTGCATCATAAATTACCGGACACAGAAGATGAGGAAGGTTGTTATAAGCTTGAAATTCTACCCTTTTCGGGTCAATTAAAATCAACTTCAAATTCTCAGGAGGATTTCGATAAAGAAGACTTAAAATTAAACTACTCAAGAAAATTGTTTTGCCCGTCCCGGTGGAACCAGCCACCAAAAGATGAGGCATTTCTCCTAAATCAGCATACATAGGAGAACCCGATACATCTCGGCCAAGACAGGTTAAAAGAGCAGAAGATGATTTTTGAAAAAGAGAGTCGGTAATTAAATTACGAAGGGAAACAAAACTTCTAACTTTATTCGGCACCTCAATCCCCACAAGAGACCTACCGGGAATAGGGGCTTCAATTCTAATCGGATGAGCAGCTAAAGCCAGAGCAAGATTATTAGACAGGGTAGTAATTTTTGATAATTTTACTCCTTCCGCCGGTTTAAAAGCATACTGAGTAACAGTAGGTCCAACATTTACTTCTGACATTTCAACCGGAATCCCAAAATTATCCAAAGTTCCTCTAATTATTGCTGAATTTTGTTTAATATTACCGCTGGTGGGAGTTCCTTCGTTCTCGCTAAGTAAATTAATAGGCGGCAATAAATATCTTCCTTTAATTTTTGAAGGTTTTTCTTTTTCTGCTTTAATTTTTTCTTTAAATTTAAATAATGATATCCGGGGTTTAATTTCTTCGCTTTCGGGTTTGCTTCCACTCTCCTTTACTTTAAGAGCGGGGCTTATTGTTCTTTTGAGCGCTTGAGCAATTAAAGACGGCTTTTGCTCTTCTTTTTCTTTCTCTTCCGGAGATTTTTCTTGCCACAAAAATTGGGAAAATATAAAAAGACCAATAATAATCACCGCTCCAAAGATTATATTAGAAGCCAAAGAACCAAAAAAATTAACAAATAACTTTGCCATCAAATAACCCAAGTATCCCCCTTGTTTTTGGATTAAATTTTGAGCTCCTAAAATACCGGAGATTCCAAAAATTAAAATAAAAATACCCAAAAATATGGGTAAAATTTTTTCTTTTTGTTTTGGTTTTAAAAATATTAAACCCGCTAAAACAAAAAGTAAGGGAACAATAAAAACTGTTTCGCCAATCAAAAACCGGACGCTTTTCATAAAAAACTGGCCTGCCCTTCCGGCCTTCTCCCAAAAACTCAAACCAATGATTATTGCCAGCAAGAACATTAAAATAGCCTTAATCCATCTCTTTGCCCAAAAAGTTAAAAGAGGCTCTGAGGTTTTCCTATCCTTCTTCCTCAGTTTTTTTTGTTGTTTATTCTTTTTTCTGGACATGTTTAAATCCGGTTCCTACTGGTATCAGTTTACCAATTATCACATTCTCTTTCAACCCTTTTAATTTATCTTCTTTTCCTTCTATAGCTGCTTCTATTAAAACTCGAGAGGTTTGTTGAAAAGAAGCTGCTGATAAAAAACTATCTGAACTAAGGGCCACGTCGGACATACCAAGTAACATTCGTTGACCTTCCGGGGGTTTCTTTTTTTGCTTTTTCATTTCACGAACCTTTTCTTGAAATATTGATTTCTCAACAATTTCTCCTTTTATCCAACGAGTGTCTCCCCCCTCTCTTATTTTTATTTGAGAAAACATTTTCTGGACAATCACTTCAATATGTTTATCATGGATATCTACTCCCTGAGAGACATAGATTTTTTGAACTTCTTTAATAATATAGCGTTGAGTTTCTTCCGGACCTACTGTTCTATTTAACTTTTTTAAACCTAAACTTCCCTCGCAAAGAGGTTGGTTCTTCTTCACAACCTCTCCCTGAGTTACCAAAATAGCTGCTCTGTCCGGAATTTTGTATTCCATAACCTGTTTTTTGGAACTTTGAGAAGAAGAAATCTCTTCAATTTTCACAATTCTTTTTTCATCATCAACTTTTATCACCTTACCCTCGCTTAACGACATTTGGGCCTCTCCTTTTGGTTGTCTGGCTTCAAAAATTTCTTCTACTCTCGGAAGGCCCTGAGTGATATCCCCCACTCCAGCCACCCCTCCTAAGTGAAAAGTTCTTAAGGTAAGCTGAGTGCCGGGCTCTCCTATTGACTGAGCGGCTACCACTCCTACTGCTTCTCCTAATTTTACTAATTGATTTTTGCTAAGGTCCCAACCGTAACACTGCTGACAAATTCCTTTCAAAGAATTACAATTTAAAAGCGAACGAACCCGAACCTTTTCAATTCCTGCCTTATCTATTAAATCTGCCTTTTCCCAATCAATAATTTCTCCTTTTTTCACTAAAATCTTCCTTTTGGGTTTTCCTTTCACTACGTCATCAAGACAAATTCTTCCCACAATTTTAAAAACAAAATCTTGCTCAATTTCTTGAGCATCTTTTCTGAAAATTGTTGTTCCTTTTCTATCTCCGCAATCTTTTTCAGAAATTATTACATCATGGGAAACATCAACTAATCTTCGGGTTAAATAACCTGCTGTAGAAGTCCGTAAAGCAGTATCTGCCGTTCCTTTCCTTGCCCCGTGGGTAGAAATAAAGTATTCCAGAACATTAAATCCTTCTTTAAAAGAACTCTTTATTGGTAATTCAATTATTTCACCTGCTGGATTGATTACTAAACCTTTCATTCCACATAGCTGAACGGGTTGAGCCCAAGAACCTCTTGCCCCCGAGTCAACAATGGAAAACACCGGACCATCATTCGGTAAAGTTTCTTTTAATAAATTTTCAATTTTTGATTTAACGGTTTGCCAGACCAAAATTTTCTGAGAGGTTTTTTCATATTCTGAAAGTAGTCCTTTTTTATAATGGTTATCAATTATTTCAACCTCCTTCTCGGATTCTTTAATTAATTTTCCTTTTGCTTTAGGGATAACTAAATCATCCATCCCCCAACTTATTCCAGACAAAGTTGCATGCTCAAATCCCAAATTTTTAATCCTATCTAAAGTTTCTTCAACCTCTTCGCTGGAATATTTTGCAATAAGATTACTGATTAATTCTTTAAGAGTTTTTGAATTAACTATCTTATTCAAATAGGGATAATCTGCCGGTAAACTTGTATTAAAAATAACCCTGCCAACACTTGTTTCAATTAATTCTTGCCGCCCTTTTGGATTAATAACTTTAATCTTTTCTCGCAAATCTATAAGTCTATACTCGTAAGCCATAATAGCTTCCGAAACACTGGAAAATATCCTTGCTCCGTAACGCATGTTCGTATGCGTTACAGGGTTTGAAGATGAAACCGCCTCCTGAAGAATCTTGGTAAGAAAATAGCAACCGAGAACAATATCTTGGTGAGGAACAATAATTGGAGAACCGGTAGCTGGTCTTAAAAGATTTAAAGAAGATAACATAATTTCTCTAGCCTCTTTCTGGGCCTCCTCCGACAAGGGAAGGTAAATTGCCATTTGGTCTCCGTCAAAATCAGCATTAAAGGCCTCGCAAGCCAAAGGGTGAATTTTTATCGTTTCTCCTTCGGTTAAAAGCGGCTGAAAAGCCTGAATTCCCAATCTATGGAGTGTAGGAGCTCGGTTAAGTAAAACTAATTTATCTTTTACTATCTTTTCCAAAATAGCCCAAACTTCGGACCCTTTTTCTTCAATCAATCTTGTGGCACCTCGGATATTATAAGCCAATTCTTCGTCTAAAATCTCTTTAATGACAAAAGGTTTAAAAATCTCAAGAGCCACGGCTTTAGGCAAGCCGCACTGATGAAGCCTAAGTTCGGGTCCTACGGAAATAACCGACCTACCAGAATAATCTACCCTTTTACCTAAAAGGTTCTGACGGAATCTCCCCTGTTTTCCTGAGAGCATAGCAGCTAAAGATTTCAAAAGTCTTTTTCCGCCGGTGGTGGCGGTAGTGGTTACTCCTTTCCTCATTTCATTGTCAATTAAAGCATCTACTGCTTCCTGTAACATTCTCTTTTCATTTCGAACAATCACCCCCGGTGCTGAAATTTCCAAAAGATACTTTAAACGATTATTTCGATTAATTATTCTTCGGTAAAGGTCATTGAGATCAGAAGAAGCATATCTCCCACCGTCTAATTGAACCATTGGGCGTAAATCCGGCGGCAAAATAGGCAACACTTGTAAAAACATCCATTCCGGTTTAATTCCCGCCTTGCTCATTCCTTGAATAAACTTTAATCTTCTTAAAACCTTCCTCTTGGTAGCGGGTGGAGCAGATTTAGCTTCTTTGAATAAGTCTTGAGTTATTTTTTTCAAATCAATTTTTTCAAAAATTTCTCTAACAATTTCTGCCCCTGTTCCGGCCTCAAAAATCTCTCCATATTTTAGTGATAAATCATGATAGACAACCTCGGATAAAATTCTTAGCGGTTTAATTCCTAACACTTCCTCTCTAGCCCTATCTTTGGCTTGTCTTAACTCTTGCAAACCAATTTGTAGCTCTTTTTTACTTTTTTTGCTTGCTCCCAGAGGGGTCTTTTTTGCCTTTTGCTCTCGCTTGCGAGGAACTTGTTCCCTTTTGACTTTTGTTTTGTATTCCTTCTCAATATCCTGAAGTATTCTCTTTCTTGCTCCTTCATCAACTTTGGTAATAATGTAAGCAGAAAAATAAATGACTTTTTCTAACTGCTGAGAGGATTTATTTAAAACCATTCCCATCCTTGAAGGAACTCCCCGTAAAAACCAAATATGAGAAACAGGGGCGGCCAGTTCAATGTGCCCCATTCTTTCCCTTCTGACCTGAGATTTTGCTACCTCTATCCCACACCTGTCACAAATCACCCCTTTATA
>SDBS01006477.1_pt1 | contig 11381 bp, 7 predicted proteins | sample 2277091 | NCBI WGS metagenome assembly SDBS01 (sample SAMN10404972, study PRJNA504765) | marine sediment metagenome | isolation source: marine sediment core GS10_PC15, 163 cmbsf | place: Arctic Ocean: Southern Knipovich Ridge | collected 2010 | reverse complement strand
CTTAATTCTCAATTCTCAATTTCCTTCCTTCCACCTCCTGTCAAATTTCGGATTTCGGATTTCGGATTTCGGATTTGCCGTCCCCAATCTGCATCCTCCTCCCGGAGCCCCCTGTCGGCGTGGCGCTGTCGCGGAGGGCCTCGTCGCGAGGTACGCGAAACATTCTCCCGGCACGAGGAACCGGACTGTGCTCGTCACGCAGGGCGCCGCCAGCACCGTCGACGCACCACAATAAGCCTCGAATGAAATATTCACTTCCTCCCCTCGGAAAGGCGCGGTGGGCAAAGCCCAACGTGGCTTTCCGAGGGCGGGCGGACGCGGGGATTACTTCCACACACCCGGGATCTTGCGTTTGCACTCTGGGCAGGCGCCCTTCACCAGGTTGTTCGTAATTACCCGGAACCCGACGCGGCGGATGAGGATCTCGCCGCAGCCGGGGCAGACAGTGTTCTCTCCAGGGTGACCGGGGACATTGCCGAGGTAGACGTAATGGAGACCGGCGTCGCGGCCGATTTTCCAGGCCCGTTCGAGGGTGGTGACCGGGGTCGGTGGCAGATCGGTGAGCCGGTAGGTGGGGTGGAATCGGGTGAAGTGGACCGGCACGTCGGGACCGAGAGTCTTCCGCACCCATAGAGCCAGATCGCGGACCTCCCCAGCCGAATCGTTGAGGGTGGGGATCAGCAGGACCACGATCTCGAGCCACACGCCGAGCTCGTGGACCACCTGCAGCGTCTTGAGAACCGGTTCGAGCTTGCCCCGGATCTGCTCCTCGTAAAACTTCTCCCGGAAGCTCTTGAGGTCGATCTTGACGGCGGCCAGCGACGGCGCCACCTCGCGCAGGGCCTTCTCCTGAATGAATCCGTTTGAAACTACGGTGGGCTTGAGACCGGCGGCGTTCGCCGCGGCAGCCACATCGCGGACGTACTCCCAGAAAACCACCGGCTCACCATAGGTGGCCGCGGTGAGGCGGGCGCCGGTGCGTTTGGCGGTCGCCACCAGAGCCTTCGGCGGCAGATCGTAGGCCTCGACCTGCTCCGGCCGAAACTGCGAGATCTCCCAGTTCTGGCAGAACTTGCACTCCACGTTGCAGCCGGCGGTGGAGAAGGACAGCGCCTTCTCGCCGGGCATGACGTGGAAGAAGGGCTTCTTCTCGATCGGGTCCACGTGGACCGCGCACGCGCGGCCGTGGACCAGGGTGTAATAGGTACCGCCTCGGTTCTCACGCACCCCGCACATCCCGCGCTCCATGTCGGCGACGGTGCACTTCTGCGGGCAGAGCTCGCACTCCACCCTCCCCTCCTCGAGCTTCTTGTACCAGGAGGCCTCGCGCGCCGGCAGGTCGTCGCCGGTGGCTCTGGGCGGCGGTGCCGGCGCGACCGCCGAGAGCAGCGGCGGCTGCAGGGCGCCGGCCGCGCCGGCGGCCCCGAGCACAACCAGCCGTCGCCGATCGATCTTCATGCGGGCACCACCTTCAGCTTGTCCGGATCACCGACCCCGAGACCGCATTCGGCAGCCGTCGCCAGGAAGCGCACCGGCCTTCCTGCCTCCTCGAGGGTGGGCATGCCGCGCCGCCGGCGTTCGGCCTCGATCACCTGCCAGGCCCACAGATCGGCGGCTACCGGGTCGGTGCCCGCCGCCACCAGCCCGAGCTCAAAGGTGGCCCCGGGGCGGTACGCGGGACCGCCGTGGCACTGGGCGACAACGCCGTCGAGCACGGTGAGGCGAAGCTTGTCGCGGATGAAAGGGTGGCGGGCGACATCGACAATATATGGATCGCAGCCGTTCTGGTGGTACTTGTTGGGATTGTGAATGACACCGTACCAATTCTTCATTCCCGCGGAAACACCGGCCAGATCGTGGTCCTTTACGACCCCGAAGGACACCAGCGCGGTGCACTCGGTTGACACGATACGTGCAAAGCAGGAGCCGATGGCGCCGCTGATCGACGGCAGCCGTTCGTAGTCGTTGTCGGTGCCGATGCAACGATAGGGTGGCCCCTGCCGGCGGATCGTGAATCCGGCCCGTTCGAGCTCGCGGCTCGAGCGCTCGAAGATAATGATCCTCCGCCGGTCGACGCCTGCCCCGGCGAGCAGGTCGACAAGAGCTTCGACAAGCTCGACCCGTGGCGAGAGTGATCTACCGGCAAGGCAGTTGACCTTGATGCCCACCGTGTCCTTCGCCGTGAAGAGCGAGGCCGCCGCCTCGACCCCCGACCCCGCGCCCACCGCGGTCGCCAGCGCACCGGCGATGGCGCGGTCGGCTCGCTCGCGACTCAAGGGCTGACCGAGCTTCCCCTTGGCCTCAGCCACCCCCACGACACCCGGCAGCGCCACCGGCGTCGGTCCTCCTGCCCGGGTGGTCTCGGCAAGGGCGCCTGCTCCGAGCATCAGCGCCAGCTCGCGGCGAGTCAGCTTTCTCATGGCTCCTCTCCGAAGACCTGGGCGGTGAAGACCTCGAATCGGGCGCCGCGACGCCAGCCGTCCGTCGGCATCCCCGCCTTGCGCGCCAGGTGGTCGAGCGTGGTCTCCAGGTCCCATCCCTGCTCGGTCGCCACCTGGGGCAGGAAGAGCGCGCGGTGGCGGCCCTTGGAGAGGATGATCCCGTGGCTACCGATTTCAATCGCCTCCGGACCCGGCACCGGGTGACTCGGAGAGAGAATCGAAACCTCGACATCCAATCCATCCAGCTCGTCAGCTTGCAGCTTGGGAAAACGAGGATCCTGGGCAGCCCACACCGCCGCTTGCACCACCGCCTGCTCGAGCGGCTGCCGGGCCTCGATGACGCCCATGCAGGCGCGCAGCCGTCCCGGATCGGCGGGCTTCTTGCCCTTGTGGTTCAGGGTCACGAAGGCGCCGGCCGGGGCGCGGCTGACCGCCTCGGCGTGGGCCGTGGCGTGCCACTCGGCGATGCTGCCGTCATGGGTGAGGTAGCTCTCGAGCGTTGCCCGGGCAAGGGCCACGATCTGGGCGCCCTGGGTCGGTGAAACCACACCAAGCGTCGGCTGCACCTCATCCCTCCAGCTCGTCCAGGCGCCGAAGAAGGCGACCCCCGCGTAGGTCACCGAAAGATCCCAGCTCCCGGTGACATGCCCCGAGGTCGTCAGGTCGAGCAGGTCACCCCTGCCGTCGAGGGCGTGGGCCAGGAGCTCGGTCAGCACAGCCAGCGGTCGCGCGCCGCACACCGTGTCACCGCTCACCTCCACCTGGTACCAGAAGCCCTCCGGATCGACGGCTGCCAGCCGGCCCGCAGTGACGCGTCCGAGCTGCAGCAGCTGCCGGCCGAGATTGGGTTCGGTAAACGGCGTCCACCCGTAGCGGGCGCCGTGGTGGGTAAAATCCGAGGAGGCGATGACCACGGTCGTTTTATCGAGGAAGGGCGCCAGCGCCCGGGCCATGCGGCGGGCGTCCTCGAGATCCTTGATCTGACCGACGAGGATGGGAACGATCTCGGCCTCGGGCGCCACCACCTGGAGGAAGGGCAGCTCCACCTCGAGGCTGTGCTCGGGGTCGTGGGCGTCGGCCGGACCTTTGAAGTCGGGGTCGCCGCGCAGCGATGCGAGAGCCTCCATGTCGAGGGGCACGTCGCCGAGGGGCGTGGAGAAGGCGTCGATGTTGCGCGCCGGCAGGGCGGCGCCGGAAAAGGCCCGGTGATGGGAGGGACCAAGCAGGATCACCCTGCGCACAGCCGCCCCGTCGAGGGTGGCGAAGGCCTTACCGGCCACCGCACCCGAGTAGGCGTAGCCGGCGTGAGGGACGACCAGCGCGCGCGCCCCTTTCCGCGACGCGGCCGGGTCGAGCATCTCCTCGACCTGGGCGCGGAGCCGTACGGGGTCACCGGTGTAGAAGCTACCAGCGACCGCCGGAGGACGGGTTGCGGCGGCGGCCGTTGCGGCCCCGACCGTCAACGCGGCGAAAACCGCGAATCTCATATCCTCATTGATAAACCTTGCGGGAGGAGAATGCAACAGTTTTGCGGGCCAGCGGGCCAGCCCGGTCCTTTTTCAGTTCGGCCGGTCGCCGCCAGCCCCGCTGAGCCTCGACCGCAGCTCGGCGGCGCGCTGGTGGTGCTTTTCTGCCTTGGCGTACTCCCCTTCGAGCGCCGCGAGCCGGCCGAGAGCATTGTAGACCTCGGGCTCTTTGCCGTACCACCAGCGTGCCCGACGAAGATACTGGCGGGCCTCTTCGACGTTGCCCCGCACCATCTCGGCATCGGCCATGGCAATGAGAGTGAACGGATTGCGAGTCCCCTCGGCCGCAGCCAGCAGGGCGGTTCGCGCTTCCTCGGCGCGGCCCTGCACCTGGTACATCTTTGACAGGTTGATCAGAGCCGAGGAGTTCCCCGGTTCGGCGATCAACGCCTTCTGGTAGGCGCTGAAGGCTGCCTGCTCGTTGCCGAGGCGCCAGTACGTGACGCCCAGATTGACCCATGCCGGGGCCCAGTCGGGTGCGAGAACGGTCGCGATCTCAAGGTTTCTCAAGGCCTCATCGTAGTTGCTCCGGCGGATTGCCAACCCGCCAATGTTGGTGTGGTAAATCGCTGACGCCGCCAAGTCGTCGATCACACGACGGCTCAGGTAGGGCGCGGACGAGGTGATGTAGAAGTCATAGATGTAGATCTTGGTCGGCGAGCGATAGCCGGCCACCACATGGCGGTTGACGACCACCAGGTCGTCGTCTCTCTCGACATCCGGTTGACGCTTGACGGAAACCAGAAAGGTCGAGAGCCCGAGGCTGCGCGACAGGCCCACGAAGAGCGAGGTAAAGGACATGCAGTTGCCGTGGCGGGCCGTGAAGGCCTCTTCCGCGGTGAGCGTACCCATCCCCTCGTACTCGAACTCGAACTCACCTCGGTCGAAGAAGGACTGCTGCAACGCCTCCAGCTTGGTCTCGGGAGAAGCTGAGCTGAACGGCCGCAGCTTCTCGTCGGCCCACGCTCGCATCTCCTCATTGACATGGAAGGGGTACACAACCTCGTTCGGATCCACATCCAACCGGCTCACCGCCCGTTGCCACTCCTCGAAGCCGAAGACCTGGGTGTTCAAACGGGCGTCGGCGGCAACCGCAACCACGAGAATTGCGGTGCAGGCCAACGTTGGGGCGATGCGCGGACGGTTCATACAATGAGTTTACGCCCGGTGTGGAAAAATGTTACCTGCCGGGTCCGTGGAGATCATGCACAATGGCGCCAATGGAGAATGTCATGAAACGCTGCCCATGCCCATGGATATTCGGAATCGTGTTGTCGACAACGATCTTGTCCGGAGCTCACGCCACCTCACTCTTCGATCGGAACTTCGAGAACGCCACCCTGCGAATCGATTTCCACCACACCGGCAACGCGGTGGAGGAGCACCTTTCGATCGACCGACTGTATCGGCAGGGTCGGTGGTCCGGTTCACGATCTCGACTCCACGATGAGTTTTCATACGGCGGCTACCTGGTGGAAGTGCGCGACACCGGCAGCAACAACCTCCTTTTTTCGAAAGGATTCGATTCCTATTTCGGGGAGTACCGAACCACCGCCGCCGCGGCCTCAGGCACCCTGCGGACGTACCATGAGTCGGTCCTCCTCCCCTTTCCAAAACGGCGGGTGACCGTCAGCCTCACCGCCCGTCGCCGTGACGGCGCCTCCGTCAAGCTCCTTGAAATCGAGGTCGACCCATCGTCCATCGACATCAGGGGCGAGCCACCCTCGGCAAACGTGCTGGTCGTTGAATCCCATATCGGAGGACCGGCTGCGAGGGTCGTCGATATCGCCATTCTCGGTGAGGGGTACACGGAGTCCGAGATCGAAGTCTTCAAGGCGGATCTCGCGAACGCCACCGACGTCCTGCTGGGCCAGATGCCCTTTGCGTCCCACCGCGATCGCATCAGCGTCCGCGGGGTCCTCGCCGTTTCCGCGGACAGCGGCTGCGACGAACCCACCCGCGGCGCATACCGCGGCACCGCCCTCGGGGTGAGCTTCAACTCTCTCGGTTCTGAACGCTACCTGCTGACCGAGGACAACCGCAGCCTGCGCGACATCGCCGCCAACGTCCCGTACGACGCCCTGATCATCATGGTCAACCACGATCGCTACGGCGGCGGCGGGATCTACAACCTCTTCTGCACCTTCACCGCCCACTCGAGGTGGTCCGACTATCTCCTCCTGCACGAGTTCGGGCACTCGTTTGCGGGCCTCGCCGACGAGTACTACAGCTCGTCGGTGGCCTACAACGACTTTTACCCGCGAGGACACGAGCCGGCAGAGCCCAACATCACCGCCCTGCTCGACCCCGAAAACCTCAAGTGGAAGGACCTCGTCGCCTCGGGGACTGAGATTCCGACACCCTGGGAGAAGGAGGGCTACGATCTCGAGGACACCGCCTACCAGAAGGAACGGACCGCCCTCAATGAGGCCATCGCCGAGGCCGTCCGCACCGGCGAGCCCGCGGAACAGATCGCCGAGCTGAGAGAGAAGGAAGAGCGCCACGCCGCCGCCCACGCCGAGTGGGCGCAGCAGTATCTCGTCAGATGCCGGTCGGCCGGCGAGGTCGGCGCCTTCGAAGGCGCCGGTTACTCCGCAACCGGGCTCTATCGCCCGATGCTCGACTGCCTCATGTTCTCGCGGCGGGTGCAGCCGTTCTGCCGGGTCTGCGAACGGGCGGTGGAGGCCATGATCTTGCGCTACTCGGAGTGAGTCTTGAAACCACAAGGGGGCCGAGCGCGTACTACACTCGAGGGACGGATGATGGGAAAGGTCAAGATTACGCTGACGCGCTGGTGGACCGAGTGGATCCGCTCGGTTCTGCTGATCGTGCTGTTGATCACCTCGTTTCGGTCGGCAGTCGCGGACTGGAACGACGTCCCGAGCGGCTCCATGAAACCGACGATCTTCGAAGGCGACCGCATCGTGGTCAACAAGCTAGCCTACGATCTCAAGATCCCGTTCACAACACAACGCGTCCTGGTCTGGGATGACCCGCGGCGGGGAGACATCGTGGTGCTCTACTCACCTGCGGACGGCAAGCGGCTGGTCAAGCGGGTGGTCGGCCTTCCTGGAGACACGGTGGCGATGAGGGAAGATCGTCTTGTCGTCAACGGCATCGCAGTCTCCTATGCCCCGCCGACGCCTGAGCTGGTCAACGGGCTGACCCCCGGCGGCAAGGGCAAGCTGATCGCGACCGAAAACCTCGGTGAGACGGCGCATGCCGTGATGATCCCCAGCGGCACACACTGCCGCCCGGCCTTCGCGCCCGTCCGGGTGCCCGAGGGCGCCTACTTCGTGATGGGCGACAACCGCGACGAGAGCTTCGATTCCCGGTACTTCGGGCCGGTTTCCCGGAAACAGATCGTCGGCCGCGCGACCTACGTCGCCGCTTCGGTCGACCCCGAGCGTCACTACCTACCGCGGTGGGAGAGGTTTCTGCATCCGTTGCAATAAACGTTCAATCGATCAGTTCCCACCCACCCAGGGCGCACCACCAAGGCACCAAGGACACCAAGAATCCTCTAATTGATGGAAAACTCCGGGCTGGAACGAGTTTCCTCCTTTGTTTTCCGATCGGCCCGGAAAACACTATGAAAACTCTTGGTGATCTTGGTGTCTTGGTGGTTCATTTGTCGCGCGAGGGCACGGAAACGGGCTCAGTCCAGGTGCCCTTTGTCGGAGTCTCCCATCTCGACGCCTCCGCCTGGGAAGTACTCGGTCCAGCGGCGGGTCACGAGTGCTGCCGTATCGGGATCGCAGAAGAGCTCGTCCGGGTAGGGCGGTTTGATGCGCGCGTCGATGACAATCGGTGAGGTATAGGACAGGTGGTGACGCTTGACCTCGGTCGAGGATGCGTGGATGTCCGCCGCAGGTTCGAAACGGGTAAACGTCGTCCACAGGAAATTTACGGTGCTGGCGGCCGCACGCCGGGGCTCATCGGTGAGCACCACGAGGGGCCATTCGGCAAAGGCGGGATGCTGAGCGAGGCGTGAAGCGGCCTCCGGTTCCTCCAGCCAGCTCGGCCCACCCACCACGAGGCAACCACCGCAGAACGGCAGGATCTCGGTCACGCCGTGCGGCGTCTCGGCGGACTCGAACTCCCTCGGCAAATCCCGCACCGGATCGCCGAGGCCAAGGAGCACCCCCTTCGAGCCTAGGTTCACTTCCGGACCGGTGTAGTCGAGGGTGTCCATCGAGAGGTTGGAAAACACGTACAGATCAGTCTCGGGTCGGGTCCGCTCGAGCACGTGCTCGAGGGTGCGCGGGAAGTCGCGCAGGTCCACCCCACGATCGGTGACAAGCAGGAACTTGGTCAGACTCAGCTGGCCCTCGCCAAGGATCCGGAATGCCGAGGCCATCGCTTCGCGGCGGTAGCGCTGCTTCACCACCGCCGCGGCCAGCGAGTGGTAGCCGGTCTCGCCGTAGGACCACAGCGACTCCACCGCCGGCATCACCATCGGAAACAGCGGCGACAGCAGCTCCTGCAGGAGGTCGCCGATGAAGAAATCCTCCTGGCGCGGCTTACCCACCACCGTCGCCGGGTAGATGGCATCACGGCGGTGCGACAGATGCTCGACTCGAAAAACCGGGTAGTCGTGGCGCAGCGAGTAATAACCGTAGTGATCCCCGAACGGCCCCTCGGGCATGGTTTCGTGTGCCGGAACCCGGCCCGTCAGCGCGAACTCGGCGTCGGCGAGCAACGGATGCGGGCCGGGACCCGCGCAACGGCGAATGCGGCCGCCCGCGAGCAGTGATGCGAGCAGGAGCTCCGGAACGTTTTCCGGCAGCGGGGCGATGGCGGCGAGAATCAGCGCCGGCGGGCCGCCGAGGAACACGCTCACCGGAAGGTCCTGCTTCCGCGCTACCGCACGCGCATGGTGGAATCCACCGCCTTTGCCGATCTGCCAGTGCATGCCCGTAGTCTGCCGGTCGTGGATCTGCATACGGTAGATGCCGAGGTTGTGTCCGGCGCCGTCGGGATCCTCCGTGTAGACCAGCGGCAGCGTGAGAAAGGGGCCGCCGTCCTCCGGCCACGAGGTGATCACCGGCAACTTCTCGAGATCCACCGGCTCAGCCCGTACCTCGCCCACAGGTCCCGTCGCCATCGACCTGGCGCCCATCTTGAGACCGGCCACCACCAGATCCCGTGCCGACCAGAGCTTCCCGAAGCTGGGTGGGAAGGCGGACTGGGCGAACTCCACCGCACGGCGGATCAGCCGCACAGGACGCCGCCCAAAGGCCGTCTGCGCGCGACGCGGGGTGCCGAAGAGGTTGGTAACGAGCGGAAAGGCGCTGCCCTCGACCCGGGTGAAGAGGAGGGCCGGTCCGCCCGCGGCAATCACCCGCCGATGGATCTCCGCCACCTCCAACCGGGGGCTCACGGGCGCCTCGACGACCTTCAGATCCCGATCGCGGTCGAGCTGCTCGACAAAGCCCCGCAGATTTTGAAATCGCGTATCGTCCACCCGTGAAACATACCATTTCGCCTTTCGTTGGTCTTTGAGGGGTACAATGGCTGTCAGTGGCACGTACACGTCTCGTGTTCCAGCTCGAGAGAATACTCGTCGGGGCCGGTCACTCCAGGGACGGTGAGGAGGCTTCCCGGTAGTGAGCGTTCGAAAACCGCCGGCGGCTCAATGGGATTTCGATCGACCCCAGGGCTTCGAGCGTCTGCTGACGAGCATCTCCCACAACTTCCTCCGGCTCGAAGCTGTCAACCTCGAGGTAGGCATCGTCGGGGCCCTACGCAGCATCTGCGAGGCGACCGGCGCCGATCTTGGATTCCTGATAGAGGTCTCTGACGATGGCAGTAGGATCACCACTGTTCACACCTACGCCGAGGACGGCACCTCCTGGGATTCTCCGGGTCTGGAGGACCGCCCCCTCGATGAGCTGAGCTGGCTCTACGACCAACTTCGCCGAGGCGAGCTGGTTCACATGCCTCGCGTAAACGACCTCCCTGCGGTTGCGCAGGCCGAACGCGAGTGCCTCAGCGCCCGCCACCTGCAGTCGGCCGTGTGTTTGCCAATTCTCGCCAACGGCCGATTACAGGCCATCACCTGCATCGGGGCCTCCGCCCATCCGCAGGAGTGGGAGTCCAACCACCTCAGCTTCTTTCGCGGCGCCACGGAGATCCTCGGCTCGGCCATCAGCCGCCTCCGCACCGAGCTCGAGCTGGCGGCAAACAGGGAATGGCTCGAGCTCGCCCAGCGCGCCGGCAACAGTGCGGCTTGGGAATGGCGTCCGGGCGACGACTCGCTGATCTTCTCGAGCTCCACCGCCGAGGCCTTCGGCATCGACCGAGATCTCCTTCCAAGTACGGGCGCCGAGCTCCTCAAATTCATTCCCGCCGAAGACCACCCTCGCATCGCACGCACGTTCCGGGAGGTGTTCAAGACCGGTGAGCCCTACACGATCGAGCATCGGTTCATCATTCCGGGCGGCGACACGTTATGGGCGATGGTCCGAGGACAGGTGGAGCTCGACCGTGACGGCCGGGTTGTGCGGTGCATCGGGGTGTCCGCGGACATCACGGAGCGAAAGCGCGCCGAGCACGACCTGCAGCACGAGAAGGAGCGTGCCCAGGTCACTCTGGCGTCGATCAGCGACGGTGTCGTTCGCACCGATGCGGGCGGCCGAATCGACTTTCTCAATCCGTCGGCCGAAGAGCTCCTCGGCGTCACCCTCCCCACCGTCCAGGGTCTGCTGCTGTCGAGCACCTATCGAGTGCTCGACATGGAAAACCACGAACCACGGCCGAACGTCGTCGAATCCTGTCTCGCCGGGCAACACGTAGTGGAACCGGCCGGGGCCTCGCTGCTGGTGCGAAGGGACGGCGCCGAGGTTGCGGTGCGGGAAAGCGCGGCGCCTATCTTCGACGTGAACGGCGCGCTCGTGGGCGCGGTCCTGGTCATCACCGACGTGTCGCAGCTGCACTCGCTGCAGCGACGAATGACCCATCTCGCCACCCACGACCCCCTGACAGGTCTCATCAACCGCCGCGAGTTCGAGGTCCGGTTGCAGGAATCCATCACCACGGCCTCTTCGAGCCACCGCCAGTTCGCCCTGTGCTACCTGGACCTCGACGAGTTCAAGGTCGTCAACGACACCTGCGGTCACGCCGCCGGTGACGAACTGCTGAAGCAGCTCACCTCGGTCCTCGACGCGGTGGTCCCGGAGGGCGACACCCTTGCCCGTCTCGGAGGGGACGAGTTCGGGATGCTCCTCGCCGACTGCGATCTCGACGAGGCCGCCGAGCACGCACGCACGGTGATCGATGCGGTCCGCCAATATCGCTTCCAGTGGCAGGATCGGGTGTTCGAGATCGCCGCCAGCATCGGTATCGTGCCCGTGGTCGGCGGCCATGGGAACCTCGCCGAGCTGTTGAGCGCCGCCGACTCCGCCTGCTACGT
>SDBS01006476.1_pt1 | contig 11381 bp, 12 predicted proteins | sample 2277091 | NCBI WGS metagenome assembly SDBS01 (sample SAMN10404972, study PRJNA504765) | marine sediment metagenome | isolation source: marine sediment core GS10_PC15, 163 cmbsf | place: Arctic Ocean: Southern Knipovich Ridge | collected 2010 | reverse complement strand
GTCCGGGGAGAAGGCCACGGCCCCTACGGGCTGAACGTGTCCATCCTGAACAACGACCTTCAGAGAGGACTCGCTGTTGATAGTGGAGTAGTTGATGCGGGAAGACTCTGAAACCTGATCCGCCTCTTCGCCGGAGCCGACCCATCCAGCGTACCCTATCGTCTTCTGGATGATTCTGGTCTGCCTGCTCTGCTCCCGGCCGGACGAGTAACTCACGCTCGTCATGGTTTGTCTGTTCCAGTTGCCGTGATCATCGAGAACGTACTCATAGGTTTTCTTGGAGGCTAATGAGCCGTCAGGCCTATACTGGAGCAGCTCCGTACTGCGGTCCGCCTCGTCGTAGGAGAAAAGGGCGCTGAAGCTGTATTGGCTGTCGACATGCTCTCGCTTCCACTCGACCAGGTTCCCTCTCTCATCGTAGATGCGGGTGTCTCTGTAGCGGTTTCCCGGGCCGCCCTCTTCCAGAACGCTTTTCTTCGCTCCGTTTTCGTAAGAGTAAGACTTTTTCCACGCGAGCAGCCGCTCATGTGTATAGCACTTGGACTCGGAAAGCCTGCCCCGGCCGTCGTAGCTGTGAACGATCCGGTAGCTCTGGTTCTTATCTAAGTGCTGTTGCGCTTTCTCCGCGAGCCTTCCCGCTTGGTTGTACTGGTATGTGATATGATACTTCTCGGTGCCATTGACGAAGCTCAAAGCCTCTCTCATAACACGACCTGACTGATCGTGCAGCTGGCTGATCTTCCAGCGCAGCGAGCCTTCGGGATTGTAGCAGGTCTTCCCGGTCTTCCTGTCCTGCTCGTCGAAGGAGTAGATGTAGTAGCAGTCAAGGTCCCCCTCCTTGGTGAACTGCTTTTCCTTCAGCACGTTTCCACGGCTGTCCAAAATCCATGTGCCGCTCGCCACCATCTCGCCTTTGTGACCGCTGAACACCCCGCTGCGCACTTCCACAGAGGACACGGGACCCGTCAACTCCAATTTTTCGAGGTCACTCTCCGTTTCCGTCAGGCTTTCGGCAATCGCCCCGTTCAGCGAAAAAAACAAACCCCCGAGTGCGAGCGAGAGAAGAACGCCTCTCCTCATCCTTTTTACACGACTTTTTAACATCTTTCTCACTTTCCTTTTCACCGGAGTATCGATCCCGGGCACTACCGGTTTTCTCCTGCCTCGATATTGTAACATAATCTTCTATTGGCATTATACAGTACATCGAGGGAGAGAATCCCCTCATTGCCGGGGGCCTCCCCGCCGAAGCGCGTCCCACCCGGCCGGTGCGAGTCGGATCGCTTAAGGCACCGAAGGAGTGGAAACCGGCGGAGAGACCGCCAAATTGCCAGCCAGGCCACGGTGTAGCTATCGGCCTGTTGACTTTGGGGGTGTTTTTCGCTAATCTCACCAGAACACCGAAAGGCAAGAGAGAGGTGAAGAGTGGGTTACAAGGTTGCTGTTTTAGGCGCCACCGGTGCTGTGGGAACGGAGTTACTCAAGCTCCTTGAGGAACGGGACTTTCCTGTTGATACGCTCACGCTCCTGGCTTCTTCTCGCTCAAAGGGAAAGAAAATCTCCTTTAACGGCGACAAGTTGACCGTGCAGCAGGTGTCCCACGGGAGCTTCAAGGGAATCGAGATCGTACTTTCCTCAGCCGGCGGATCGATCTCTAAGGAGTTTGTCCCCTCTGCCGTTAAATCCGGAGCCGTTGTTGTCGACAACACTTCGTACTTCAGAATGCACGATGATGTACCCTTAGTCATCCCTGAGGTCAATGCCCGTCGGGCCAAGGAGAACAACGGCATCATCGCCAATCCAAACTGCTCGACCATCATAATGGCGCTTCCCGCTTATCCTCTGCATAAATCCTTTGGAATAAAGCGACTTTTCGCTGCAACGTATCAGGCTGCCAGCGGAGCCGGTATGAGGGCCATGACGGAGTTGAAGGAGGAAACCAGGGCCGTTCTCGATGGCAGGCCCTTCGAGAGGACCGTTATCCCCTTTCGGTACGCCTTCAATCTCTTTATCCACAACAGCGCTCTTCAGGACAATGGCTATGTTCTGGAGGAGAAGAAGATGATCGAGGAGACGAGAAAGATCTTCGAGGATCCCCAATTCTGCGCCAACGCTGTCTGTATTCGAGTGCCTGTTCTGAGGGCCCACAGTGAGGCTCTGAACATCGAGTTTGAGCGCGATGTCTCCGTCGAGGAGGCGTATGAGGTCCTCCGGAAGGCTCCCGGTGTGGAGATACTCGAGGACAGGGAGAAGAACAGGTGGCCCATGCCTCTGGATGCCTCGGGCAAGGATCCTGTTTACGTCGGGAGAATCAGAAAGGACGTCTCTCAGCCCAACACTCTCGATGTATGGGTTGTAGGAGATCAGATCCGAAAAGGCGCCGCCCTCAACGCTGTGCAGATAGCCGAAGTCCTGGCGAGCTAATCGGGCGCGAAAGTGAAGTTTTCCCCGCACTCTCGGAGCTCATCCCGCCAGGCTGATTGATCCTACCCAGCTCGATTCCGATCAATACCCGAAAAACTGCGACTCCTATAACTGAGTTGGTTTAAAACATTGTCTTTGACCCCAGGGGGGTTAGGTATATATATTTATGAGATGAGTTTTGTGCAGTATCGACAGCGGCTTCAAGGTAGATAGACATGCAAGACCAGAACGAACTACAGGGTGTGGACTCCTTTTGCGGATGCCGAGGAACTGATTCGGCAACAGCCATGGGATAAGATTCAGAAGAAAACGAACGAGCTTTTTCAGAAGATCGACCCTAATAGATGAAGGCAGTACAAATGATGGCTGACAAAAGCATTCACGACCATATGGTCTCTGAATTCAGAAAGAGATTCTGGGTGTCTCTATCGCTAACCATCCCGATACTCGTTCTATCCCTTCTGATCCGGCAGTTACTTGGCTTGAGCCGTCTGGTCCGTTTTCCTGGTGACCGCTACGTTCTGTTCGGCTTTTCCAGCTTGGTATTCTTTTACGGAGGCTATCCCTTTCTTAAAGGCCTCGCAACGGAGCTGCACTCTAAAGGCTGCAAAATAAGGAGTGATAGAGCGATTGGAAATATTACCAAAGTGGAAAGACACAGGAATCAAAACTAATCGGGAGGTTGCCTTTAAATGATTGGGTTATTTCTAGTAGGTTTGGCTGTTATATTGGGTATAGTGGTCTTTTTTGCGCGTTCACCTGTTGAAAAGCGGATCGGACTGCTCGGGTTTAAGGAGAACAAATCGGCGTTGGAGATGCTTGAGAACCGATACGCCAACGGCGAGATCGGAAGGGAAGAGTTTATGGAAAGAAAAAGGACACTTATGGAGGAGGAATTAAAATGAGTTACTATTTCAGCACGCTGTTGGACACTTCATTTGATGAGGCAATCACACGAGTGACCGAGGAGTTAAAGAAAGAGGGGTTTGGAGTGCTCACCAGCATCGATGTGACGGAAACCCTGAAAAACAAATTGGATGTCGATTTCAGGAGATACAGGATCCTTGGTGCCTGTAATCCATCCTTTGCCTACAAGGCGCTATTGGCTGAGGACAAGGTAGGATTGATGTTGCCGTGTAACGTCGTTGTGCAGGAAACGCCCCAGGGAGGGATCGAAGTAGCCGCGATCGATCCTGCTGCGTCGATGCAGGCAATTGAGAACGACAAACTCAGGGAAGTGGCTGCAACGATTCGGGGGAAGCTGAAGAGCGTGATTGCTTCCCTTTAAAACCAGTTGGCGATAGCGTGACTATGTATAGAAGAGCTGCATGACGCATTTCCCAGAGATAACATGCTTGTCTCTCCGGAAAGACCCATCAGATCCGAGATTCGGACGGAGACAGAACTGTCAAAGACGATCGCCCTTGGGAGAGATCGGCCAGTCAGCGACGCAGCCGTACGATCGTTAAAACCTAAACGTATCCTTTTACTCAAACAATGTTTGTTATTCTGATTCTCAATGATTACCAGCCTTTGTTCACACCGTGATTCGTGCGAGCAATCTCTTCTATTGTGATGACTTTTTCGGGCATACCTGCTGGAGGAATCGGGAGAATTCTGCAAGAGTTTGATATTTCCCAATTCTCAACAGCACGAATGAATGGACGATTTGATGGGCGGCGAAGGATCTGATAGTCTCAAATCCATGCACATACGGATGGGGTGCAGCTACCTGAACGGAGAGAGAGGCTTCGTGATGGATCGTGGGGAGAGCGCGGGATGATGGAACGTAACAGGGGAGCGTAGCAATGTGCGTTCCCTTTTATGAGGATAGGAATTTTGCAACTGCATATACTTGTTTGGATACGCATTGTGTGATTGAATGGCGTGATCCGAGATGGTCGAAAAGACAGAACTGAATGCGCTAAAACGTATTGCTCTGATATCTGCGATAGCTCTCCTCGTTAACTACGTGTGGGAGATGCTTCAAATGCCCTTCTTTGAAGGCATGTATTTTTCGGATCCAAATGCCTGGCTTTCCTGCTTTCAAGCCAGTGTCGGTGATGTTTTCATTACCGTTTTCATATTCCTGGTTGGCCGTCTGATATTTGGCTCTTGGTCATGGCCCAATTCGCCTGGAGTAGCGAGAATCACGTACCTCGTGTTGATTGGAGCCGCTATCGCTGTAACGATAGAGATCGTGGCGCTCAAGGCGGCACGATGGAGTTATTCACCCCTCATGCCGGTAGTTCCGGGTATCGGAGTCGGAATCTTACCAGTCGTGCAGCTGATCTTTCTTCCCTATCTCGGTTATGTCCTGGCATTCAGAGCCTTATCCAGAAGAAAGAAAACATGATTTGATTCGATCAGTTAGCGTTCAATACTTGACTAATATCATTATATACACTATCTTGATACTATACGGGGGTGGGGTATGGAGAATATCGAGGAACGTGGAACGATTGTTCGTATGTCGAGCAATACGGTGCAGGTTATGATTCCCAGGAAAACCGACTGCGGAGGATGCCACAGCTGTCTCAGAAACAAGGATGGATTGGGCATGATAGCCGAAGTTCCGAAGATACAGGGGTTAGAAATAGGAGATGAGGTCAAGGTGGAGGAAAGAAGACTAAGTCAGGTCAAGGGGGGATTCCTTATCTTTATTCTTCCACTCTTGCTGCTTTTGAGCGGCTACCTTCTCGGTGAATCGGTTGCTGTCTCTCTGGGGCATGAATCGGGCCAGACCGCCGGATTGATAACCGCGTTGCTTCTCTTTTGTCTCCCCTTTTTGGCGATTTATTTGGTTGGCGCAAAACGAAGAAGGGCTGGTGAATACCCCCTGCACATTACCCGGGTAATTTTGAAGGGAAAAAGCGCAGAATGAGCATTTACCGGCCGAGCGTCGAGTTGATATATGATCGCACTCATTATCGATCGGCAACAAAGCAAGCTGAATAGGAGGCTGCAATGTTTTTTATAGCTTTTATTTTAATCGCTGCCGTTGCGGCGGTTGTTTACTTCAGTTCGAAGCGGAACGAAAATAATCCGGCAAATGACACCGATTCACCGCTGGAGATCATAGAGAAGCGGTATGCCCACGGGGAGATCGATCGAGCCGAACTTGCAACGGGTCGATCTCTGCTCAGAGAAGGGCACGGTGCGCCGAGAAAGGGGGAAACAGAATGATGGGCGACTGGGGATGCGGTTTTGCAGGTGGTTGGTTGGGCTGGATGGGCTGGTTGGGCCCAGTGCTGATGATTGTATTTTGGGTATTGGTCATAGTAGGCCTTGTCTTTCTGATCCGATGGCTGTTTTTGCGTTCTGCTCCGCCTAAACAACAGGACTCTGCCCTTGATATTCTCAAACTGCGATACGCCCGCGGGGAGATCTCGCAGGAGGAGTTTGAGCAGATGAAACAGCAGCTGCTCTGAACCTGCAACTTAAAAGGGAAATCGTGATGAAGGTGATGAAGGTACAGCAATCTGCAACACTCCGGCATGTGTTCCTGCCTGCATTGGTGATAGCGGTGATTGTGGGATTCACGGCATATGCTGACGATGTCCATGGAAGCGGCCGATCGATCGAAGAGATTCTTCAGGAGATCAGAGAAAGAGAGAGTCTGGGTCAAGACGATCGAATCAATCCCGCCGCTGTCGATGAAGCGCTTCTGGAAGAACTGGGAGAAACGGTTATGGGCCTGATGGTCCCGAATTCGAGACGTCACGAATGGATGGATCGAATGATGGGTGGTGAAGGCTCTGAATCTCTGGCCGAGCATCACCGCTGGATGGGATATCGGTATCTAAGCGGTGGATGGGGAGCGATGGGTCCCATGATGGGATTCTCACCTTTGAACAGAGGTGCGCCCCGGGGATTCGGAACGATGGGCTATGGTCATGGCGGTCCGGTCGTATGGATCGCTATCACTGTATTGATCGCGGCTTTGATCGTGCTATCCATCCTTCTAATCAATACAAGACGTCGATTCTCCGCGGCAGATGTCTTTGAGATCGTAAAGCGAAGGTTCGCCCGCGGGGAGATCCCGCGGGAGGAATACGATCGGTTGCGAAGAGATTTGAGATGATGAGCAATACCTCGAGAGCGACAAAGGAAAACAGATGGAACCGAATAGAACTCTTACCGGCACAGCGATTTTCATCTGCTTACCGTGGGTTACTACAACCATGTGCTTTACCTTGGAAATACAGAACCGAATTCCCTAATATCGATTGGTTGGTACCATAGCCTCGATGAGGGAATATCGTGGAGTCAAAGCCGTTTAGAGCGTATCTTTTCGGACGTCATACAGATGACAGCGCATCCTGCGATTGCGCGGCAAGTGGCCGCGGGGACAGAGGATGGCCTCTACCTGTCTGATGATTTTGGCCATACCTTCGCTTCAATAGACACACGGGCTTCCGCAACGGTGGCCTATTTCACTCCCGATGGAGAAGGTCTGATATATGGGTTCCGCCGGTTGCACATCCTTGCAGAGGAATCGTCGAGAATAATCCGGACTCCCGATCTTTCAGAGAAGGATCATTTTGCTTTCGTCGCTGTAAACTCCGCCAACGAAGTGGAAATAGTTGTTGTCACAAATGAGTTGAATATCTACATCTCCTCCGATCTGGGCGGACACTGGAAGGGTATTTTAAAATCCGGTCGTCCATGAGAGGTTGAGCACACCCTCCAATCTTGTTATCCTGTTAAGCGTAACCATCAGGTCGAGGCAGAACGGCGACCGCCGTTTTACAGCTATCACAGAGGCAAGAGGTTCCGACGCAATGGGAAACGAGATCATCACAGTCAGAGGAAGTATCAAGCCGGATGTTATGGGATTGACCCTGCCCCACGAGCATATTCTGGTGGATTTTATTGGCGCCGATAAAGCGGGAAACCACCGCTATGACGAGAAGGATGTGGTGGAGACCATGCTGCCCTACCTTCAGGAGATCAGGGAGCAGGGGGTGGCGACGTTCGTCGACTGCACTCCCATGTATCTTGGCAGGGATGTCTCGCTCCTTCAGAGGCTCTCAATCCTCACTGGATTGAACATTCTCACGAATACGGGTCAGTATAGGGAGCCGTATCTGCCGGAGGAAACGTTCACAATTTCGGCGGAGCGGCTCGCAGAGAGCTGGATCGATGAGTTTCGCGATGGTATCGAGGGAACGGATGTGCGGCCGGGATTTATAAAGACCGCCGTCAATCCCGGACACCTGGAACCTGTTCAGCAAAAGATAACCGAGGCGGCGGCCCTGACATCGAAGAGCACCGATCTAACCATTGCGACCCATACAGGCAGCGGGATCGCGGCAACAGAAATCCTGGAGATCCTGGACCGGATAGGAGTCAGTCCGAGTAAGTGGATCTTCGTTCACGCCCAGAACGAAGATGATTTAGATCTTGTCACTGAAATCGCCGAGAGGGGAGCATGGATCGAGCTCGACGGTATCGGTCCGGACAAAGAACAGGCGCACCTGGAGAAGCTTCTGTACCTTCTCGAGAAGGGGTATGAGGGCCGCATCCTGCTGTCCCAGGATGCCGGTTGGTATCGCGTGGGAGAGGAACCGGGGGGAGCCAAGAAGTCCTTTGCCTTTCTCATAGAATCCTTTCTGCCCAGGCTCCGGGAGCGGAGTGTAACGGAGGCGACCATTGAAAGACTCATGGTTGCCAATCCTGCTGAAGCTTTCGCCGTGTAGCCTGCGGATCAGGAGGCATATCATGGAAACCGTCGACACACACTGTCATGCTTCACCCACGTGGTATGAGCCGATCGAGGCCCTGGTTTATCAGATGGATACAAACGGTGTGAAACATGCGGTTTTAGTGCAGCACAGGGGCCAATACGATAACGAGTATCTCTTCGAGTGCGTCCGCCGATATCCGGGACGTTTCGCGCCCCTGGTGCTGGTTGACACGGACAGAGAGGATGCGCCGGAAAAGCTCGAGCTCCTGGTCGAGCAGGGAGCGCGCGGAGTGCGTCTCTCCCCGGATACACGATCCCCCGGCCACCGTGGCGCTGCGATCTGGGAAAAGGCCTCTGAGCTGAATCTTCCGGTAAGCTGCGGCGGAAAGAAAGAGGATTTTCTCGGCAGCTGGTTCCTGGAAATCATAGAGCAATTCCCCGGACTCCCGATCATCCTCGAGCACCTCGGATCGGTCAACCACCCTGACGGTGAAGCCGAGCCCTTTGAGATCAGACGCCGGGTGTTTGAGCTGGCAGAGCATGCAAACCTCTACATCAAGTTCCATGGGCTCGGTGAGTTCTGCGAAAGAAACATGCCTGTAACCGAACCCTCTGCCTTTGAGGGCAGGGTGAGCAATATCCTCGAGATGGCCTACAGCGCATTCGGACCCGAGAGGATGATGTGGGGAAGCGACTATCCGCCAGTAAGCGGCAGGGAGGGGTACGGAAACGCCCTTCGCCTTCCGAGGCAGTTTCTAGGGTCCAAGGGGGAGAAGGCTCTCGAGCTGATGTTTGGCGAAGTGGCGAAAAGGCTTTTCAAGCTGTCCTGATGCAAGGGAGTAGGTGAGATGGAAATCGTAGAGCTGAGCAGAGAGAACGAGCAGGACTATTTCCTGTGTCTGGAGGACTGGTCCAGTGATCTCCGGGAGGCAGGATCTCACAAAGAGAACTGGTATGGAAAGTTTCGGGATCGGGTGCGGGTCAAGCTCGCTCTGGACGATCAGGGTACGGTAGGCGGGATGATCCAGTACATGCCCATTGAGGACTCTTTCGCCGAGGGGTCGGATCTTTACGTGATCTACTGCATCTGGGTCCATGGATACAAGAAAGGCCGAGGTAACTTTCAGAAAAGGGGTATGGGCAAAGCTTTGGTCGAGGCAGCAGAGCAGGATGCTCGCGAGAGGGGAGCCAAAGGAATAGCGGCGTGGGGGATCTATGACGGTCTCTTCGTAGACGGCAAGGAGGTGAGAACGGGTCCACCACCCTCCTACGAAAAGATCGAGCGGTTGATCAGAAAGAGAGTGAAGCGGCTTAAGTAGCAGATGGAGATCATACGATACGATGATGCTTCCGCCTTTCAGAGTAGAACCGAAACCTACCTGGAACGAAACGAGGCAACAAATAGCCTTATACTCGGCCTCACACGAAGATTAGTCTCTCGATCGTTCCGTCTGGAAAGAGCCGCCTTCATGGCGACGGTGGAGGATCGGGAGAGGATCCTGCTGGTTGCTCTTCAGACTCCGCCGAAACGTTTGATCCTCTACGGAGACGCCGATTTTTTGCAAAGTGGCAATCTGTTGCAGAGTGGCAATCCGTTGCAGAGTGCCATCGCAGAGCTCGTCGACTTTTTCGCTGAGGACAACTACGATTTGCCCGGCGTGCTCGGTCCAGTGCCTATCGCTGAAGCATTCCAGGAGCGCTGGATAAGAAAAACCCGTTCTGAGAGTGCGATCTTCATGAGCCAGAGGGTCTATGTTCTGAGAGAGCTCCTCTATGAGCCTGATGTCGAGGGTCGGCTACGGTTGGCTGTTCCAGAAGATATCGACCGCGTTAAACGGTGGTACATGAGTTTTTCCGAATCCGTCAGTGAGCGTATCGGACTTACCGAGGCCTCGAAGAGCGCCCTGGAAAAGATAAAGGCGCGGGAGCTCTATCTCTGGGATACGGGCATTGCGGTGTCCATGGCCACGAAAAACAGGCCTTCGAGAAACGGAGTCACTGTCAGCGGCGTCTACACCCCTGCCCCCAAGAGAAAAAGAGGTTATGCCACGGTCTGCGTCGCCGCGCTGAGCCGGCTGCTGCTGGAGTCGGGGTACAAATTCTGCAGTCTCTTTACCGACCTGGCCAATCCAACTTCGAATAATATCTACCGAAGGATCGGATACCAACCCGTGGCTGATTTCACTGTCTACGATTTCCATTGATCCCTAGCATTCAGGAGGCAGGAAGTGAAAGGATGTTATACGAAAAACAACGCAGATTCGGGAATAATGGATTCCCGGGTTCGGAAATATGCCGAGCTGGTGATAAGGAAAGGACTGAATCTTCAGTCCGGGCAACGCCTTGTTGTCTCCGCGCCCCTGGCCACGGCGCCTCTGGTCAGAGAGGTAACGGCCAGCGCCTATCAAGCCGGGTGCAGGCTGGTTCACGTGATCTGGCACGATGACGAGCTCACCCTGATGCGGTATGAGAAGGCTCCCCGCGATTCCTTTGAGGAGTATCCGGTGTGGCAGTCAAAGGGGCTCTATGAGGAGGCCAAAGCAGGCGCCGCCTTTCTGCATATTCTGGGATCCGATCCGGATTTGCTGACGGGCCAGGACTCGCAGCTCGTTTCCACAGCTCTGCGAGCGAGTCAGATGCACAACAAAGCGTTGAGTGAGCTGCGCCGGCGAAACGGTACCAACTGGTGCATTATCTCGATGCCCGTTCCGAGCTGGGCGGCCAAGGTGTTTCCCGATCTCGATCCGAAACAGCAGATGGAAAAATTGTTGGACGTCATCTTCTCGCTTTGCCGTGTTGACCGTGACGATCCCATCGCTGCCTGGACGGAGCACGTCGAGACCCTCATCTCGAGGAGAGATTATCTGAACCGAAAGCGGTATACCGCTTTGGAATACAGTGCCCCCACCATCGATTTGAGAGTGGGATTGCCGGAAAAACATAACTGGGCTTCCGGTAGCATTGTAACAGAGGCGGGCATACCCATCGTACCGAATATGCCCACCGAAGAGGTCTTCGCCGCTCCCCACAGAGACAGAGTTGAAGGCACCGTGACGGCATCGAAACCGCTCCACTATCGGGGCATGGTTTTTGAGAATTTCACGCTCACCTTCAAGCAGGGCCGCGTGATCGATCTAAGAGCCGATACGGGCGAAGATTTGCTCAGAAAGATCGTAGATACCGACGAGGGGGCTGCTCGCCTGGGCGAGGTTGCCCTCGTGGCGGAGAGCTCGCCAGTGGCCCAATCAGGGCTGCTCTTCTACAATCC
>SDBS01006475.1_pt1 | contig 11382 bp, 10 predicted proteins | sample 2277091 | NCBI WGS metagenome assembly SDBS01 (sample SAMN10404972, study PRJNA504765) | marine sediment metagenome | isolation source: marine sediment core GS10_PC15, 163 cmbsf | place: Arctic Ocean: Southern Knipovich Ridge | collected 2010 | reverse complement strand
AATAATCTCAGATTCGTAGTGCCGCCATTTGAACGGATCTGTCATGTTGCTACCTTGGTTCACATTGAGTCGATTCATGTGATACAAACGTTACTTGAGTCCAAGATTATTTGCAACAGAGCCGATCTCTGGAAACCAGGTATATCAGGCGCGACTTCAAAGTTTTCAACGTACAATTAGCGCACCGATATTCCTGGTACCCATATTCAGCATGCCAGTTTACTTCACGACACGCGCATTCCAGTTCGAAGCCGTAGCAGGTCCAGTTCGCGGCGCAGAAACACGTATGAAGTGTTTATGAGTCCATTGTACAGTTCCTTTGGCCCGGCATCTATTGTGCGCCGCGCGAATTGAGGAAACCACTGGCCGAGGTGTTGGTCCATAAACGTACGCTGCACCGTCTGCATATTTGCAGCAGCGTCCTCATCGTTTGCCTGCCAAGACCGCTCTTCTTCGCCGCACAGAAAGGACATGAACTCCAGTTCTACCGCGATATGGTCGGGCAGATCGTTCAGCGAGGGCGACAACGCCAGACCGGCCTGAGCGTATTCATGTTCGAGCTGACGCGTAATCCACGCTCGAGCCTGTCCTTCCCGATCGAGATAGTAGGATTCATAGGGTGGCGCCGCCGGCTTCACCTGAAAAAGGCGGTTGTATTCTTCCTCTGTGTGCACGTCTGCCTGCTCGAACACTGCGAGCAGATTCTCCAACATACGAGGAAGCGAACCGCAGTCACCATATGCAGCCCAGACCTGGGTCTCCCGCGTGAGTTCCCGCGCAGCAGCGCACAGCCTTCGTGTCCGCTCCTGTGGAGTAGGGTAGAGGAAGAGTGCGCCAAACACGCGATAAAGGGCTTGGCGCAGCGGAGCGAGTTCCGCCAGCTGTAAAGACGCTGCATCGGCGGTCTGCCAGCCATCCTCGTTCTCCACTGGTCCATATACCTGACGCCCCAGTCCATCCACTTGCAGGTCAATATGCATCATTGGGTCGCTCTCTCAGGCAGGAGTTCGTAGACCACCGCCGACAGAAAGACCAGCATCACCCCAACAATGAAGAGTAGCGGGGCAAAGGCCATGCGCGGATCACTGTAGGCCGGTCCGGTTGGGATGCCAAGAGGTGCGGCCAGGAACAGATAGCTGATAGCTTGCAGAGCAAAACCCACGATGATCATTGTTAATGTTATCAGTCTCCGGCTCATGATTGGCCTCCTTTCACCGGCTCTGAAACCTCCATAATGGGGAACACCTTCATAAAGAGGATGTACAGCAGGGCTCCCAAGGCAAAGAGACTCAGAATGATGCTGTACTCGACCCACGACGGGCTATATGAACCGCTGGCATAGGGCAGCAACGTGCCGTGTGTTTGCGATGGGACGACGATGAGATAGCGCTTGCCCATGGCCGCCAGATTGACGAGGACACCGCTTAGGACAAGCAGTGACAACGTATAGCGCTGGCGCACGAACTGGACAAAGATCAGGATCACCGGGATCGCCAGGAAGGCCACCGAAAGCCAGAAGATCCAGGCGTAATCGCCGGTAAGCAAGGTCGATGTCACCTGCGCTTCAGCGTGCGACGCAGCATAGGTGTTGGTCAGCAATTCCACGAACATGAAGTACAGATAGGCAGCAGTCAAGATCAACAGGAGGTTGCCCAGCCAGGCGAAGATCTCGATATTCAGTTTCTCTTTTGTTCCAGGCAGTTGCCGTATCAGGGCGGCAATGACAATGAGCATGCCCACACCAGAAACACCGGCCAGTGTCACAAACCCCGGCGCCTGCAGTGCGCCAAACCAGCCGGGGCGGCCAACCTGCAGGCCAAAGACGAAGCCCAAAGTGGAATGAGCCGTTACCAGGAGTGGCAGGATGGCAATGGCCAACCAAAAGCTCGCCAGGGCGTGGCGCTTCTGTTCGGCAGGTGTGTCGCCATATCCGGCCGCCCACAAGTGGTAGAATCCGCGCAGCCGCCCAGACAGTTTCGCCAAAATGGCGGCATCACGCCGTCCATCCAGATAGAGGTAGACTAGGCTGGCAAACAGGTAGCCAGCGATGACCAGTGTGAATGTGCCGAAGAAGGGTGACTGGGGACGGGCATAGCGAAAGAGGTTGATAACCCCACGCACTGGCTGTCCCAGGTCTGGGATGATACAGAAGGCAGCCAGAATCAGAGCGACTACGGTGAGCAGTTCTGCCATCCGTGCGATAGGTTTCAGTTGTTTCAGATTCAGCAGCCGGATCATCGCAGCCACTGTGATTCCGGCGAAGCTCACACCGACGAAGTAGATGTCGAAAGCGATGTACAGACCCCAGGTCGCACCACCCATGGTGCCGATACTGCGCATTCCGGTTACGATTAACCCTTGGATGAGTTGCTGAGAATAGGCGTAAACTCCTATACCGACGAGAACCAACAGAGCGATGATCACGGCATACCAGCCGGCACTAAATCGGCCTACGCCGTATGGAAGTCTTTCAGTTTGTACAGCCATTGCTTATACCCTCGCTTTCACTTCTTCTATCTGTCGTGTCTCCGCTGTAGGTGGATGACCTCCCACGTAGTAGATTCGAGGCTCTGTGCCCTCCTCCTCCAATAGCCTGAATGAAGATCTTTCGCGCAGAAGCTGGGACACTTCGCTCTCGGGATCGTCCAGATCGCCAAAGTGCAGGGCGCCTGGCGCACACGTGTTAGCGCACGCTGGTCCCAGCCCTTTCTCTAACCGGTGCACACATAAAGTACACTTCTCCATTACACCCTTCATGTGACCGCCGCCGGCTGTGTGTCGTTGCTCGGCGCCGTACTTGCCATCCAAGTCAGGATTGCTATAGGGCAGCCCGCCACCATTAACGCCAGAAAGATCAGGGTCGTCCCAGTCTATGTAGTAGTTCTGCTGCGGCTCTTTCCAGTTGAAGTAGTTCACCCCGTAGGGGCAAGCCACTTCACAGTAGCGACAGCCGATGCAGCGGTCCCAGTCCGTTGCAGTCAGGCCATCTAGGCGCTTATAGCGTGCGCCGACGGGACAGACCTTCACGCATGGCGCGTTGTCACAGTGCATACAGGGCCGCGGCATGAACCATATGCGGCTGTTGGGATATTCCCCTTCCTCGAAGCGAAATACATACATCCACATATTGCCCTGGGGTGTGTTGTTTTCGACCTTACACGCCACCATACAGGCCCGGCAGCCGGTGCAACGGTCTAAATCAATCACCATACCAAATTTAGCCATGCTCATACCTCCCCATTCGCCTTGGACACTTTGACCTTCACGAGATAGGTCTGGTCGGCCGTGTTGGACACATAACCCTCACCGGTGAAGAACAGGTCGTTGGGCGTCGGCCCCTGACCCTTTAGCCAAGGATGGTTGGCATATTCGCCATAGTGGTGCGGCATCGCCACCGTATCGGGGCGGATGCTCTCCCGATGGCGGGCCGTTACCGTCACCTTGCGAGTTTCCCCGGTCACTGCATTTTGCGATTCGACCCAGCACTCATCGCCATCTGTAATGCCTTTCGCCTCAGCCGTTTTCGTGTTGATCTCCATCTCTTGCGTCGGCGCTAACTCTACTAGTAAGGGTATGGGTGTACGCGCTTGCTTGAACTCGATCTTTTTGAAGCTTATAAGGTAAAGATCGTAGTCCGCCGGCGAGCCATCGGCTGTGAGCGGTCGCCAGGTTGGCAGCGGCGTATAGTCTTGCCAGTAGATCTCGTCAACACCCTTGGCCTTCATCTCATTGCGGTAGCGCAACAACGATTCGCCGTACAGTCGATGGGGATAGGCGCCGCCAAAGGGTGGATCGGTTGCATATCCGTAGTATTTCGTTGCAGGTACAGGACCTTTCACCTTCACGCCATGTTCCTCGAAGAACGCTACTCCCTCTTCGATCCCCTGCGATTTTGCCCAGTGATCGAAGATCTCACGTACCGCTGGCTTCTGGTCCAGCGCGAGTGCGTGCTCATCTTCCAGCTTCAAGGCCTTGTTGATCTGGTCCAGATAGCCGCCTTCGTCGTACAGGATGTCTGCTTTTTCACACAAATCGAGATAGATGTCGATGTCTCCCCTGGACTCGAAGAGCGGCTCCATGGGCGGGATACGCAGCGCGGTGGCGTCGACGTACTGGTCAGTTGCACTCATGGGCCCTTCGTACTTTTCAATGGTAGCGGCCGGCAGCACAACATCAGCTGTCAGGTCGGCCGTCAACGACAGCCACGGATCGATCACGGCCACAAACTTGAACTGCTTGTAGGCCTCGAGATTGGCCTCCCGGTCCGGGAAGGAGCCAAGCGGATTGGCCATGTGTACAATCACGACTTCGGGAACGACTTCCACCCCGTACTTCTCAGGATCCATCACGACCTTGGCCACAAGCGACGAGTTGTTGCTATTGATGGGATAAAACTTGCTCTTGTCGAGGTAAATGTTGGGCGAATCGGTGATCTTAATACTATTCAATCCGTCCCAGTTCTTGTGTTTCTTCCAGGTGAAGTCGCTGAACTGTCCCCCGACTGCGCCTACCGAGCCCAATAGCATGGAGACCATCAACATAGCGCGAAGGGCCTGGAAACCGAGTTCCTGCTGCGCCATGTGATAAGCCATGATGGCGACAGGGCGGTAGGGCAACGATATGCCGTCTATCTCGATGGTGCTGCCGATCATGGCGTTCTCGCCCAGCTCCTTCCCCACCTGCCGGATCATGTCGGCCGGCAGACCGCAAACGTCGGCTGCCATCTCCGGTGTGTACTGCTCCAGATGTTCCTTGAAGACCTGGAAGGCTGGTTTCACCGTGACGCCCTCAACGCTGAATTCACCTTCCAGAGCCGGCTCAACTCCTTCGGTGTCGTAGGGCACGGCTGCCTTGGCGGCCTCGTCCCACACGAGCGCCTTGCCCTCCGCTTCATCGCCTTCCGGCTCGGCATGCAAGAACAGGCCGTCTTCTTGTACCAGGAAGGGGGAATTGGTGTATTGCTTTAGGTATTTCCAATCTACCGTGCCCTCTTCGATTAGGACGCGGCAGAGAGCCAGGGCCAAAGCCAGATCCGTGCCCGGCCGGATGGGCAACCACTCATCGGAGAAGTGGGCGGCGCTGCGTAACCGTGGGTCGATGGTCACCATCTTCATCCCCCGCTCCTTGGCCGGGACGAGCTGTTGGGGCCAGGTGATCCAGCAAGTCTTGTTGCCGCCGCCATTTGTGACGTTCCATCCCCAATTGAGCAAGTACCTGGTGTGGCGGAAGTCCGGGTGCAGAACACCGTGCATGCCAATTGTGTACTCCAGCGCCCGATAGCCGGCGTCCGAGCAAAAGGCGCCGTGGTGCAATTTCGTCGCCCCCGAAGCCTTCACAAAAGCCGTGTCGTAGAAGGCTTTGGCCTTGCTGCGTCCCTTCTGCCAGACCAGAAGCCTGGGATCTCGCGCCACGGCGTCGTTCATCTTCTCCGCGACCATGCTCAGGGCTTCATCCCAGGAAACCTGGCGCCATGTGCCCGGCACACCCTTCTCGTTAGTGCGCATGAGAGGCGCCTTCACCCGATTGGGGTCGTAGACGGCCATGATCTGCCCTACCCCTTTGGGACAGAGCTTCCCGCGATTGCGGGGGTGCGCGGGATGGCCCTCAAAGCTGACCACGCGCCCGTCGACTACGCGCGCCAGCATGCCGCAGTCCTGCTTGCCAATCCAACAAGTCGTCGGGATCCACTTCTCGACCGGTTCAATGACCGATGTCCCTTTGGGTGCGGCAACTAACGTTTCAAGTTCACCACGTAAGAGACTGCCGGCGGCAAGAACCCCTCCTGCGACAGCCGAACTCTTCAGAAAAGTTCTACGTGTAAACCTCATATCTACCTCCTGTGAGGTGCGCATGATCCACAGACTCGAGAGCTATCTGACATGTTGACAGTCTCTCTTTCCCCTGGATAAATGACGCAAAGGAGATGCCGGCAACTGGACCGGCATCTCCTTTGCAATCACGGCAGGCGACAGCGTTTCCCCTATCACCCTGGCCGACTCAATAAGGCCGGCGACCCGCCACCATAGGTTTGCAAATCGTTAGGTCGAGCAGGTTCGGAGATGTGAATTTTCCTATCTGCAGACAGCGTAGCAGGAAAGGAAACTCGTTTATAGCGGGAAAAGCTGGACGAAATGTCCGAGGAAGTTTGACAAATTTTGTCAGAGGAATTCTTACAATCCGTGTTTATCCTCACCCAAGATGCCAAGACGCAGGGCGAGGTCCACCAGTTGGGCACGATTATCCAAGTCTAGCTTGATCATTGCGCGTGAGCGGTAGGTGTAGACAGTTTTGATGCTGAGATGGTATTGTTCTGCAATCTCTTCGCTGGTATAGCCATGTACGACACCATGAATGACTTGCCTCTCTCGCTCGCTGAGATTTTGCCAGCGTTTGGCATCGCTATCAGCCTGCCCAGGCTCCTGGGGCATCAGGTGTTCCACCAGTAGCTTCATCATCGCAGGATGCACATAGATCTCGCCTTGCGTCACGGAACGAATGGCCGACAGCAATTCGATGTCGGCCGCTTTTTTGAGCACGTATCCAGCTGCGCCGGCCCGTAGTGCTTGGCGCAGATAGGCTTCGTCTTCGTGCATGGTGAGGATAAGGATAAATGCATGGGGCACGGCTTCCCTCAGTTGGGGAAGCGCAGCTAGGCCGTCAAGGCCAGGCATACCCAGATCGAGTATAATGACGTCCGGTTTCAATATGCTGGCTTGCTGTAACGCCTCTTGGCCATTGCTTGCTTCACCGACAACTTCCATATCGGCTTCCGCGCTTAATAACAGACGCAGACCTGACCGTAATACGGCATGGTCATCGGCCAGCAGGATGCGACAGTGCTGTGTTGACATCAGGTCACGCCCCTAACCACCCTGTTCTCCACTACACTGGCTATCTTCGGAGTGGTGATTTTTTCAAGGCGAGAGGGATCCACCAGCGTTTCCGTGAGGGGAACATGGACGACAATGGTAGTGCCCATGCCAGGTTCCGCCTCGATGCGAAGGCTACCGCCAATTAGTGTAGCCCGCTCCTCCATTCCATACAGTCCCAGATTCCGTTCCTGCCGATCCGTTGAAGTATCGAAGCCGGAGCCGTTGTCTTCCACGATCACGCGTACGTGCTGGGAGGTCTGTTCCAATAGAACGCTAACATGTGTAGCAGCGGAATGACGCACTACATTAGTGAGTGCCTCCTGCACAATGCGATAAAGCGTGGTTTCAATGGCGGGAGCAAGGCGGCGTTCGTCAAGACCTATCGTTCGGTAGTCGGCCGCGATGTCAAAGCGCCGCTGGTAGTCTGACAGATAGCGCTCGAGTGCAACGGCCAATCCCAAGTCATCTAAGACACTGGGCCGAAGTTCAAGGGCCAAATCATGCACGGTCTCCAGTGTTTCGGCGGCGATATCACGAAGGCCGGATATATGTTGGCGAACCTCATCATAGGAATCAAAGTTTTCCAACGCTTCTAGACCTACCATCAACGAGGTGAGTGACTGGCTGGTGTCGTCGTGTAGCTCGCGCGCGATGCGTTTGCGCTCCTCCTCCTGAGCGGTGATGATCTTCTCCAACAGCTGACCCCGCGCAGTCTCCTTCTGGCGTACCTGTGTCCAAAGACGGGCATTTTCCACTGCCACCCCTAGCTGCTGTCCGACGGCCCCCAACAAGCGCAGGTCGTCATCCGAAAAACAATCTTCATTCGAGCAGGCGATGTTAAGTGCGCCTAATACCTCTGATTTCGCAATCAGGGGCACAGCTACATGCCCGTCAACCACGTGCCGACTCCTCAGTCGCAGCTGATATAGCGGACAAGTCTCTGTCAATGGGGAAATGAGCAGAGGCACCTTCTGTTCCACAATTTGGCGACATTGACAGTTCCGAAAGCCGATTTCGGCTTCCTGGCGGGCGACATCTTCTGGCAGACCTAACGAACAGGCCAGACGGCGGTCGGCTGCGTGAATGCGCGAGAGAACGATCCAACCGGCTTCCTTGTTCATCAAGTCCAGAACACGGTGCAGGGCCTTGTCAAGCATCTCGCCCAAGTCCTGCTGGCGGCTTACGGTCTGGGCGATTTCATTGAGTACGGCCAGTTCCCGGTTGCGACGCAGAAGTTCTGTATTGTAGGCTTCGGTTTCGGCACGGGCAGCGCTCAGATCTGCGATCATTGTATTGAAAGAGTCGCTCAAGCGGCCGATCTCATCATCGGCCCAACGCGGTGCAGAGCGCGAAAGGTCACCCCGCGCCACAGCCCGAGTCACCTTTACCAGATCAAGTACAGGTCGGGTGATGAGCCAAGTGAGAAACATTGCCGCCGCTACACCCGCTAGGGATACAATGATGGTAGTAAGCAGCAACTGCCGTGTGACATTGTCAAGCGTCGACTGCATCGCCTGTTCTGACAACCCTATGCGCGCAATCCCTGCGCGTCCGTCAAAGACCGGGACTGCAAAGTCCCAGACCATGCCCTCCTCGGTGGCGAGCCTTAGTAGGTGGTAGCGAGCGGTGGGTGCCACCGAATTGAGGTCGGTCAGCGAAGATGGAAAGCGCTCGCCGAACGTGTGTGCCAATACCTCACCCTCTGGGCTGACAATGAATGCATAGCGTACGTCCTCATTGTTGATCAGGGTGTCCTGCAACAATTGGTGCACCGAATAGAGGTCATGCACCAGCAGCAGATCTACGCTGCGGGCCGCCACGTCACGAGCGATGGATACGCCCTGATTATGTAGCTCATCTCTGAGTGTAACGCGCAGCATTCTGCGGACTTGTAGGGTAACGCCTCCGCCTAGCAGTAGAACGAGGGCCAATACGATGCCTAGTATCTTTGTCCGAACGCTTACGGCGCCGGCGATTGCCCAAAAACGGTCGAAGAGACGACGGGCAGAGAGTCGGAGAGAGAGTCGGAGAGAGGGCTTGCGATTTGTCGGCAATCTCATTATGGCCCCACCGGACTGACCTGCTTTTCTAGGTCACGGGCTGAGTCGTAGATACTGTCGTCAACCAGGACGAATCGGTCGATTTCCAACCCTTCTAGTACGGCCCTGCCGGCAGGGTCGTACGCCATTTCCAGCAGGGTGTTCTGTAATTTGGCACGCCACTGTGGTCGCAACTCGGGTGAAGTAACGATCGGTGGTATACCAAATGCGGGAGAGCGATGGATAATCTTTGTCAGTTCGCCTAACCGGGGATCGCGCGCAACAGCGTACTGATATACAAGACTGTCAACGGACGCGCCGTCAGCCACGCCATTGGCGACCGCTCGAATGGCATCGTCGTGGCTATACGTGAAGAAGTATCGGCTGAAGAAACTTTCGGGAGTTTCACCCAGTTTGTCGACCAGATAGGTAGGGTAGATTCTCCCGCTGTTAGACCAGGGATCGGTAAAAGCAAATGTCTTACCGCGCATGTCAGCCATATTTTGGGCCGAACTATCCTCCCGCACAATGAGCCATGAGTAATATACTGTTTCGCCTTTTACCTGCGGTGCGAGCAACAGTTGCATGCCAAACTCGCGTTGACCGATCACGTAGGCGCTCGTACAGACAAAGGCAAGGTCCACCTCGCCTCGTTCGATTAGGTCATTGATCTCGGCATAGGTGCGGCGCTGCACCAGCTCCACGGGCCGGTCCAACTTGTGACCCAGATAGGCAGCCAGATCGCTGTAACTTTCGAGGGTGTCTTGCGGAGAGATGACAGCGGCCACTGCTAGCCGAACGGGCATGACTTCAGCCTCTGCCACAGCTGGAAATGATACGCCCTGTCCCAATTCTACATAGGGCATAGCCGCTGCTCGCGTTGTGCGGCACGCAGTCAACGCGAACAGAATTGTGGTTATCCACAACCACTGCAAAACGACACTCCTGGAGATGGCCGCCATGGTTCGCCGCATATTTCGGTTTCAAGAGTTTCGGGAGCTCTATGAGAATTATGTCTCAGATATTCAAATATGGAAAGCGCCCATGAAACCCTCCCAGAATCTGTACCAGTCTCAGCGAGAGGAAACATCGGACAAAGATTGTTCACTGATGAGAATGGCGGTTCCCGAAGCAGACGATAAACCACATAGCAAAGACAGCAACCATTTGGGCCAGCAAAGTTCACAACAATCCCTGCCGAAGAGGTAGGGATTGTGATTTGGAGCTCTATTCCACGAGGTGCTCAAACTGCTGATTCACCCCTCCCCCGCAAGTTCCTCATTTGTTCAAGGGCCTCAAATATTGGGGCTCTTTGCATAAAACCCCCAAAAGGTATATTCCAGTCGTAACATCTGGCGTTTGAGTAGCTTACTGACACGAAAGCCTGGACACGGCCAAAATCTATACCCAACCGATTGTCGTACAACTTGCCCATCGTCTGGACCAGATCTCGCTAAATGCGTATGGCAAACCCATCGCATAGCCTGGTCTGCTATCTTGCCCCTCGTGACAGCTTCGCCACCTTTAGACCATGCCGGTTGATCTAGGTCATTTTGGTCGGGTTGGCGAGACCGTTAGTGTATGTTTTCGTCCCTTTACTCCCAATACCCCGTTACGTTTGTGGCGTCCACCGGGAAAGACTACCGGTTACCGCGTGCCAGGACACTACCTGTGGCTGCTTGTACCGCCATCGTTGGCCAGGATGGCCTTGCAAGCTTGTGAATTTCTCAACAATGTTGACAGGAGATGTATGGTGGATAGGTACGCCCTTACGGTGGCTTCTACAGTATCCCTGAAAGAAGAAATCAAATGGCGAGACAAGAGACTCTCAGTCAAATTGAGGAGGCGTTTGGCTCGGTTCCCGCCTGGTTTGGTGAAGCGCCAGACGCCGTGCTCGAGCAGTATTGGACGAGTATAGCGACACCGCACTTTTAGGGCGTGACAAGGCCCTAATTGCCTTTGGTGCGGCAGCGGCTATTCACTGTGAATATTGAGTCCCCTTCCACACAGCGCAGTTAGCGCTGAGCGGCATGAGTGACGAGCACGTCAAGGAAGCCAGTTGGGTTGTCCAGACCGTAACGGGCCTTAGCGCCTATTTGTACGGCGTCGGCTACGACAGAGAGATTTTTCTGCAGGAACTCGACGCAGTGGTTGAGCACATCAAGAATTCGGCCTAGAGGGTAGCCGTTCAGCTGGCCTGCGGCTGTTGCTGATTCGATTCTGCCGGACAGAACTCTAGCACACCAACACCCGCCCCTGGGGAGAGGAGGGTGTTCTTTGCACCGCGCACAACGTCTATTTTGAGCTCGTAGGCTCAAATCCCTGCAGGATGAGTTTCTTGACCCTACGGAGTGCGCCGTGCGCTTCAGCCTGGAGCGCAAGAAGAGGTGGACCCAGTCGTGATGTCAGTGGCTGAGCAGTTGGGGGAGAGGTGATCTGATGGCAGGCAAAACGATTGTTATTCTGGGCGG
>SDBS01006474.1_pt1 | contig 11383 bp, 6 predicted proteins | sample 2277091 | NCBI WGS metagenome assembly SDBS01 (sample SAMN10404972, study PRJNA504765) | marine sediment metagenome | isolation source: marine sediment core GS10_PC15, 163 cmbsf | place: Arctic Ocean: Southern Knipovich Ridge | collected 2010 | reverse complement strand
TAGTCTAGTTAGTTTTTTGTAATATAATGAAATTAGCAATAAAGGTCCAAAAGAAGCTCCAAGTCCAGACCAAGCATATAAAACTAATTTGTAGATAGTAGCGATTTTAAAGTAAGCAATAATATAAGCAATAATGGCTACTATAATAACGCTTACTCTAGAAGCTATTAGGGTTTGTTTATGGGTAGCTTGTTTTTTAAATAAGGCTTTATAAAAATCTTCAGCGAGAGAAGAGGCCACAACTAATATTTGAGCGGCCATAACATTGGTTGTTGCAGCTAAGATTGCACATAAAATTAGAGCCGCAAAAAAAGGTGCAAGAGTTGTTTTTACAAGATCTAAAGCGACGAGCTCCGAATTCGCAATACCATTTGGAAATACATAAATACCAATTAAACCAATGAGGGTTGCTCCCCCCAGCGCGAGGACTTGCCAAGAAATACCAACATATTTAGCTTTTGGCATATCTTTAACATCTTTAATACCCATAAATTTGGTAATGATATGGGGTTGGCCTAAATAACCAAGCCCCCAACCTAAGGCTAAAAATATAATTTCTAAAATTGTTTTTAATGAAAATGAGGGAAATATCGATGTTGATATATTTTGCATTTTCATAGCATTTATAATTGGTGCAAATCCACCAATATTATTAAGTAGAAATATTGGAATATACAAAATAATTGCTAGAAGAAAAAAGCCTTGAATTAGATCTATCCAAGCAACTGTTTTATATCCGCCTAAAAAAACATAAAAAACAATGATTAAAAGACCGAGCGATATCCCCATTGTATAGCTTAACCCAAAAAGAGATTCTGCAAGCAGACCTAGAGCAACTAAACCAGAGGTAATATAAATAATATAAAATACAAATGACAAAATAGCGCTAAGGGTTCTGATTATTCCAGAGGTGTCTTTGACTCGACTCTCAAAATAAGCATACATAGTTAGATTATTCATTTTCCCCGTCAGCTCTCTTACTTTTGGTGCGATAAATTGCCAATTTAAGAACATACAAACTGTCAGTCCAACGGCTATCCAAATATTAAAAAGACCGGTTGTGAAGATCATCATAGGATAACCCATAAATAGCCAGCTACTCATATCAGAGGCATGAGCGGAGAGGGCAGTTAACCAAAAATTTAAAGATCGATTACCTAAAACAAAAGAGGTATCTGTTTTTTGTTTTTTAGAAGTTAAAAGAGCTATAAAGATTATAAGAGTAAAATATATTGCAAATGTAGATATTTCAAGAAGTTTCATTTTAGAAATTTTAGGGCTAATTTATCAAAAATATATTACAAAAAGAGATATTTAGCAAATCAATTGAAATCTAACGCTTTTTTAGAGCCATATAAAAAAGCGGCTTTTGATAGATTTGTTTCAATATTTGGAAAACTATTTGCAATCTCTTTAATTATTTTTTTAACTTCATTTCTTTTAGAGCTTTGCCCATTAGGACATTTGCAAAAAGTTTTTAAAATTTTATAGTTATTTGCAAATTGCACAATTTCTTTTTCTGTTACATAAATTAGAGGCCTTATTAAAGTAATATCAAATTTATGAAATTTTATTTTCGGTAACATTCCTTCAAAATCACCTTTATGAAAAAGGTTTAAAAAAAGTGTTTGAATATTATCGTCTCTATGATGACCAAAAGCGACAGTTTGAATTCCATTTTCTTTAGCAATATCAAATATTAATCTTCTTCTTTTCCTAGAACACGTATAACAATTAAAATTTTTTAAATTAATTTTTTGCTCTTTAAAATAAATTTTTATACCTATCTCATCTGCTAAGGATTGTAAAAACTTTTTTTCAAAAGAGGCTCCACAAGAAAAATCCCCATCAATATGAATCGCACTTAACTCAATATCCTCAAAACCTCTGCCGAGCACAGCCTTTAGCATAAATAACATACACAGAGAGTCTTTACCGCCGCTTAGAGCCACTGCTAGCTTCTTTGTGTCTACAAGCATGGAAAAGTCAAATAAAGCCTTTCTAACCATGCTCTCGATCTTTTTGCCCACTCCTATGAAAGGATGTGAAATCTTAGGTATTTTAATATCCATTTTTATAAAAAATTTTTACTTTGTTAAATTTTATCTTCTATTTCAAACTATTTTAGCATTAAAAAGTTAGACTTTTAATAAAAAATTATGTTATTATAGCTATCAAAATCTAAAAAATAAAGGAACAAGATGAAAAAAACAGGTCGAAATGATCCTTGCGTTTGTGGATCCGGCAAGAAATTTAAAAAATGCTGCGAAAATAAAATGATCGGTAAAAGATTCATGGCTACTAAAATTGAAGCTCCTAAAACAAGCATCTCTTCTTTTTTTCAAAAAAAAATAACCCAAATATCTGAAACTGAAAAAACACCTTCTAAACAAATAAAAGCTGAAATTAAAACTAAACAAAAACCTCTTGAAAAAAACGTTTCTGCAGAAGAAAAATCCTCTGTAGAAATTAACTCTTCCAATGAGACTCTACCTCAAAAAAGTTAATAGTTCTTGAGTCAAACCTTCTTTTTTGATATAAAAGTTTTAACTTATTTTAGCTGGTGTAGCTCAATTGGTAGAGCGCCCGACTTGTAATCGGACGGTTGAGGGTTCAAGTCCTTTCGCCAGCATATTTTGGGGGCGTCGCATAGTGGCCAATTGCAAGGGACTGTAAATCCCTCTTCTTCGGAATACGGTTGTTCGAATCAACCCGCCCCCATTCCTCTATGAAAAATAAGTCAAAAATTCTTCAAAAAGCTAAAGTTTAAATTCACAAATGGAACAAAAAAGGGACACTAACTGACTAAAAAGGATTGAAAATACTAAGCAATTTTGTTAGGAGTTTTTTATGAGTTCTAATCCTCGCATAGACGAAAGTAGCGCTATTAAGAAGCTTTGCGACTATTTAAACATTAAATTTCATGAAACTGTTTATGAACCAAATGGAGTAGATACAGCTCCTGATTATTTAATAAATTTTAATTCTTGCTGTATAAATGTTGAGGTTAGAAATTCTGGAAGTGGTTTTATTTTACTACCGAATTCTCAATTCCTTGAGTCTAGAGAGCAATATGACATTTCATCAATTAACATGACAGACAAAATAGAAAAGATATTAAAAAATTGGTTGCAACCATCTGAGACTATTATTTTAACATTTAATGGACCAATTGCAGTAGAAAAGCGTGGAAAACTAGCTAAGAAGATTGCCAAAAATCTGGAAAAAGCCTATCGAAAAGGAGGTTTAAAGATTGATCAAAAAATTGAAATTAAAGTTGATACTTATGATTCCCAAATCCCTTCTTTGACTTTAGGAGTGATCTTAACCAATTTTTATGCTGATAAAATAAATTATTCCCCTCTTCATTGTATTTTAGATGCAGTCGCAGATTCATCTAATTCTGTTTTTCAGGCTTCATTAACCGAACAAGCAAAGTATATTCTTTACAAGGCAATAACAGAAAAACAAAACAAATTAGGAAAAATAGAAGGAGACAAATGGTTGGTAATTATAAATAATCATATTTCGCTTAATCATCATATTTATAACAAAGGGTATGATAAACTTATAAAAGAAAATCAAATAACTGAAAGATTTTTCGAAAAAATTTTCTTGATTGTTGATGATAAGATTGAAGAGCTAGAACGTTCTTAATCTAATTTTATGATTATTTTTTAATGTCATCTTTAGCTCCATTTTCATGCCCAGCCTTTATTTGAAAGTGTGACATTTTAATTTAGCCGAAATGTGACATTATTACTTAGCCCTTACTAAAATTATCTTTTCTTTACAAAATATCCTCCATTACATATTGTTTTTTTTCTAACTATTCCAGGAGGAATAATGTCTAGATTATTTTCGATTTTTTATATTTTTTTTTCTATTTTATCATTCATAAAACCTCTATCAGCTTATCCAAATGAAGATAATACGAAAGAAGTTATTCCCATATCTACACCGGAACAAATATCAAGCTATTATAAATCATCGGATTTTTTAATAGGCGATGTAGTTAATCCATTAAGCGGAAGTCTTTGTTTCTCCAATACAGATTTGATAGCTAAAGGGGCTCAAAACATTAATCTAACTAGATATTATAATCCTCCTTATATGCCTTATAGATTCTTGAGTGATCCTGATTGGAATGAAGAGAAGCTATATGAATATATAAGGGATGTTTATAAAGGTTGGAGGGTTTTTTCTCATTGTGAGCTAACTCCAACTTATAATGATGGATCAAAAATTATAACAAAAATTGCAGAGCCAAGTGGATTAACATTAGAATATGAAATTTCTAAAGGTCAAACAAAGATTATAGGAGATCAATATGGAATAAGCAATATTCAAAATGATAATCCTAGTGGTAAATATGATTTTAGAAATACAAAAGTTACTATATGTAAAAATGGACATAGAATAATTGTCTTAGCAGCAGATGGAACAAAAAGATATTATAATAGGGTAAATAATAGTAGATATAACTTTTGTCTGGAAAAAGAAGTTTTACCAAATGGAAAAGTTATAAGATATAATTATAATGGGAATAGATTAATTTCCATTGATAGTATGGATCCTAAAGAGAGATTTGTCTATGCAACAATCTCATTACATAGTATATCTGATCTTTCTAAAAAGTATTCAAGTTCATGTCAAAAAGAATGTTTTTATAATAACGACCAAAGAACATTTGAAAAAGAAATAATATATACTAAAAAAGTGCTTGGTTTTGATACAAAAGCAAGACATTTTAATAGATTTCCTTCACCTCATATTTTGTCATCTGTAAATTCTCCTTTTTATAAAAATGAAATTATTACTTACGATAAAAAGTTTTTAATGGATAAATATTTAGGAAAGGATCTTATTTTTACATGTGAATATGCTCCTTTTCAAGGCTCAGATTATCATTTTAGAATCAAAAAACTTTATTTACCTGTAGGTGCAGATGATAGTTTTTCTCCTGTTTATGATATCAATTATGATCCAGCAATTGCAGGTAAAAAAGAGGGGTTAACTTCTGTTAAAAATATCAATGGTACTATAACTAAATATTATATAACCAAAAATTTACAAATCGGATCTATACAAGATTTTGATAAAGACGTTTCTTTGAAAAGAGAAAAAGTCTATACATGGCTGAATAATGGTTGGTTGAGTTCAATAGAATTAAAAGATGGTAATGGTAAAATATTTTATAAAAAAGCTTATAAATATGACGGCTTTGGAAATCCAATAGAGGAGATTTTTACAGGAGATCTAAAGGGAAACTCTAAATTGGATAGTTACTCAATAGTTAGAAAGTTTTCCCAAGAGGGTCTTAATCTACTTTTAGAAGAGAAAAAAGAAGATGGGCCTTTAACCATTTATCAATACTTATTCGGTACAAATTTAATTACAGAAAAATATACTCAAGATAATGAGTGTATTTTGCTGCGTGAATTTTATGAATATGATGATTCTAATAATTTAATTAAAAAAATTGAAGACGATGGATCTAGCTTAGAAAAAAATGATCTTCAAAAGGTTTTTCAAAGAAAAATAACGAAGTATAATCTTAGACAAGCCCAGCCTTTTCTTCATATGATTGAATCGATTGAAGAAAAATATCTAGAAAATGGAAATGAAAAATTATTTAAAAGAACATGTTTAACATATGATAAGTGGGGGAATGTATCCAAAGAAGATATTTATGATGCGAATAATAGCTATTCTCATTCGATAAATACAACTTATAATGAAAGAGGGGACCTTTTATCTAAGACAAATCCTTTTAATGATAAAGCAACTTTTGAATACGATAATAAAGGTAGAGAAATACAATCTGTAAATTATTCACATAAACTAACTACGAATAAAGAATATGATACAAAGGGAAGACTAAAAAAAATTATAAAAACAGGATCCGATGGAATTATTCATACCAATTCTAATGAATATGATGAATCGGACAATCTTATTCAAAAGATAGATAGATTTGGGAATAGAACTAGATTTGAATATGATCTTATCACCGGTAATGTAAAGACAAAAACAAATCCACCTGTTCTTTCAATAAATAATGCTTCATTGGATGTAATAACTAATTCTACTTACAATGCTTTGGGTTTGGAAACAAGCTTTATCGATGCAAATGGGTATATCACAAAATATCAATACAATACATATGGATCTCCTATAGAAATTATACATCCAAATGAAGCTAAAGAAACTTTCAGATATAATAAAAATTCAAAGCTACAAAGTTATGTAGATCAAGAAGGGTTAGAAACCAGGTATGATTATGATATACTCGGAAGAGTAATTTCAAAAAGTTATTATTTTGATAATAAAGAAATCGCAAAAGAAAGCTTTAAATATGATAGTTATCATCTAATTCAAAAGATCGATAAAGAAGGCAATGTTACTAAATATAGCTATGATGGGGTGGGCAGAAAAATATTTGAAAATTTTCAAGGAAGAGAAACAACTTTTAAATATGACAATTTAGGTCGACTAAATTTAATATGCAAAGAAAATTCTGAAAATACTCTTTATATTAATTATGAAAGAGATCTTTTAGATCGCATAAGAAAAGAAACCAAAACGGACAGAACTGGAAAGATTTTATTCGAAATTGCTTACACATATGATAAAGATGGGAATAGAGAGTCAATAATTAGGAATATCAATGATAAACAACCTATTGAAACTTTTGCTTTCGATTCTTTTGGAAGAGAAATTGAGCATAAAGATGGGAAAGGAAATTTCACTAAAACCCAATATATTGAAAATTTCATCAATCCAATTAATCAAAAAGTTTTACAAATAAAAAAAACTGATCCTAAAAATATTAAAACTGTTTTAACTTATGATGTTTTTTCAAATCCTACAAATAAAAATATTTTAGATGCTCATGAGGCAATTTTGTCTTCAGTGGATTCTAGATATGATGCAAATAGAAATTTAATTGAAACAATAGATCATATTTATGAACAAAATAATCATAAAAAAACAATAACTACAAGATATACATACACAGAAAATAATCTTGTTAAAAACTTGATTAGAGCGTATGGATCTGAAGATGAAAAAAAGACCGTCTATGATTATACATCATCCGGCAGATTAAAATTGAAGAATTTACCTATCGGCACTCAACTTCAATATAGTTATGATCCTTTAGGAAATTTAAATAAAATTAATTCAAATGATAAAAAAGTAAATCAAACTTTCAAATATAATAAATTGGGTTTTTTGTTAAAGGCTGAAGATAAAATTCAGCAAACAAAGATAGAAAGAAAGATTGATAGCTTTGGAAATATTTTAAAAGAGACTTTTAACGATAATTTAGTAATTGATAAGCAATATGATAATTTTAATAGACCTATTTTTGTGAAACTTCATAATGCCGGAGAAGTAAGATATAGATATGATCCCTTGTACATAAGAGAGGTTACCCGTTTTTTGGATAATAAATTACAATATCAACATAATTTTGATGAATATGATCTAAATGGGAATTTACAAAAAGAAAACCATATTTATGACTTGGCTTCTACAAAGCATGAAAGAGATTTAAATGGTAGAACTATTCAAATAAATAACCCCTATTTTTTTCAGACCTGTGAATATGATGAGTGCGGTAATTTAATTAAAAGCATTATTGATAATGATGAGCATAATTATTTATATGATGAACTGGAGCAGCTGACAATAGAAAAAAGCGATAAATATGAGTCTGAAAGCGGTTATGATTCAAATCATAATAGGGTCATTAATAATCAAGATGAAGCGATTATCAATGATTTGGATGAACTTATTCAAATAGGAGATATTAAACTCTCCTACGACAAAAATGGTAATGTAGAAAGTAAAGAAACAACAGAGAGTTCTATTGACTTTACTTTTGATCCGTTAAATAGATTGCTTGATGCTAAAACTGAAAAAGCTAGTATTAAGTTTACTTATGATGCTATTGGAAGAAGACTTAGTAAATCGGTTAATAAAAAAGGAAAGGTCAATTCCTCTTATAGTGAAAATTATTTATATGATGACAAACAAGAAATTGGAGCTTTTGATACAACTGGTTATTCAAAAAATCTAAAGATTTTAAGTTATTATCCAAATAACTCTTATTCAAAGGCTATAGCAATTGAAATAGCAGGATCTTCATATCTTCCGATTTTCGATATTCAGGGTAATATTATTAAGCTTATAAATTCCTGGGGATCTGTAAAACAAAAATATGATTATACAAGTTTTGGAGAAAAGTTAAGTGAAGAGAGTTTAGAAAATCCTTGGCAATATCAAGCTAAAAGATTTGATTCAGAACTTAATTTAATTTATTTTGGAAAAAGGTATTACGATCCACAAGTTGCTAGATGGATAAGTATTGATCCTGCAGGATTTGTTGATGGTCTTAATTTATATAACTATTTGAAAAACAATCCTTTTAAATATTTTGATTTAGAAGGAAATTTTGCATTTGCTATTCCTTTACTCGTTCCTGTAGCAAAAATCGTTTTCGATATTATAGTTGCAAGTGTAGTTATAACTGCTGTAAAATGGGCGGGAGATACGGTACTTCATAAAATAAATGAGGCGCAGACTAAAACTGAGCCCAAAGCACAAGAAAAAAAGGGAACCCAAAAACCACCACCATATTCAGGAGAAGAATTAGGAGATGATCCTACGGAGTGTCCTGGCAAAGGATTTGAATGGAAGGGTAAGGGAGAGCCTAAAAGTGCTAGAGGAAATTGGGTTAAAGGAGAAGGTAAAGCTCAAGAATTATTACATCCAGACTTAAATCATCCTTTACCAAAAAAACCTCATTGGGACTATAAAGGTCCCGAGGGTAAAGCAAGATTAAATACTGATGGAACTTGGGAATGGAAATAATTATGAGAAAAGTCGAAAAATTTACTTTAGAATTTGATAAAGCATTTGATTATTTTAGAGATATTTTAGAAGATGGGAATACTTTATCTTCTGAATTATTAAAAACAATTAATTTGAAACAAGGTTTTTTTTATACACTTTTGCCAAAAGAGGCTATTAAAAAAAGGGTTTATCGATTTTGTTATGGAGGACTAATTCCTCCCAAAGATGTTGGAAACAAACCTGTTTATTTGGAAAATTTAAAAAAAGAATTTGTGCCTTTAAAAGTTCACACCTTACATGATGAACTTACTGAATTTATAAATAATTGGCTACAAATAAATCAAACATCTACTTGCATCTTTGAAGATATTACAAGCTTATTTAGTCTTAATTACAAAGAACCACTATTTTTATCTCATGGATTATTTTATTATAAAGAAATTTATTATAAAATTACAAAAAGAACATCTTCTATTCAACTTATTAAAGATTGTATGTATGTATCAGATGCTCTTTGGCATTTTCTATGTATATTAACAGAAGTAGATTTTAGTGATATTAAAGATAAAAATTTGACTTTAAAAAAGATAAAAGAAATATGTTTAAATACAAAAATAATCATTGTTGGAGCATATGATGGTGAAGGATATGTATTTTGGGAAAGAAAATAATAAATTTACTTGAGGCGATGCCGTTTTAGTAAAGAAAAGCGCTCCTCCATGTTTTCATCCTGGGGAATTTGCTTCTATATGTGGAATAAATCAGATTACTTTTGAAGAAACTGCAAAAAGTTTTTTTACTACAGTTGATGATTGGTTATATATCATTGAATTTGAAGATGGCAGTTCGAATTGAGGTTCCTGAATGTTATTTGGAACCCTACAAGGAAGGAAAAGATCATTCATAGCTATCAGATCGACTAGTTTATTTATCAACGGTTCATATAACCATTAATCGCCCTGTCAACATATCCACAAATAGACATATCAACTTATCGATAAATCTACATATGTTAGATTAACAATGAGCTTTGAAGCTAATTGGAAAAGGGGCAATTTTGGGACACTATTCAATAAAAAATGACTAAAAACCACTAATTTAGATAATAATTCTTGTTATCTAAATTTATACTGATCAATTAGTTAAGAGTTTTTGATTATAGTTGAAAGTGGAATACATCTGACTGTAAATCCCTCTTTTCGGAATACGGTTGTTTGAATCTACCCGCCCCCATTCTTTCGGACGCTTTTTATAATCCATCATAGTTAAGAATGGTTCCCCAGTATTTGGTGATTTTTGAAATTTGTTAAATAAAAGTAAATTTTTAATATTGTTGATTAGGATGTGTTTAAGTGTGAATTTTATTTAAAGAAAATAGGATTTCTCCACAAAAAAAATCAATTGTCTCTCATATTTATTGGCAATAGTTTAAAAAAAATTATGGAGCTCTCCAGTAAAGAAAAAGTTTGTATTTACAAATATTATGATGTTACTGCATAGTATTGTTCACAAAAAAAAAGTAACGTTTATGGCAACCGTAGTTAGTCCCCTTATCAATCAAAGATATAAACCTTTAGTTGTGATGTCTGCAACAGCAATAGGTTTAGCAATTGCAGCAGTGGCTCCATGGGAAGCAATAAAAATCATAGGAATTACAGTACTTACTGGTTTTGGCTATGGAGTAGCTAATGACATGATTGCTTGTCGTGATTGTATTGAATATTTTACTGTTGGTCATTTTTATGATGGAAGAAATTTAAAAAATCGTCCTTTAAATACTTTGAATCCGACTTTGAACGCTCTTGCTTGGGGAGCTATTGCAACATGGCATGTATGTGCAATAGCGGGAACTTTCTTTTCCCTGCTTGCTAGAATTCCTTTTTTTGGATTATCGATAAAAATTACGGCAATTCAGTTAGCTCCTTATTTGGCAATAGGCGCTGCCATTGCATTGCTTGTCTCTCATGTAAGGAGTCGACTTGCGCAAAAAGAAATGGTTAATAAAATTAGAACCATTAAATCAAATTCTTCGATGATGGGAACTGCTTTAGCAAGGTTATCTCCATATATTAGATATCAAAAACCTTTAGCTAAATATTTTCACCTCAAATATGAAGTTCCTCTCGAATTACAAGCTGGATGGGAAGCTTGCAATGTTCGCAATATGACTGGATATGCTTCAATAGGCATAGGTGGAGCTCTCCTTTCGATTGCTATGATTGCTGCAAGAGCTGGGTTGTTTATTCTGTAACCTTATTATTATTTATAGTTTAAGCGGTTAATAAAGAACTAATTCAATTCATAAAATTAGAATGTTTATTCCAAAAACATCTCCTTTTTTAAGGTGTTTTTAATTTTTTCAAAGATCTTAATGAAATCTTACATCTTAAAAAAGATCATTTTTAATTATTTTTGAACTTCAATAGCTTTTAAAAGATGATCTTTTGGATTTTTATCAATTAGCTTATTGATAGGGTCAATTCCTGCTTTGTAAGGTTTTTTATCAACATAAATATGAAAA
>SDBS01006473.1_pt1 | contig 11384 bp, 10 predicted proteins | sample 2277091 | NCBI WGS metagenome assembly SDBS01 (sample SAMN10404972, study PRJNA504765) | marine sediment metagenome | isolation source: marine sediment core GS10_PC15, 163 cmbsf | place: Arctic Ocean: Southern Knipovich Ridge | collected 2010 | reverse complement strand
TCCGCGGCGCACCTCCGTCCTCGCTCCGATCGCTGCGCGCAGAGATACACCGCTTCGCCCTCCCTTCATCTCCTTCAAGATAAATCGGAGGGAGGGATCGTCTCTTGAATAGCACCTGCAGTAGAGTCGGATGGACGTCGTATGTCTGCATTCATCCACATTCGTATGTGATGGAGGCAGAATACGTAAGGGTTCCGTCCGACTCTAGAATAAATCTGGAAAAACCATCCCTGCTTATCTTTGTGTATGGATTTCTCCATTCCTTATTGAATTGTTGGACTGGCTGAAGTGGGAGAAGGAAAGTTTTAGACGAAGAGATACATGAACCAGCCAAACGCGAGAGCTCCCACGACCATGATAAGGAAAAGAGAGAGGCCGTAGCGGATTTGCGATTTTTTGTCGTTTCTTCGGATTATGGCTAAAACAGAAGAGACAAAAGCTGAATAAATGACCATTGAAACAAAAAGACTTGTAAACATCAGTTCTTTTTCCCTGCCGCGATGTCGTAGGCATCTAGAGCCACAAGATAGTTTAAAAGGCCGGCTCCCGCAAGAAAGGCTGTGCCGAATTCAAATGAGATGTTTTTTAAATTGCCAATTCCAAACGAAAAGATTTTTGTTAAGAGAAAAAGACTTCCTGTCCCTATATCCGAGAAAAATGCCAGTATTGTCAGAGGATTTTCAGTCTGAAATGAATAGACCCGGCCACCCATGATAAGACCTAATGTCGCCATGGACGCGATGGCCACAAAGAAGAAGAGAGCTCTCTTGAACTTCTTTAGGGCCGCATGTCCCAGGCCTGGAATAAACCAACCCAGGATGAAGTAGGCCATGGCTTTTGTATTCATTTTTGAAACCGCATGATAAAGTAAACAGCCCAAAAAAGCAACAAGGAACACTGTTCTGTTGCAAGGGAAATAGGGTTTCTTTATAATAAGGGTTCTTTGAGATATATATATTTATAATTTTTGGGATTTAATTGAGGAGTAAAAATGGGTAATTCAAACTTTGAAGATATTATTCAATTTGCCATCCAAAGAGAAGAGGATGCTTGTAGAGCGTATGGTGAAATGAGTAAGGTTTCAGAAACGCCGGGATTAAAAGAGCTGCTGCTCGAGCTTCAGGCTGAAGAAAAAAAGCACAAAGAACTTCTCCAGGGCATAACAAGCAAGGATATCGGAAACCTGGAAGCACATAAAGTTATCGATTTGAAGATCAGTGATTTCTTAACAGAGGAACCTCCCACACCTGATATGAACTTTCAAGATCTGCTTATTTTTGCCGCCAAAAAAGAGCAGCAGGCCGTCGAACTCTACACGAGCATGAAGGCGGCTGTAAATTCAGCTGAGTTGAAAAAAATGTTTGACTTTTTTATTGAACAAGAAAAAGAGCATAAGTTAAAACTGGAGACGGAATATGAGAAGCATGTCCTCGAAGAAGGATAGAGCCCATCATATTTTCTAAGGAGGAAACAATGGAAAAATGGGAATGTTCAGCTTGTGGTTATATTTATGATCCCGAAAAAGGAGATCCGGATAATGGGATAAATCCGGGTACGTCTTTCGAGGACCTCCCTGAGGACTGGACCTGTCCTCAATGCGGTGTGACCAAGGATTTTTTCCAGAAAATATAATTAGTTAAATGGAAGAAAAGAATACCTGCGAATCATCACGCTGATATGAAAATAAGAATTTTTGCCGTTGTCTTTGTCCTTTTTGTGTCGTTCCAAAGTGTCGAGGGAGAAACCAACGGGTACCTGTCTTTTGAATATTCAAGGGATTTGAAGACTGCCGAAAAAAACAACACTTTTGAGAATATTCAGTTAGGGCTCATTTTTTCCGGCTCCCTCACTCCCGGTATCGGGTATTTGGCGGAACTGCGTTTGCATGGAGGGCAGATCGAAACGGAACAGGCTTGGCTCAAGTTCTTCTCCTCGGAATCATTCCAAGTGAAGATGGGCCTTTATCTGGTGCCATTTGGAAAATACAACCAGCATGGCCGGCCGCATGAAACATTTTTGATTCATACTCCATTAAATATTGCCCATTCGTTTCCTTTAAATTGGCGGGATATCGGCCTTGTTATTGAAGGACGGATCGGCAAATTTGTGTATGAACTATTTGCGGGCAATGGTCTTTCGGAAGGGGTGAATTTGAATGAGGGACAGCAGTTTATTGACAATAATGTGAACAAGGGATTCGGGGGACGTTTAGGTTGGTTTCTCACTCAAAACTTTGAGGTGGCCTACTCGTATTATAGAGGAAAAGTCGATGCAGAAAATGAGAGAAAAACTGTTCTTCAGTGTGTGGATTTGACATGGAATACCGCGAGTTTTAAAGTGCTGGGAGAATATACTCGAGGAGAGATAGGAAATCCTGTGGAATTTTCTGAAGGGACTATCGAAGGGTATTTTATTCAGGCCTCAATATCTCTTAAAAAAATCCATCCCGTTGTCTCCTACCAGAAGCTTAATTATTCTGATCCATTCCATGGCCAGGGATTTGTGGCCCCAAATATTCAGGGGGAGGGTATTCATTTTAATCAAAACCGCTTGGCATTTGGTATTGTTTATATCCCCACCATGAACGTGCTCCTAAAGCTCGAATACGATATCGACAAGGATGAATCCATAGGCAGGAGAAAAAGAACACTCACACTTCAGGCTGCATTAAGCTTTTAATCTGAATAATTCATAAAAAATGTCGATGCATTACGTAATGTTCTTAATATCAATGGATTACAGTAGATTTTTCGGTGAGCATACAAATATCTTTGTTCTCCTATTTTTATATTCTATTATAATCAACATTTTTTCCCTCAAGGAGGCGAGCCAATTTCACCACATCTGGGGTGTTGCGGCGGATTCGCGGTGAAATACCACAGCTTCACCCACCGCGCCTACCATCTATGGCAAACTTGACTCGTGAATCATCCAGGTTAATCTTGTTTCTATATTTGACTTCTGGTAGAATGCGTTTTCAATCATCGGACGTTGTACTCTTTTGAAACATCTATCCTGAATTTTGAGGAAAGACATGGTCAATTTGGTTGTTCTTGGTACGCAGTGGGGGGATGAAGGAAAAGGAAAAATCATAGATCTCCTTACCCCTCCTTTCGACATCGTGGCGAGGTATCAGGGCGGACATAATGCCGGTCACACAGTCTATTCCGGAGGAGAGAAAATCATTCTCCATCTTATCCCTTCCGGAATTCTCCATCGTGATAAGCTCTGTCTTATCGGGAATGGAGTCGTTATCGATCCAAAAGCTTTTTTGAATGAACTTTCCTATTTAAAGGATTTTGGGGTCGAGATAAATGATAATCTTGCTATCAGCAAAAATGCCCATCTCATTCTTCCCTATCACGGCCTTGTCGAGGCCCTTAATGAAGAACGCAGAGGGGATAATAAAATAGGCACAACATGCCGTGGAATCGGACCTGCCTATACGGACAGGGTTGCGCGAAGAGGCATACGTGTCGGAGATTTATTGAATCTGAGTGTTTTGAAAGACAAGATCAGATCAAATGTAGAGGAATACAATATCTTTCTTGATTTTTACGGTGAGCCCCCTCTAGATCCGGGAAAAATATTTGAAGATTATTCAAATTATGCTGATCAGATTCAAAAATATATCAAAGATGTGTCCCTTATCCTCAATGAGCACATTGCAAAGGGAAAGTTCGTTCTGTTTGAAGGGGCCCAGGGGACTCTGCTTGATGTCGACTTTGGAACGTATCCCTATGTCACATCCTCCAATTCTACGGTGGGAGGAGTGTGTACCGGTTTAGGGGTGAGCCCGGACAAGATAGATGTTGTGTTGGGCGTAACAAAAGCCTATACAACCCGGGTTGGATGCGGTCCTTTCCCAACCGAAATACATGGAGGCATTGGAGCCTTTCTTCAGGAAAAGGGCAATGAATTTGGCGCCACAACCGGACGTCCCAGAAGATGCGGGTGGTTTGATGCTTTTGCCGTGGCCTATGCCTGCCGGTTGAACGGCATTAAACATATTGCTTTGACTAAGCCGGATGTGCTGGATAGTCTCGAAGAGTTGTCTGTGTGCGTTGGTTATAAGCACGGGGACCAACGGCTGAAGGGATATCCATGCGAGAGCTGGGTTCTATCGGAAGTTGAACCAATATATAAAAAAGTGCGTGGTTGGAAAAAGGCACTTAACAACTATGAAGATTTTGATTCATTCCCACAGGAATTCAAAGATTATGTCCATTTCATAGAAGATCTTGTTGGTGCGAATGTGTCCATCGTTTCGACGGGTATTCAGAGAGAAGATACGGTTTTACGCGAGGATCTGATCCGGCCTCTTATTGATCTGGAAAGAATAAAAAATGGGGGAAAGCATACATAGAGCCCGCAGGGAGCCGATGGAGATATGTCGAAAAAAACCGGATTAAAACACCGAGAGGAATCTTCTTTTGAAACATTCGAAAATTTTGATGTTCTCTGCCAAGTTTCAGAAAAGATATCACATCTTTCGGATTTGAAAACCACTCTGGATGAAATTCTGGCTATTCTTCCGAATGTCACGGAATGCCGGCATTTGGCGATCAGGATAATCGATTCTTCCGGCAATATCCCAATTTATTCCCAGTTTGGATTGGAAAAAAAATTCATGAATTCCGAACACTGGGTGACACTGAAAGATTGTATGTGTGGATATGTCGCCAAGGGGGACATTGATAAAAACCTTCCCTTTTTTACTGAATTTGGCTCTTTTTACACGAATTCCATGAGTCATATCGATTCAGACATTCAAAAATATCAACACCGGCTGAATGACCTTACTCTAAGGAATGTCTGCCAGGACTGCGGGTATGAATCCGTGGCCATTATACCCATAAAGATCCGAAGCAAAACCATCGCGGAACTCTACCTTTCTGATGAGAGGAAGGACCTGTTTCCACTGGAAAAAGTAAGGTTGTTTGAGAAGTTGAGCGTTCAAATTGGCATTGCCATCCACAACTCACAACTGTATTCCTCTTTGAAAGAATCTCAGAAAAAAGTCATGGATCTTTTTGATTCCGCATCGATTGGAATTATTGAGCTGGACACAAGGGGAACTATCCTTCAGATCAATCAGAAAGGAGCCAGTCTGTTTGGATCTTCAAACCCAAAAAAACTGCAGGAAAATGCCGTTAAAATGAATGAACTGAATCTGGATAAGGGCGCTTGGGATAGTTTCATTGAGGAAGTTGATGCTGAAGGTTCTGTGGTTAACCGTGTGCTCCAATTTCATGTTGGCCGTCAAACCATGTATTTGGAAATGTCCTTAAAATCCATTATTGACGAGAAAAAGAACACGAAGAACACGGTTGGTTATAGAGGAACATTCCATGATGTGACGGACAGCGTGAGGCTTGAAGAGGAGAGGTTGAACAAGGCCAAAACAGAATCATTGAAGAACAGGTATTACCAGGAAACACAGGTTTTAAAAGACGAGCTTAGATCCGAATACCCATTCGAGGAAATGATCGGGACAAGCCGGGCCATCCAGGGAGTCAAAAAAGCCATCCAGCAGGTGGCTTTTGCAGATACGACCGTGCTGATAAAAGGCGAAACAGGAACAGGAAAGGAACTGGTCGCTCGTTATATCCATGAACTCAGTTCTCGTAAAGACAGGATATTGGTGAAGGTAAATTGTGCGGCTTTATCCGAGGGTCTAATCGCTTCAGAGCTGTTTGGACATGAAAAGGGGGCATTTACCGGGGCCATTCAAAAGAGAATTGGAAGGTTTGAATATGCAGACAAAGCCACAATTTTTTTGGACGAAATAGGGGATTTGCCTCTGGAAACACAGGCCATGCTCTTGAGGGCACTACAGGATGGTGAATTTGAACGAGTGGGAAGTTCAAAGACTATCAAGATCGATGTCCGGCTGCTGGCGGCGACGAACAGAGACTTGAATTTTCTGGTTCAGGAGAAAAAGTTCAGACAGGATCTTTTTTTCCGTCTTAATGTCTTTCCGGTCGATGTCCCTCCCCTCCGAGAAAGGCGTGAAGATATCCCTCTATTGACAGCTTATTTTCTTGAGCATTACGGGAGAAAACTGGGAAAAAAGATTGATCGAATCACGAAGGAAACCATGCAGATCTTTTTAGACTATTCCTGGCCGGGAAATGTCCGGGAATTACAGAACATGATCGAACATGGGTTGATCATCTCAAAAAAAGGTGTTTTTGAAATACCCGGAGCTTATTTTAGAAAGACGATTGAAGGGGAACAAGGTTCAAAACTTCTCTCCATGGATGAATTTGAAAAACACTACATCATTGAGATCCTTCGCCATACTAAGGGAACGATATACGGAGATAAAGGCGCAGCAAATATCTTGGGCATGAAACCTTCGACTCTCCAGAGCAGAATGAAAAAACTGGCCGTAGATAGAAATCAATACCCGTAAATGGAGTGAAAGAAAAGTTGAATGAATCACCGATATATCGGTGACACAGTGGTCGAATAGTGTTATTATGGTTAATGAGTTAATGTTGAATTCTCTGTGGTTCTTGTAAATATTTTAGAATTCCAGGTAGGACATAGTGATAAAACTTTTTTTTATCCCTTATGTATGAAATGGTACGAAAATTGCATTATTATGGAAGGTTAAGGAATACAAAATAATGATTCAAGATATTTCCGTGACGGTTGCCGGTCAAGCCGGTGATGGTGTTCTATTCACGGGAAATGTGTTGGCAAAAATCTTAAAAAAAGAAGGATGGGAGGTCGCCACATACAGGTACTTTCCTTCCAACATTAGAGGAGAACCAACGCATTATACCATTCGCGCCAGCCAGAAGAAGGTTTTTGGTCTTGGAAATGAGATCGATGTTCTCATCTCATTCGACTGTGCATCGATTATAAAATACACGAAATTTGTGGCCCAAGGTGGAGTGGTTTTCTGTGATGGGGCGGAAATGCACCATCTTGAGCCTAAACACAAAAAGGGAAAAACATTCCATAAGTTACCCCTTAAGATTCTTGCTAAAAAGCACTTTAAGAACGATATATTTAAAAACATGATTGCCCTGGGAGCGTTGTGCTATATTCTTGATCTTGATTTCCGGATTATTGAGCGCATCATCATAGACGCTTTCTTGAAAAGAAAAGGAAAAGAGATCGTCCGGATGAATTTGGATGCCTTAAACCTGGGTTGTGAGCAGGCCCGATTGATTGTAGAGCCTTCCGAACGGCATAAACTCGTAAAGAAAAAGGATAAAGGCAAAATGTTCATTTCCGGGGATGAAGCGATTGCGGTTGGTGCTCTTGCCGCCGGCTGCCGTTTTTTTGCAGCCTATCCCATCTGCCCGGCGACTGAGATCTGGGAGTGGCTGGCTCTCAAGTTCCCCGAATTTAATGGGCTTGTTGTTCAGACTGAAGATGAGCTGGCGGCGATAAACATGGCCCTTGGTGCTTCTTATGCCGGTGTCCGGGCAATGACCTCCACATCGGGCCCCGGTGGATCGTTGATGATGGAAAGTTATGGATTGTCCGGGATGGCCGAAATCCCTATTGTCATTATCGATGTGCAGCGGGTTGGTCCGAGCACGGGTATGCCGACTAAAACTGAGCAGTCTGATTTGAACCAATGGGTTTATGGATCTCATGGAGAGTTTCCGCGGATTATCTTATCTCCAGGGACGGTCGAAGAGTGTTTTGATTTCACCGTCAAGGCTTTCAATCTTGCCGATAAATACCAGGTTCCTGTGATTCTTTTGACCGAGCAGGATTTTGGACAAAACTACAGAACGGTTAAAAAATTTGATTTGTCGGAGATAAAAATAGACCGGGGAAAACTTCTCACTCAGAAAGATTTGATGAAAATTAAGGACTACAAGAGGTATGCGTTTACTCCGAGCGGAATTTCTCCGCGTGCTCTTCCTTCCATGAAAAACGGTATCCATATGGTGGAAGGCAATGAGCATGATGAGAAAGGATACAGGGATGAGAATCCCGAAAATCGAATTAAGATGATGCATAAACGGATGCACAAGCTCTCCGGATCGGCAAAAGATATGATTCCACCCAAACTTTGGGGGGATAAACAGGCCACTGTTGGCATTATTGGTTTTGGCTCCACTCTGGGATCTATTGTCGAAGCCATAGAAGAGCTCGGCGAAGTTAATATTCGTGCAAAAAATCTTCAAATACGAACGCTTTGGCCTTTTCCGGTCAAAAGTGTGAGTGATTTTATCCGGAGCTGTGAGTTTGTTTTCATTGTTGAAAACAACTATTCCGGCCAACTTCACGACCTTATCAACAGTCAGGTAAAACCGGAAATCAGGCTGCAAAAAATATTAAATTATTCGAGTGTGGCTTTTCGTCCCATCGATATCTCGAGTCAAATAAAAAAGGCCGTCTTCCATGATGCTTAAATTAGAAGACTATCATCTTCAAGATCCCACCTGGTGTCTTGGCTGCGGCCTCTACGGCCTTTTTTCTGCGCTTAAAAAGGTGGCCTTAAATCTTGAAATCAAGCCGGAAAAGATGAGTATTATTACCGGCATTGGATGTCATGGTCGATTGAACAGCTATTTTAATGCGTATGGATTTCATTCTCTGCACGGAAGAGCTCTTCCTATCGCGCAGGGTGTGAAAATCTCGAATACTCAACTTTCTGTGATCGCAGTGAGTGGGGATGGAGATGCCTACTCCATTGGGCTGGGTCATTTTATCCATTCCCTGAGAAGAAACGTCGATATGTTATACATTGTTGTCAACAACAGGATTTACGGTTTGACACAAGGACAAACTTCACCCACCAGCCGGATGAATTTTGTTTCCCGTTCAACTCCTTTTGGGTCCAAAGAGCCGCCGTTGGAGGGGCCTCTAATAGCACTCGCCGCGGGAGGATCATTTATAGCCCGGGGATTTTCAGGAGCTCCACAGCAGCTGGCTTCACTTATCAAGGCCGGCATGAAACATAAAGGTTTTTCTCTTGTGGAAGTTTTAAGCCCGTGTGTGACTCACAACAAGATCGACACGTATCAGTGGTTCAAATCTCACATTGTTGACGTGGACAAAGACCCAAATTACGATCCGACAAATAAAAATAAAGCTTGGGAAATATTTTCGAGACAGGGCGGCAAGCTGCCTGTGGGTTTGATTTATAAAGAAACTCGACCCTCTTTCGAAGAGCTTTCTCTTCCCAGTCGAAAACCACTGGCATTTCTGGACATTACCCCAGAGGCCGGAAAGATCGAAAAAATCTTGGAAAAATTTGAATGATATACTACATTAAATGTTTATCCTAACCTAAAGGAGGAAAGGACAATGAAAGAAAAAGTAGAAAAATCTCTGGAGAAGATTCGCCCCTCACTTCAAGCCGATGGCGGCGATGTGGAACTCGTTGAAGTCAAAGACGGAACGGTCAAGGTCCGCCTGACCGGAGCCTGTGGTGGATGCCCTATGTCTCAGATGACGCTGAAAATGGGTATTGAGAGAGTATTGAAAAAAGATATTCCGGAAATCAAGGAAGTCGTATCAGTCTGAAGACAATGCGGAAAGCTTATCTGGATCATATTGCGGGCACTCCTCTTCATCCCGAGGTTTTGGATTCTATGCTTCCTTTTTTAAAGGAAAACTATGGGAATCCACAAAGCCTTCATTCTTCAGGACAGGAAGCCCTTCAGGCCGTTGAAAGCGCCAGAGAGAGGGTGGCGGAATTGATCAATGCCCATCCGTCTGAGATCTTCTTTACGTCCAGTGGTTCAGAATCCAATAATTTTGCCATCAAAGGATTTGCTTTAGCTCAAAAAAACCGCGGGAACCAGATTGCCGTTTCAGCCGTGGAACATCAGTCCGTTCTACACTCGGTTAAATACCTTGAACACATGGGAATGAAATCCACGCAGATTCCTGTCGATAAGTTTGGTTCAGTTAACCTGGATGAATTGAAAAAAAACCTCACGCCTGAAACGATCCTGGTCTCTGTTATGCTGGCCAACGGTGAAGTCGGGACCATTCAACCGATTGCGGAGATCGCAGATTTTTGTACGGCAAAGGGTATCCTTTTTCATACAGATGCCGTAGTCGCAGCAGGAAATATTCCTGTGGATGTTAGGGAATTGGGGGTGGATGCTCTCAGCCTTGCAGGAAACCAGTTTTATGGGCCCAAAGGGACGGCCGCCCTTTATGTCAAAAAAGGAAAAAGAATTCTTCCTTTTATAGATGGAGGAATACAGGAAAACGGACGAAGGGCCGGGACTGAAGACGTGGCAGGAATTGTAGGATTTGGACGTGCGGCAGAGCTTGCCGGGGAACATATGCGGAAAAGAGCAGATAAAGCCGTTCCCTTAAGAGATTTGCTTATTCGCAGCCTTCCAGAGAAAGTGAAAAATGTTGTCGTTACCGGTCATCCGGAGAAGAGACTCCCTTTTCATGCCAGTTTTTGTATCGAATTTGTTGAAGGGGAATCTATGCTCCTCAATCTGGATATGAAGGGCATAGCTGTATCCAGCGGTTCGGCGTGTACATCGAGGGCCTTAAAAGCCTCGCATGTACTTTTAGCGATGGGCCTCGACCATGCCCTCGCTCAGGGATCTCTTGTTTTTAGTTTTTTAGAAGAAAACACCATGGAAGATATCGAATATTTACTCGAGGTCTTTCCTCCAATTATTGATAGGTTGAGACAGATGTCTCCGATCTATCCTGGAAATCTATAGGAGAAAAAATCATGATATATACTGATAAAGTCATGGACCATTTCCAAAATCCCCGCAATGTTGGCGCTATAACGGATGCCGATGGAGTGGGAAAAGTCGGAAATCCGGTATGCGGCGACATGATGGAATTCCACATTAAAGTTAAAGATAACCGGATCACGGATGTCAAATTCAAAACATTTGGTTGTGGAGCCGCCATAGCCGTGTCCAGCATCGTGAGTGAAATGGCGATGGGAAAAACCTTGGATGAGGCGATGAAGATAACCAATAAGCAGGTGGCCGAAGAGTTAGGAGGGCTGCCTAAAAATAAGCTTCACTGTTCAAACTTAGGAGCGGATGCCCTCCATGCGGCCATCGAAAACTACAGAGATAAAGCTCAAGGAGTTGTTAAAGACGAATCTGCCACGGAAGTTAAAGAGAGTGAAGAATGCTCTTGTCCCTATTGTGATGAAACACTGGATGAAGAGAGGGGCTACTGCAAGGGCTGCCATATAGATCTGGTTGACTGTCCGGAATGTGGAGAGCCGATAAATAAAAAGGCAGATGAGTGCCTTCACTGCGGAGCGACAAAAGTCAAAAAGTAATGGGATTAAATGCTGAGAATAACGGTTAAAAACGAAACTAGGAATCTCCGCGTTCTTTTGCTGGAGGGGAAGGTATCCAAACAGTGGCTCGAGGAGCTTCAATCAGAAATTGAGAGGAGCTTAA
>SDBS01006472.1_pt1 | contig 11384 bp, 5 predicted proteins | sample 2277091 | NCBI WGS metagenome assembly SDBS01 (sample SAMN10404972, study PRJNA504765) | marine sediment metagenome | isolation source: marine sediment core GS10_PC15, 163 cmbsf | place: Arctic Ocean: Southern Knipovich Ridge | collected 2010 | reverse complement strand
TCGGTACTTGCTTCCACCTTAAAGTAAAGTTTGGGCAAAAAGAAAAAAAGTAAAATGCTCCGCGACAAAAAAGAGTATTTTTTCTGCGGGGCAGCGGTTACCAACTTTATTGGATGAGAGCCTGAAAAGAAAAGTCGCTGGGCTTTTTTCTTTTCCTGGAGATGACCTGTTTCTCGGAATGATGTAATGTATGCCAAACCGCAATTTTGCAGAAGCCTTTAATGTTTAATGTTTATTGTTTAAGGAGAGAGATCATGAAGAGTGCGTACTGCATTTTGATCGTGTCGTTGATGATGTCGGGTGCATTGTTTGCGGCGGAACCGGTCTTTGTTCCCGTCAAGATTGACGGTCCCGTTCACGACCCGGCCAACCATACCTACTGGTTCGGGCCGTTCAGCGAGTGCTGCAGCGTTCTCGATGTTGACGGCGACGGCGATCTGGACATCACCGCGGGGCGCAACTGGTATGAGGCGCCGGACTGGAAGAAGCACTCCGATTTTCGCGACGGCGCCGAGACGAACGGCCCGGAGACGGACGACAACAGCGAGTTTGCGATGGACGTCAACCGCGACGGCAGGATGGATATCGTCAGTTCCGGCTGGATGCGCATGAAGGGGGCGTTTTGGTATGAAAATCCCGGTCGCAAGGGAGTCAAGTGGAAGGGGACAAGGATTCATTCGGCCAGGTCGATGGAAGGGGTCATCCACGGAGACATCGACGGCGACGGCGACGAAGACATTCTCTGCAACCACTGGAGCCTCGTGCCCGGCCAGGGAATGACGTGGCTTGAGCACATCGACAAGGCGCCGTGGCTTATCGAGCACAGGATTGGAACCAAGGGCGAAACGCACGGCAACGGACTGGGCGATATCAACGGCGACGGCCGGATGGATATCGTTACGCAGGTCGGCTGGTACGAAGGGCCCGCCAGACCCACCAAAGACAAGTGGGTCTTCCATGAGGACTACAAATTCAAGGTTGCCTTTGGCTCCGGTGCAGCCTCTCATCCGATACTTGTTCATGACGTCAACGGCGACGGCGCAAACGATATCATCATCGGTTCGGCTCACACGTACGGGCTCTCCTGGCTGGAGCAGAAACTCGATGGAGACAAACGGCAATTCATCCAGCACTCAATCGAAGAGGATTTTGGACAGTTCCACACCATGGAGATGGGCGACGTAAACGGCGACGGCAAGCCGGACCTTGTCACCGGCAAGCGCTTGTTCGCGCACCACGGTCGCGACGTCAGTTGTAATGAGCCGCTTTTTGCCTTCTGGTACGACATCCAGGGCGGCAAATTCGAAAGACACATCCTGTCCTATAACCATCTGCCGTGGTATTCCGGCCGCAAGAACATAAACCCCGCCCCCACCGGCGCCATCGCCGTCGGCATGAAGCTCAATATTGCCGACATGGATGCAGACGGCGACAACGACATCGTCATCTCCGGCAAGGCGGGGCTTTACATTTTCTACAACGAAGGCAGCGAGCGCACTCCGAGGCCCAAAATGCTTCTGTCGCCCGAGGAGACGTATCCTTCGTGGATTAAGTGGAACAATTAGCTGAAAGGAACTTTGATCCATGAATGAAAGGAGATTTGTTATGAGAAGGTGGTATGCTGTTACGTTTATGATCATGGTTTTGCTGGTTATTGCCGCGCCTGGGGCCTCCGGTAAACAGGGCTTTGGTAAAGAGAGCTTCATCAGAGAGGGTTTTTCGGCGCTGTTCAACGGCAAGGATCTTTCCGGCTGGAAGGCGCCGGAAGGTGACAACGGTCACTGGAAAGTGATTGACGGCGTTATCGACTATGACGCGAGGTCCGAGGCAAAAGGCAGCAAGAATCTGGCTACCGAAGAATCGTTCGGCGATTTCGCCCTTCATATCGAATGGCGACTAAAGCGGACCACCGGGTTGTATCAGATGCTCACGATCCTGCCGGACGGTTCCTACAAGAAGGATGCCAACGGCAACGTTATCAAGACGCCGACTCCCAACGCCGATTCCGGCATCTTTATGCGGGGCACGGGCAAGGGTCAGATTAATATCTGGTGCTGGCCGATCGGCTCGGGCGAGTTGTGGGGCTATAGAAACGACAAATCCATGCCGCCTGAGGTGCGGGCGGGGGCCGTTCCGAAGGTCCGGGCCGACAAGCCGGTCGGTCAGTGGAATGCCTTTGACATCACGATGAAGGGTGAGCGTTTGACGGTGGTGCTAAACGGCAAAACCGTTATCGATAATACCAGGCTGCCCGGAATCCCGGCGAGCGGACCGATTGTGCTGCAGCATCACGGCGGCTTCAACAAGAAAACGGGCAAGATGAGCCCCGCTTCGAGCCTGATCCAGTTTCGCAACATCTGGGTAAAACGCCTTGATACCGAGAAAGAGGGTTTTACTCCACTGTTCAACGGCAAAGACCTGACCGGCTGGATCACCGGGCCGGACAACGCATGGGTGGTCGAAAACGGTGTGCTCGCCGTCAAACGCCCGACCGACGGCAGGGAGCACAATTATGACTATTTGTGGACCGAGAAGCAATACGGTGATTTTGTCCTTGACCTGGAGTTTAAGATTCCCGAGCGGGCAAACAGCGGGATTTTCCTGCGAACTTCGAACCTGAAGGACCCCGTCCAGACGGGCATCGAGGTGCAGGTTGCAAACTCCTACGGCAGAAAGCAGTTGAGTCGAGGCGGCACGGCGGGCGCTATCTATGATTGCCTTGCTCCCACGAAGAACACGATCAGGAAACCGGGCGAGTGGAATCGCTGCATTGTCACGTGCGACGACAACAAGATCAAAGTCGTGCTCAACGGCAAGCAGATCATCGATATGGACCTGGACAAATGGACCACTGTCCACAAGAACCCCGACGGCACACCGAACAAGTTCACCAGGTCTCTGAAGAACTTTGCGCGCAAGGGTTACATCGGCCTCCAGGACCACGGACGCCAAGTGTGGTACCGCAACATCAGGATCAAGCCTCTTAAAAAAAAAGCTGAGCTTGCGCCGCTCTTGACGAGTAGTCCTCCGGCGGCGGTCTATACACTGACTGACGATCCGCACGGAAAGATACTCAAGGGTCCCGACGGCCAAGTCGTTTTTCGGTACATGACCAAAAAGCCTGCCGAAACCAACCTCCGCGCCAACAGCGTCTGCTGCTTTCATCCGCTCAACACGCCGAGAGGCGAGAGAATCACGGATCTCGCTCCGGGCGACCACCATCATCACCGCGGCGTCTTTCTGGCATGGCACACAATGGACTTCCGCGAAAAGGCTGACTTTACCGCATTCGGGCCGATGGGACCTGCGTATGGCTTCAATATCAGTCGCGCTGATTTCTGGGGCTGGGGTGAATTTGCGCCGACGGCCGGTCGAGTCATTGAAAACCGCAGCGTCAAGCTAATCAAATCCGATTCCGAAGAGGCGGTGCTTGAGATAAGCAACGACTGGCTTATCAACAAGAGGGTGATGGCCGACGAAAAAACTCTTGCCGCGGTGCGCAAACAGGACGGCGTCTATATCATTGATCTGGACTACAGGATCACACCGGCTATCGACATGACCCTGAATCATACGGCCTTCGGCGGATTTTGTGTCCGTGCCCGCAACGACGGCAAGTCGTATTATGCGACAGCCGACGGCAAGGTGAAACTCCCCGATCCGCATTATTCCGTTCCTGAATTGAACTGGCCCGCCAAAGAGTGGTACGACTACACGATAACCATAGACAAGGGCAAAACGATTGGAATAGCCGTCCTCGACCACCCGGACAATCCACCGGCGACATGGCACAACCCGCGCTACGTCTGGATGGTCAATCCGTGCATTGCCGCCGACGGTCCCGTCCAAATCAGCAAGAGCAAGACACTTTGGCTTCGCTACCGTCTGGTCGTTCACGACGGGCCGACACCTGCAAAGCTTCTCGATGAACTTTCCAGCCAGTGGCGACTCACTTCAAATGCCTCGGATTTCAAACTCGAATCGGGCTTTGTCCGGCTCGACAACGGCAAAGATCTGAGCGGATGGACAGGCGATATGAGAGACTGGAGCGTGGTGAACGGCGCAATTCATCTCCACTACCAAAGCCCTCCATCGGGCGGGGCGGTCTTCTCGAAAAAGACACACAGCAAAAACGCTGTTGTCCGACTGCAGTTTCGCGCTGCCTATGCCGCCGACTCCGGCGTCTTCATTCACGGCGCCCAATTCCAGGTTCGCGACTATCCCAACTCCTACCCGGACACGAAAAGATATGCGCCTTTCTGCCGGCCGGCCGGTCAGTGGAACGACATGGAATTCGATATCACCGACGGAGTCGCAGTAGTCAGGCTAAACGGCCATGTGGTAAGCCATGCATGGGGGACGGGCGACCGAACCGGTCGCGGCATAGGCCTGCAAAAAGAAAAGGGCAATTTTGAATACCGATTTATTCGGCTCAAAGAGAAAAGATGATCTGTCATTCTTGTCGGTGCCGGGAGAACAACTTTCGGCTGGAGGAATTCCAGGCTATTGACAGGATTCTTCGCAATGGAAACAACACAAGCAGGTAGGCCACGATATAGGTAAGCAGCCAGCCGGCATCCCATTTGGCTGCAGATGACTCAGCCAGCCACGACCATCCTGGTGATTGCAGAGGAGCCCAGAAGACGCGATCGCCCAGTTGGCGTTTTTCCCGACAACTCACCCTGACGTATCGAATCGGCGACTGTTCATCGGCAGACCGAATGATCTTGGCGGTGCTTTTGCCGTCGCGAACAATCTCATCCAACTCCGATGGATAGCGGTCGCCAATGAGGACAGGCACAAAAAAAGGCGGACATTCGGCGGCGTGCAGCGATACGTCATACCTGTCGGATATCCGCTGCGGTGTTCTTATAGTCCAGGTCAACTCCTGGGTGCCGATGGGGCTGTCAAGATATTTGCCCAGATCGGCGATCATCTCCGGCGGCACGTCCTTGCCCGCAAGGTGATCCCGCCGGTACTTATCCAGCAGGTTGGTCAGTATCTGTCTGATGGCGGGCACTTGTTGTTGGGCGGATGTATGCCCATCCAACCTCAGTCGACTGTCATGCTCGATGGAGATCGGTTTCAGGTATTCACCGTCGATGCCTGCGGTAACATAAACTGTCGCACCCGGTCTCGGATTCCACGATGCAGGATCGACCCGCTTAGGCAGCCACACGAATGTCATGATCATCGGCCCCAGAAGGACGCCGAGAGGCACCAATGCAGCGGCCAGTATCCGCATCTGCGCATAGGATACGAGTCGATCAATCGTCCGCCGTCGAGGCGAACCTTCGGGCAGATCCGTAGCCTGGCGACGCAGGCGTTTGGCCCGCCGCCTGACCGCCAACAGTCTCCGATTGTCCGTCAGCAACCGCTGGCCGACCATTGTCAACGCTGCCATTGCAGCGGCAATTACCGCCACCGCGGCCGGTTTGCCCAACGTGCGAACGAACGGCCAGAGGAGGCCGTCCAGGACCCTTATCGTCGGATTGTAAAGACTATCCGGCGGCAGGACAAACGTCGCAAACAGGTAACACGCCCAGATGAGTGCGGCAACAATAAAGATCGTCCGTGCCCGCCGTTCGCGGCGTCCCGCCGGAGGCGGCACCATATCCGGCGCGATTCGCACATCCTGCGGGTCAGCCTTTGGCTTGTCGCCGGGTTGGGCCTGTCGCAGAACGAGCCCGTTTACCCCCGCCGATTCGGGCGGGATCATTTGCTGGACGATCACCGCCATTGCAGGATTGTCGCCTCTTACGCCGTGCCGCTTGAAATAACTGTGCAGACGCTCCGAGTCGATACTCCGCCAGCATCTGGCGATTGCCTCAAGGAGCTGATCGGCGCCTTTGACGTTCAGGATCGTCTCATACTGTCCCGCCATGGAAGCGATGTCAAGGTCCTCTGTGGTTGCCGATGAGCGCACCGCTACGATTGGACTGCCCATCTGCCGATAAGCGTCAATGATTTGCGCGGAAATCTCCGAAGAGATTTGTTTCGCATCAGCCCCCCCTGATTGTATAAAAGCTTCGGTGGTAACCACGAAACCATCGGGTACGGGCAGTTGCGCTTCGATCATCCGCGCAAGATTGACGGCTTTTCCGCCGGCGAGTTGAATATCGCGGCACTGCGATAAAGGCAGCACATACGGTCGCTGCGGCATCAACGAATCTCCCCTCCGGCAAGGCATTGCAGCCCCCCCGTTTCATTGCCTACATATACGCATCCATTAGCACTATATGACGAACTGGTTGACAGTCCCATTTCGCCGGGCTCATTCTCTGCGTTGATGTAGTGCGTCTCTGTTATATTTCTGTTCTGCGTCCAGCACAACACGGTATTCTTTGATACATTGTAACAGAATACATCTTGTTGTCAAGCGGGGATGGCTGTGTCAATTGGCCAGCCGCATCATGGGCATGCAGAGTGCCATGATGCGCGCATAAAAACATTTATACGTCATACCATGACTTTGCGTTGGGTGGTGATTCCGGGAAGGGGTCGTCTGTTCGGGTCTTCCATATCTGCATCTCGGCGAGGAGGTCCGTCTGGATGGCGGCGTGTTCGGGCCTGTCGACGAGATTTTCCAGTTCATACGGGTCGTCTGCAAGGTTGTACAACTTTGTGGGAACCTCCAGACTGTCAGCTACCCCCGTAACGAGCTTGTAATCGCCCTTTAAGACCGCCCTCCATGTACCCTTAACACCGCCATAGATTGACTCGTCGGCGAGTCCCTGCGGGCTCGTCGCGGCGGACTTGTCCTTGCCGGTACAGGTTTTCGGCACGTCAAGTCCGCAGATGGACAGTATGGTGGGCATCAGGTCCGCGGAGCTTATCAGGTTGCTGACGATCTGTCCGCCTTTGATCGTGTCGCCAAGACGCATCATCAGCGGGACATGCCATGACTCCTCTTCCGGCTTGCCTTTGGCTGTCATGTCATGGCTGCGGTGCATGTCACCGTGGTCGGCGGTGAAAACTACAAGCGTGTCATCGGCCAATCCTTCGTCTTCAAGGGCCTTCATCAAGCGGCCAAATTCATGGTCCATTGCCGTGCAGTGGGCAAAGTAGTCCTTCAGGCTGCTTTTGGCATTGTCAACTCGGCCGGGTGGTACGTTTGGGCGCACAACGACATCGGCGGCCTTGTACGAATACTCGTCCGGGTGTTCTCCGTATGGTGTGTGGGGCGGTCCCCACGAAACAAAACAGAAGAAGGGGTTGTTGGTGTTTTGCCTTATAAAGTTAATCGCAATGTCGGTTTGAAATGTCGGCTCATATGTGTCGGGCGGGTAATATCCCAAATACTTCATCTGGCGTCCGTCGTCGGTCATCATAAATGAATTGGAGTACCAGTAATTATGGCCGCGATTAAACCCTTCGAACTTTGTGAAGCCGCGACGGCGCCATCCCGGCGGGACATAGCCTTGGCCATCGTACTTTCCCGCCCCGTCCATGTGCCACTTGCCGATGTAGTGGCAGTTGTAGCCGGCGTCGGTAAATACATGTGCTATGCATCTTTCTTCCGGCGGCAGCATGAGGTTGTTGGCGTTCATTCCCGTCTGCCAGGGCCATCTGCCGGTAATGATCGTCGAGCGGTTCGGCGTGCAGACCGGATGCGTCGCATAACATCGCGACCAGTGAACACCCTGCTTTGCGAATTTGTCAAGGTTCGGAGTCTGAACGAGACGATCATGGTTGGCGCCGTGACTCATCGCACAGAAACGCCACTGATCGACGAGCACAAAGAGAACATTGAGGCGTTTGGCGCCAAGTCGCAAGGTCGTTGTCTTATTGCGGAACAACAATCCTGCGGCGCCGGCAGGGGAGTCAAAGAATGTGGGCGCCATGGCTGCGCCAAAACAACTCTTCAAAAACTTTCGTCGATTCATTGATATCTCCGCAGTATAATCAGGCAAAAGAAGTCTGCACTTTGGACCGGCCCGGTCAGTCTAATCAGGCCAGAACCGGATTGCCAGCCAGTCCCGGGCACAAATCGCCAAATCTGTCAAATCGATTCTTCCGTCGGTATTGATGTCGGCGCCGGTCAGCAGCGGATTTACAGGCTGTACGATCGCCCCGCCGGGCACGGACGCCAGATAGACTATTTGCCCATGCAAAAGCGCCCTTCGATAGATCTTAAGCTCATCTATATAAACGGCGCCTCCTGCCGAATCCAGTTCTATCGTAGTCTGACCGGCCTGGATTCCGGCAAGTGCGGCGGTTGCATCCCGATTGCGGGCGACCAGCACGCCGTTGTGATATATCTTCATCGACCGGCCGGCAGCGTTCTTTACTGCCGCCCAGTGGTTCCACACCTCATCCTGCACCGCGTTGGCGGCAACATCCCACGAAACAAAATCCCATTCAAACAGGGCATTCGCAGCAGGAACCGGGCCGCCGGAGTACTGAGCCTGTTGGAGCGAAGCGGCACCACCGGGATTGGAACGCGTCCACACTGAAACGGTCATTTCATCGCTGATGGGGGCGAACACATCCTGCGGCAGCAGGAGCTGCAAATCACGACTAATCTTCAGACAACGCCCGCCGCCGCGACCCTGATCGCTCCTGTAATCTGTGACCTGATTCGGGTCGATAGTCGCGTTAAAAGCGTTGTCCGATGAATCCAGGGCGGTTGTTCCTGTTTCTTCGTCGAAGTCATAAGCGGCGACAAGATCGCCGTTTGAAGGTTCCGCAGCCGAAACACGATAGTCGCTCTTGAGCCAGTCGGCTGCGATGAGCATAATGTCGGCATCATCGACAGCGCAATCGGCATTTACATCGGCAGGGGACCTGTGCTCGTCCAGGCACCTTGCCGGATAGAGTGCAATATCGTCGATAAAGATTGCGCCTGCGCCCGTACCGGAACCTCCGATGCCTATTGCAAGGCCGGCAGCTTCCGCCGGGTCCGATCCCAGCCGGACAAAGTCAGCCAGGGCGATATCCCACTGCCGCCATTGATCGCTTCTCACGGCGTCAATGTCTTCATGGGTGACTCGGACAGAGTTTTCTCCGTCGGAGAGAACCGCATAAAGTGCCTGTGGCGCGTTGCCGGGATGACCTTTGAAAGAAATCGACAGGACCTTCATGCCGTCATAAGTCCAGCCCGCCAAGGCGTCCGGCTCAAAACCCGCTTCGACTGATGAACCTTCGGATGTGTTGTCGTACTGCATTGCCATCGAGCCATAGAGATCATCAAGCCCAATGGAACCGGCGCCTGACACAGCCCAGCGATCGAGCAGCTCAGGGCTGTCCGTATATGATGCAAAATCCTCCATGATCACACTCTCGACGGCTTCGTACGGCGGTATTGTAACGGTCCAGATGTCTCCGATTGCAATGACCGCTCCTGTGTCATCCAGAGAATCCACACGCCATTGATAAGTGCCCGCATCAAGGGGCATCTGAGAAACAGCCGATGCAAGTGTGCTGAAATGGACCGATCTTCCGGCAAAATTGCCCACGGCTTCAAGATCGCCCGGCGGGCCGAAATACACATCGTGCGAGGCGGCTTCCGAATCACTTTTCCAACTGAGGTATCTGTCGGAGGCAGCGGCAGTTGCTCCGTCGGTCGGCACGGGGTCCGTCGCCTTGCCAATCGGCAGGTTCTCTATCCATGCGATATGCGAGATTTTCTTGGTGTCGGCGCCTCCGTAGCTTACACAATATATCCCGCCGCCGGTCGCCGCCGACAAATCGGGCCCCGTAACGCCGGCGGCATCCGGCAGCAGGCCCGAAGTTCCGAGGACAAGCTCTTTTTCATCGCCGCCTGCAAGCAGATCGAGCGTGCCGGCGGTTTCATCGACGGCTGTCCACGTAACCGCTCCGCCACCGGGGCCGTCTGTGCCGAGATACAGGATCCTGGTACCATCGGGACCGGTCATTTCATTGTCGGCGATGTACCAGTTGCCCGCTGCATCGCGTATCATGAAACGAAAGGTCCAGCCATTGCTGCCGCCGGCTTTATTTGCTTCGATTGCCGCCCGCTCCCCGCCAAGGTCAATCGCCATGTCGGGAGCATTGCCGCCGGTGCTGTCAAAGATTGTGTATGCATACGTGTACGGATTGCCGTTGTCAAAATGAAGCCGGCCGGCGTCGCCGTTGAGACTGACGCCCACAGCCTTGTCCGGCCGCTGGTATCCGCCCCACGTAAAAGCATGGCTGTTATTCAACTCTGTCTGTCGCGGCGTCTCCGGCGTTCCCCTTCCGTCGATAAGGCCGTTGCCCGCGGCGACAAAATACTCCCGCAGAATTTCGGCATTTTCGGTATCCGCCGGCGCCATGCCGGTCGCCACGCATAACATGACCGCCAATCCGGTCAGCAGCATTCGTCTGACCTTCACCACGCTTTTGTCGGGTCGCTTCTTCATGTGCTCAATCATCTCTGTGACAACATCGATTTTTCTCTGCGCCGTCGGCTTTGAGGCTATTGCCGCCCTTCATGAAGAGAGCGCCCGACCCGTTGGCGGGGCCGGGCTGCCAATCATTCAATGTCTTCCTGACGAGTCAGAGAAGCATCACAACTGCGGCCTGACGGTATTATCCCGAAGCCATTGGCCTGCAAAGAGCATAAGGTCTTTCTCATCGACCACGCAGTCGCCATTCAGATCGAGTCTTATCAACTCCGTACAAACCGACTCGCCCGTCATAAACGAGTATATTCGCGCGATCTCAAGTGGGTCGACGGCATAGTTCCAGACCCGGACGTCATCGATCAGACCATCGAAAGAGCCGCCGCCATCAGGATTATTTGCACCGATAACCAGCGCGTCGCCGGGCAGGATCAGGGTCTCGACGTTCTCTTCGGAGACATCGACCAGTGTGGCGTCGACATACAGCTTGATGAACCGGCCGTCATACTGACCGGTTACCATGTGCCACTCGCCATCGGTAAGGGATTCAGGACCCACCACCGTTTCTTCGGTAGCCCGTTGTATGGTAAAGTCCGGGGTGTTCGGGTTTCTCAGCGACCAGCCGTCCCAAGCGTTAGCTTTTTGCTTGGAAAGCATAGTTGCGCCTCCGTTGACAACGTCCGTCTTGATCCAGCAACTGACCGTAATGCCGAAGTGGTGGAAACTGAAATAGTCGGGATCGGCCGGGTCGTGGATCTGGACATTCTTGCCGTCATCGAAGAACTCTATCGCCTTGCCGTCGATCGCGTTGACATCCTCAATCAGATCCACGTAGACAGGCGTTTCCTCAAGGCCGGTTGCAGGGTCAATGTAACGACCCTGCCAGCCGTCCACTTCGTCAACCAGCGTGTCTTCAAAGGTCCAGTGGGCTACCATTCGCTGGGTCATCACTCGACCCGAATTCGAGGTGGCCTTTTCCGGCGACAGAGTATTCGTGACCTCACAATAGTAGAAGCCTTCGTCGGCCTTTTCCAGGTT
>SDBS01006471.1_pt1 | contig 11384 bp, 11 predicted proteins | sample 2277091 | NCBI WGS metagenome assembly SDBS01 (sample SAMN10404972, study PRJNA504765) | marine sediment metagenome | isolation source: marine sediment core GS10_PC15, 163 cmbsf | place: Arctic Ocean: Southern Knipovich Ridge | collected 2010 | reverse complement strand
CTCACTCTATCCTCGTACAGATGAAGTCTTTCTTCATGAGGAGATGAGTGACGAAGAGCACGACTCAGCAGTATGGAAGCATACGTAAATATAGATAAAATGAGAATCATGTCTTAATCTCAGAGGTAGCGTAGAGGATTCTATGGAAAAAGCCTGTAAAATTTGCTTCCGAGTATCCAGTGAAGAACCGATTACACTCACGAACGGAGATGTTGTGCATCTCCATTGTGAAAACGAACAAATCCTCAGGTTTCAGGAAGCCGAGAATAAACTTGCGGATCTATCGAGTCGTAAATACAAATTGAAACGGGATGTTGGTGAATTTAAAATCAGAATTGACTCACTCTCAAAGACATCATTGTTATCAAATATATATGAAAATATTTTTGGTGAACGTACAGCTAAAGAGAGCGAACGTCGCCGACAACTCAGCCAAGCTCAGTCGCAATTTCAGAAGGCACTGAGGAAGCTAAATGATTATGAGGATGTCGCAGAAGTTATTAAATTTGCAGCGGAAAAAGACATCAAGAGTGCAAAAGAAATTCTGAAATCAGTCTATGACTATTGGCCCGGATATCCACCTGACTGGGAAGAGAGAAGAGATGAGCTACATAGGGTAGCTGGGTTTGCTTGCCAGCGTTGCCATTTTAAGAAGTACCGTGATCGTCCTACTGATACGAAACGAACATTTCATGTCCATCACAAAATTTCCATCTCTAAAGGAGGCAACCATAAGGTAGATAATCTCAGACTGCTCTGCAAAAAATGTCACCAGAAGGTTCATCCCTACAACATTGATAAAGACCTACAAAACATGGGTATTCGTCAATTAAAGACGAAATTCACGGAGAAAATAGCATTAATCAATGAAGCTATAAAGACTAAAGCTACTCTGCGATTTAAATATAAGAAACGAAACGGACAGATCATGATAAGAGAAATATCCCCTAAGGAAATAAAACTAGATATCTATAAACACAAGGTGCGAGTGGTCTCTGGTTATTGCTATTTGAGAAATGATACAAGAACTTTTACGATCAATAGAATGAGCCAATTGCAGATAAAGCCAAACGATGGCCGCAATGTTTGAATATGCTAACATGAGCATTGAGAGAGATTTCTGTTGTACATGATTTGCCATCGAACAGAATCAATCCGGCACAACAACATCGTATTTGGGTTCATATCCCCGATGCCAATACTGCTGCCACAAATCCTCCAACTCTACGGCGGCTATGTGAGTATCGACGTAACTGAGATTGATGGCACGACGGTGTCTGGCGATACAATACCTGTGCATACTGGCTACCGAGCCGTTATCGCCATCAAATGAGTTCGATGGAGGCGGATCGGTGCTCCGAGGCCAGGCGTCGACCCACATGCCATCGCCAAACAAAGGGACATCAGGTCGAGCATCAGAGAACTTCTGGTAGTAACGGCCGTGTTCCGGATTGCTCGTATCAACTTGATAATATCCGCTTGGCTGAAGCCATGAATTGATGGTGTAGCTGCCCTCAGCAAAGCTTTCGCCAACGCCACCCCACCAGAAGGACCAGGACCGAATAGCGGTGCCCCGCTGCAAAGACTCGCCATCGGCCCGCTCTGTCACGGACGGGCAAATGATAACTTGCATGATACCTTCGAAGGCGGCCTGGGGATCTTTCTCGTATCGCTTGTCCCCGAGAAAGGGAGCAATCAAGTGGAACCAATATGGGTTGCTGGGCCCACCTACGCCCATAGCCTTGCCGTCATAGTCTTCTGTGTAACATACCATTGCCAGCGTCTGCTGTCTGAGTTGAGATGAGCAAACAACTCTCTTTGTTTGCTCCCGTACTCTGCTTAAGGCGGGTAACAGAATGGCCAGAAGCAAAGCAATTATTGCAATGACAACCAATATCTCAATCAGGGTAAAACCATATCGCCTATTCATAGCTCGCCAACTCCTTCCATCTAACCTGCCAGCTTTGGCTATACTCCAACTAATCTATATATTTTCACATAAATGTCAAAAAATGTCAAGTACTCCTTGTGTAGAGGAACCAGAGAATTATCATATGAATATTGACTTGAGGGACCAACCCAGCCATTATACTGCGCAACAAAGCGCGCAACAACTACGTTCGTTTAGGCTACTTATAATACTCCATCATCGCGTTCGTGATTGCCTCGCTTGTATTTCATGACTTTGAAAAGTTCAGAATATGCCATTTGACGTATAAAGGAACTTCAAATATAATGGCCGGCATGCTGGCAAGTGCAACTATAGCTGACCTTTTGCGGCCTTGTGAGAGAAGGCGTGCCGTATTTTATGATATTGCCGTGGTTATTGGCGGTTCTTTGCTCATTGGCTTATGTGCCCAGGTCAAGATTCTGCTGCCCTTTAGTCTTGTTCCCATTACCGGCCAGACCTTTGCGGTGCTAATGATAGGGGCGCTGCTTGGAAGCTGGCGAGGGAGCTTGTGTGTTCTTGCGTATATAGTACAGGGAGTGGCGGGCTTGCCCGTCTTTGCGCTGGGAGGCGGTTTTGCGGTGCTAATAGGGCCGAGCGGCGGGTATCTGCTTGGTTTCATCCCTGCTGCTTACATCACAGGATTATTAGCAGAAAAGGGATGGGACAGGCGGATTGGAACCACCGTTCTGGCGATGGTTTTGGGCAATATCGTCATTTATGCTTTTGGTTTGTTCTGGCTGTGCTGCCTGACGGGTATCAGCAGGGCTGTGCCGGCTGTGGGTTTATATCCTTTTGTGGTCGGAGACCTTTTGAAGATAGCATTGGCGGCGGCGGTCCTGCCTTCGGGCTGGAAATTGCTTGAATATGGTGGATTTGCTGGTAAAACTTAAAGAAGATGAAGCTGGTTTATCGGTGTCGAAACTGGTATCGAATCTGGAGGCTGGAAGCCCGAGACTCGAGTTTCCAGGACGAGCATCGATACCAGAATCGACAACCTTAAACGAAAAATTATTGGGGAATAGTGTAACGGTAGCACGACTGACTCTGGATCAGTTAGTCCAGGTCCGAATCCTGGTTCCCCAGGTGGGTGTTTGTATAATATTATCAGATTATTTACTGTTTTCCACCAGTATCGTCAAATATTCTGTCGATCCGGGATTATCAAAAGTAAAAAATGGGCCTCAGAAAATCCGGGACAGGGTAACAATGGCGAAAATAACTTTTAGTCTTGAAGAGCTTCTAAAAATCCTGATTTCCAATGAACTTTTACCTGGTCAGATAATACGTGCGAGAGTCAAAGGCCAAAGAGTCCATTTCGTTATAAGGACTAACGCGTTCATTTTGCCGTTTATTCCCGCTTCGCTAAGATACGTAAGTTTTGATAATAACAATGCGATATTTGAGCTTACCATTGTCCGTGGCCATCAAAACAAAGCCGTAAACTGGCTCAATCAGGCACTAAAACTCAAAATACCGGCTTGTATGAAACTTGAATATCCGAATATTTTCGTTGATATTGACAAGCTGCTTGAAGAAAAGAATATTAAAGGCGTTCGAGTCAAGGACATCTCTTTCGCAAACGGCCAGTTTACTATTGTCACTACTAACATTTAGCAGAGTTTTTACACACTATAAAAAATAGAGCCGGTGTTTCCTTATTTCTATTACCGCACCCACAAATTATACCTCTCAAGACCAGTTCACCGTTAAAATGGCCTGTGAGGCGCTTTAAATTGAAAGCTGAGGGGAAGACTGTAAACTTTTGTTTACTGTGTCGAATTACAAATAGTCATTGTGTCCTTAGTAATCGGTTTTTGTTGACTTTTTGTTGGATTTCTGCTATAGTTACCTACATATTAGTTGAAGGCAAATAGGGATTTGTATTTCTTTAGTGGGTGATGAAATCAGGAGGTAAATCCAACAGCCGTTTTTTTATTGATTTAAAGCTATGTTTGCCTATATCATTCCCAGACCTAACGGTTATTGTGTGTGAAACTAATGACACCATGGCCTCTCGGATTTTGTTTTTATTGTTTGTAAGTCACTTTTTTGTAATACGTTATATTTGGCCAATAAAAAAAAGCTCATTAAAGGTCATTTTGGTTGACGATATACGTTATTATACATCAAAATTGCACAACTGGGTATTTTATAGAGATGGGGAAGACTTGTGAAGAAAGGAGTTGGAAATGGAGAAGTGGCTTGATTGCACAATATCTATGGGGCAGTTTACTGGGGAATTTGCTGTCCAAGGCAAACTCTTTGACAACACAGAGTTTTCACTGTTCGCTGAAAGGGAGAATTTGAAGTTTGCGGAGGAGCCTGAGCAGGATAAGTCTGTAGATGGATACATTCGAGTCATAACAGGGCCACAGAAAGATGACTTATTACTTGTTGCCCTTCCTCAACCAACATTCGGGAACGGACAAACAGTCACTGTCAAAATAAACCAAGTCAGCGATTTGTAGATGATTCTCTCAAACCTCGAAATCCAGACAGCACTGAATGATGGAAGGTTGGTTATCAATCCTGAACCTTTGCCCCGGAAACCTGAACATGGGAAATATTGTCCGTACGATACAACAGCAGTTGACTTGAGGCTACACAATGAAATCTCAATCCCGGAGGGTGGTGCTTTTGCTTACGACGTAACGGCGCCGGGCTCTATTTCAAAACTTATGGGGCAGCATTCCGAGAAATTAACTCTAATAAAAGACCAACCTTACAGTTTGAAGCCCGGAAAATTTATTCTGGGTCGAACACTCGAAAGGGTTGAATTGTCGATTACGAAAGGGCCACCATATTTGGCCGCTCGAATTGAAGGTAAAAGCAGTAATGCTCGATGTGGAGTCCTTGTGCATTTCACAGCCCCAACTGTTCATGCTGGGTGGAGTGGATCTCTCACTCTTGAAATGATTAATCTTGGTCCGACTAAATTCCTACTTACTCCAGAGATGCCAATAGCCCAACTGATTCTTGAGGTGGTTCAAGGAGATATAATCCCAAATCCAAGCCAATTCCAAGGCCAGTCAACTCCTGAAGGGACATAGTATAGTTAATTTCTTCAATCGATTGTTTGTTCTATTTTCTCACAATCACCGCACCCAAGCCGAGCAGATATTATAGTGTTCTGCGTCTGCGTAGCCAAGTAACAAAGCCTATACCTATGCTGCCGAGAATAAGAGCACCAGGGGCGGAATTATATACATAAGAGTCGGAACAGGAGGATTCTTTCATTACCAGTCGAATTCGGCGATAATAGGTGTGTGGTCGCTTGGGCGCGCTGCAAAGCGTGGCTGTGCGTCTATATAGCAAGCAGTGCACTTTTCCGCCAGGGGCTTTGTGGCCATAATGTGGTCTAAACGCCAGCCAAGATTACGGCTAAATGAATTTAGTCTGTAATCCCAGAATGTATATTGGCCCGGCTCAGGACAGTGCATCCGGAATACATCGACGAATCCCCACTGAACAATTTTTTCTAATGCTTTGTGAACTTGTGGATGAAAACATACGTGCCCTAATAAGTTTACAGGGTCGTACACATCTATTGGCTGTGGTGCTATATTTAGGTCTCCTACCCAGAGAACAGGGTCGGTGGGCTTGAAGTTCTTTTCGAAAAACGCCAGCAGACGACTGAACCAGTTCAGCTTGTAGTCGAATTTTTGAGACTCCGGCAAATAACCTTGTGGGATATAAGTATTGACGATAATAACGCCGTTAATTTCCGCCTTGATCAGGCGAGGTTCGTCCTTTGGCTCATCGTCAAAACCAAATTCTACATTTGTGATTTCATTTCTGCTGAAGATTGCCACGCCGTTATAACTTTTTTGGCCTTTGAAGACATATCTGTACTCGGTCTCGTTAAACGCCTCGATTGGGAAGTCGTTATCCTGGACCTTGGTCTCCTGAACGCATAGAATATTCGGCTGATACTCGGCGAGCCATTGAAGCACGATGGGCAAACGAGCACGAAGAGAATTAACGTTGAAGCTGACAACTTTCATTCAGGCTGCTTTTAAGCCAGCCCGCCAACGGCGGGTTTTAATCAGAGCCCAGCGTTGCTGGGTCGACCTGTTTTTTCCTGGATTTGGTTTTAGTAGGAATACTTTTTATTGGCTGTGGTTTTTCGGTTATCTGTTGTATGAGGTCTGTCCGGCTTGAGGAAATACCTTTTTTACGGCCCTGGATTTTATCAACTATGGCGTAACTTTCGACTATGGACAGCAGGCTCAACAGAAAGCTGAGCGTGCTTTCCGCACCCTGATTGGTATTAACACCGTCACGGGTAAGGCCGTCGTTACATCCTTTCGTTCTAAAGTCATACAGCGGAATGCGTAAGTCGTTTTGGCCCAGGAACCAGTCAAAGGTTTTTCTTTGAAGGGTCAAAAATTTCTCGTCTTCTGTAGCGTCATAAGCGGCCCTTAGCATCATAACCGTGCTTGCAGCTTCTATAGGTTGCTGGTCAAAGGTGGCTTTTGTCCCGCCACGTTCGTACCATCCTCTGCAGCCGATGAAGCTGAAATATTCACCGTTAAAGATATTTTCCAGCAGGAATTCACAGGTTTTTTCTGCAATTTCGAGGTATTTCTTATTGTTGGAAGTCAAGCCGGCAACGAATAGAGCATGTGGTAAAACGGCGTTATCGTAAGTAAGCACATCTTCAAACCATTGCCACTCAGGATAATTATTTTCTTCGTATTGAATTACAAGACCATCTGTGGTTAATTCCAATTGACGTTTTATGTCACTGGCTCCGGGGAACTGTTTGAGGTAATCACACATACCAAATATTGAATACGCCATACCCCTTGGGTACTGTTTACAGATGTGTTCTACTGATTTATCAAAGCAGCTTTTGGCAATTGATAGATATGCCGGCGTTGGTGGTTGTGCCATAACCGTTCCCAGCGCCCACAATACTCTGCCAAAAGCATCATTTATTGGATCTTCCTTAAACCAGGTTCTGTCGAAATTCATAAAGTTTCTGATTGTGCCATCGCTGTTTTGTGAATGTATGATGAAGGAGAAATATGTATCGAGAAGCCGAAGCGCCTGCGGCTCAGAATACTGGGCGTAATACTTGGCCATTGCGATTACCGCCCTGGCATTATCATCTGTGCAGTAACCGTATTCACGATTTGGTATTGTAAAATTGGCGTGCTGGTACATACCGGTATCGTCAGTTAGTTTTTCTATGTGGGTTAATGAAGGTTCAGGTACCTCGATTGATAAGGTGGTTTTCGCGGCAATGCGGAGAGGCAATCGTTTTGCCTTGAATAATCTCCAATAGGCCTGGCCGATTTTGGGCCAGGTTCTGGACCTGCCGTACTCGTAGGCCAGTCTTCGCAGCGAATAAAACTGCGAATCATCCTGAAGTATTTCCACTATTGTTTCAGCGAGTTGTTTTGAATCCCCGAATCGTACCAGCTCACCTCGGCCGTCGGCCAGCAGTTCCGTAGCCGCCCAATAGGGTGTGGAGACAACCGCCTTACCTGTGCCGACCGCAAATGATAACGTGCCGCTGGTCAGTTGTTTTCTGTTTATATATGGCGTAACGTAGAGGTCGGCTGCGCATAAAAAGTTATGAAGCTCCTGGTCACTTACGAACCTGTTGTGAAAGATCACGTGTTCCTGCAGATTTAAGTCCTTTACCATTTGCTGGAGTCTGAATCTGTATGACTCGCCCTCATGTTTGAGTATGTTCGGATGGGTCATACCCAGGACGATGTACATAACCGACGGGTCAGCTTCGATTATAGCGGGCATCGCCTTGAGCATTACCTCTATCCCCTTGTTCTTGTTAAGCAGGCCGAATGTCAAAATAGTTTTTCGGTCCTCCATGCCGAATTTGTGCTTGTAGTAGTTGCTGTCAACGAAGGGCAAATCCGGTATTCCGTGTGCAATCAATTTGATCTTTTTGGTAGGTATATCATAAATGTCCCGCAGCATACTGACGCCGCGTTCGTTCATAGTGATTACTCTATAAGAGGCGTTGCACAGCTCCACACACGATTTGTGGTAAGCCTGGTCTGGTTCATCAATGACAGTATGAAGGGTTGTTATTATGGGTGCCTTTAGTCTGTTCAGCAGCAAACTCAGATATGCCCCTGCTTCACCGCCGAAAAGACCGAATTCGTGCTGGACCGAGACCACGTCAACGTGGCTGAAATTGATATAATCGGCCGCACAAATATAATCGCTTTTCACATTTTGGCGAATCTCGAACTTAACAGGGTCATCATATTTCTGCTCTCCAGACCGCATTGCGACTACCAGCGGTTCGAATTCACCCTTGGCCGCTGATGCCGTGCTTTTTATAAGGTCCGATGTGAAAGTCGCAATTCCACATTTTCTTGGGGGGAATGAAGAGATAAACACAACTTTTTTTGGTGAACCTTTTAACATCCTTAGTACCCCATTTTTTAGATTTAGATAGCGACAAAGTGAATAACATTCATTTTAGGAGTAGTTCGTTAAGCTGTCAAGCGAATTGACTGTTGAACCGCATAAAAAAATATTTTTTCCGGACGGATGAATTGATTATGTGTCGTCAGGAGCTTAGAATGAAAAATTAGGTGAATATTTTAAATTTTTGGCTAATTTTATTTTCTTTTGCACTGAAAATGGATATAAGCGTATATTATTCTACTATTTTAGTAGGAATTAGGAAATCGCTTATGAAGCTTTCGACTCGGACCAGATATGGTGTAAGGGCCATACTCGAATTAGCAACGAGCGGTAATAAAAGCCCTTTGCAGTTGAAAATCATTGCTCAGAGGCAGGATATATCCGTTAAATATCTCGAACAATTGATGGTTGTTCTCAAGGCAGCTGGATTTGTCAGAAGTATCAGGGGTTCCAAAGGCGGTTATATGCTTGCCAAAGCTCCGGATCAAATTGAGCTTATTGATGTTTTTCATTGCCTGGAGGGGACCGTAATTACAGTCGAATGTGTTGAAAACAAAGATTACTGTGTTCGGGCCGCTGACTGTGCTGCCAGAGACCTCTGGGTGAAGGTGCAGAAGGCAATTGAAGATGTCCTGAAAACTGTGACGCTCCAGGATTTGGCCAACAGGCCAAGAGAAAAAGGAGCCTTAAATTATCAAATATAGAAGGTTGAAAGGGAACAAGTTATGAGCGCGATATTTGAAGATATCATGGCTGCGGTTGGCTTTACGCCGTTGGTGCAAATCAACAGGCTTGGCTCACCCAAGGCAACCATTCTGGCCAAGCTTGAATCGTATAATCCCTGTGGTAGTGTAGAGGACCGAATTGCAAAGTCAATGATTGAAGTTGCCCAAGAGCAGGGGCTGATAGGACCGGATACTATTATAATCGAGCCAACCAGTGGCAATACCGGAATAGGACTGGCCTTTATTTGTGCTGCTAAAGGGTATCGATTGATATTGACTATGCCGGAGTCAATGAGCGTAGAGAGAAGGAAATTACTGAAATTATTTGGTGCAGAAATTGTTCTTACCCCGGCTGAGCTGGGTATGCCCGGTGCCATAGAGAAAGCCGAACAGCTCGTGGCCCAGAACAATAAATCCTTTATGCCGCAGCAATTTAACAACCCGGCGAATCCCAAGATTCACAGGGAAACGACGGCAAAAGAGATTTGGTCGGATACTGATGGTAAGGTTGACATTTTTGTTAGCAGCGTTGGGACCGGTGGAACCTTGACAGGATGCGGCGAAGTGTTAAAACAGCACAATAAGGACGTAAAGGTAGTGGCGGTGGAGCCGAAAGATTCGCCCGTTCTTTCCGGAGGTGAACCAGGCCCCCATAAGATACAGGGTATCGGGGCAGGTTTTGTGCCGGAAGTCTTGAATGTTGAGATAATAGATGAGATTATACAGGTCTCGAATGATGACGCTTTGGAAACAGCCCGGCAATTAGCAGTTAAAGAGGGAATATTGGGTGGTATAAGCTCAGGCGCTGCGATGTGGGCGGCGAGTCAGCTTTCGCAGCGACCGGAAAATGAAGACAAGACAATAGTGGTGATTTTTCCCGACACCGGCGAGAGATATATCTCCACCGAAATGTTTGGGTAACAGCAGATAACAGAGGACAGATAACAGAGGACAGAAAACAGAGGGCAGAACTGGATTCTGAAATCTGACTTCTGCTATTGCCAGGGGTTACGAAAATGCAAAAAAGAAGGTTGACCGACAAAAAAATTCAAAATCTGGTTGGCAAGATTGCTCAGACCTATCGGGGTGATTCAGGTATAAATTTCATCGATACTTCTAATCTGCCCGTCAGAGGTGAGATTCTTCAGATTCTTGATTTGCTTTTTGAAGTGCTTTTTCCGGGCCATACCGGAAAAAGGACAGTTACAAAATCAAATATCAAATTCATTATTGGCGATATTCTCTGTCAGATATATACTGAGCTTTCCGAACAGATAGAACGGGCTTATCTATATCAGTGCAAGATAGATAAATGTGAAGGGTGTGACTGCCGAACAATGGCGGAGAATGTTACCCAGCATTTATTGACTCAGCTTCCGAAGATAAGACAGATGCTGAAGGGCGATGTCGGTGCGGCTTTTGACGGAGACCCGGCTGCAAAGTCTTACGAGGAAATTGTGATAAGTTATCCTTGTATCTCGGCAATTGCGACCTACCGCATTGCCCACGAATTGTATCTCAAACAGGTGCCGTTAGTTCCAAGGATAATGAGCGAGTGTGCACATTCCAGAACCGGCATCGATATACATCCCGGAGCAAAGATAGGCAAAAACTTCTTTATCGACCACGGCACCGGTGTTGTGATAGGCGAAACTACTATCATAGGCGACAAAGTCAAAATCTATCAGGGTACTACTCTGGGAGCTATGAGTTTTCCAAAAGACGAGAGAGGAAGGATAATAAAGGGCGGCAAAAGGCATCCGACAATAGAGGACAATGTAACAATTTACGCCGAGGCGACCATATTAGGCGATATAATTATCGGGAAAAATTCAGTGGTTGGGGGCAATGTCTGGATAAAGGAATCGGTACCGGCCGGCGTTACGGTTACAGTAGCCAATACGGATTTGGTGTACACAAGGCATAAAAAGCAGCAAGTGTGAAATGACATACGAGATGTAAGATGGACGAGCGGTTACTTGGAAAAATAAAAAAGTTAAAGGATGACCGTAAAGCGGTAATACTTGCCCACAACTATCAGCCCGGCGAGATACAGGATATTGCTGATTTTACCGGTGATTCTTTGGGTTTGAGTATAAAGGCCGCCGAGACCGATGCTGACGTAATCGTCTTTTGTGGTGTACAATTTATGGCCGAAACGGCTGCTATTCTTTCTCCGGAGAAGACCGTGCTTTTACCGGACAAATTTGCCGGCTGCCCAATGGCTGATATGATAACTGCCGAGCAATTACGCCAGTTGAAGCAGGAACATCCCGATGCCCTGGTAGTCTGTTATGTTA
>SDBS01006470.1_pt1 | contig 11385 bp, 7 predicted proteins | sample 2277091 | NCBI WGS metagenome assembly SDBS01 (sample SAMN10404972, study PRJNA504765) | marine sediment metagenome | isolation source: marine sediment core GS10_PC15, 163 cmbsf | place: Arctic Ocean: Southern Knipovich Ridge | collected 2010 | reverse complement strand
GTTGGCCATTCTCGCTGTAGTCGGGCCGGCTTTTGTCTGGTGTGCGGAATACATCGGTTCGGGCGAGGTCATATTAGCCACCCGTATGGGAGCTATTTTAGGCTATGCAATTTTGTGGGCGCCGATTACCGGTATCATCCTGAAAACATTCATCGGTGCAGGCGGTGCGCACTACACTGTGTGTACCGGCGAGGGAATGGTCGATATGTTCGGCAGAATGCCCGGAAAAGGTAAATGGATGGTCTGGATTGTGCTCATTGCCGAGCTCTGTGCAGGCGCCATGTCCGGCGGAAGTATCGCCTCGGCGGCCGGTATGTTTGCTCATTCCATTATCCCGTTAAAACCCTTTATCTGGGGATGGATTCTGACAGCTTTTGCTATTTACGTTGTGTGGTCAGGGACTTTTGACATTATCAAATATGTTATGAGCGTCTTTGTGTTTTTCGTCATTCTCGGAGTTATCTATGTAGCGTTTCGTTCATCGCCGGAATTTATCGAGATAGCACGGGGCATGGTGATTTTTTCAGTACCGGAGGTTCCTGAATGGGCGCAGTCTGCCTACAATGTCTCATCGAATCCATGGAATGAAATTCTCCCCCTGATCGGATGGGCCGCTGGAGGATTCGCCAGCCAGGTGTGGTATACCTACTGGGTGCTCGGCGCCGGGTACGGCATGGCGGCAGGAAGGTCTTACGGCCGGTCATGCGATACCGCTGCTCTCAAACGAATGACACTCGAAACCGCCCGAAAAGTGAAAGGATGGTGCCGTGTCGTCCATGTCGATGCGCTTGTGGCAATGGTAATCGGCATAGTCGTGACAAGCGGCTTCATGTTAGCGGGCGCAGGTATTCTCCGTCCAGAGCACATTGCACCGGAAGGGGCCTCCGTCGCTATCGAACTTTCGATTATTTTCGGCAGGCTGTGGGGAAAAGTCGGAGCGATGCTGTTTATCATGGCAGGCTGTGCGGCGCTCACCAGCACCCTGATCGGACAGTTTGCCGGCTGGCCGCGCCTGCTCGCCGATTCTGTCAGAATATGTTTTCCGAAATTCAGCCAAAAATTCTCGTGGAAGACACAATTCCGTACGTTTGTCGTACTCTTTTGTGTAAGCAACATTCTCATTGTCTATACACTCGGTGCAAAACCCGTATTCATCATTCAGATCAGCGCGGTTCTCGAAGGCCTGCTCCTGACACCGTTTCAGGCGATTGCGGTTCTTATCGGGCTCGTGTGGGTAATGCCACGTCTCGTACCGAAGGAAGCTTATGCAATTCTTAAACCCGGCTGGCTGCTGAAAACCGGATTGGTTCTTTCGGCTTTAGTGTTCGGCTATTTCTGTTTTAATATGATACCGGCATATTTTTAAATTATGAAAATGAAAGGCCTGGGAAAATGAAACGCACCGTTATCTGTCATCTTCTACTACTGCTTACCGTTTTGACAGCATATTGCGGTAATGACCGGAATACTGCTGAAAAACAACCGGCGGGAACAATGCAATCTGAAAAATTTCCCCCTGAAATCGTGGATTTCGCTCCGTTTGACGGCAATCCGGTGTTTACCGGCACCGGAAAGGACTCATGGGACGCCAAGATCCGTGAGAGGGGATACATTCTTTATGAAGGAAACACCTTCCATATGTGGTACACCGGTTATAATGACAGCCGCTCCGATACCAAATACTTAGGGTATGCCACTTCACCGGATGGTATTATATGGGCCCGGCATCCTGAAAATCCGGTATTCGATCTGTCCTGGGTCGAGGATATGCATGTAGTAAAACATGACGGCATGTATTATATGTTTGCTGAAGGGCGTAACGATATCGCTCACATGCTGACCTCCACCGACCGGATTCACTGGCAGGATCAGGGAAAGCTCGACATCCGTTATGCATCCGGCGAATCTCTCAGCCCCGGGCCATACGGAACACCGACGGTCTGGATCGAAGACGGAATTTGGTACCTGTTTTACGAGCGTAATGATGAAGGCATCTGGCTGGCTACGTCCACCGACCGGTCTGTCTGGACAAATATCAGTGACGATCCGGTAATATCCACAGGCCCGGACAACTACGACAGCGAGGCCGTTGCATTAAATCAGGTGGTCAAATACAAGGGACTGTATTATGCCTGGTACCATGCCTGCGCCCACCAACCATGGCGTGACTGGACAACCAATGTAGCAGCGTCAAAGGATCTGATCCACTGGGAAAAATATCCCGGCAATCCTGTAATAGCCGGTGACAAATCAAGCGGTATTCTTGTCCGCGATAAAAGCCGGTTCAGACTGTATACAATGCACCCTGATGTACGGATTTATTTCCCTAAAGTCGCTGCCGGAACTACAAAAAACTGATACGCACTTAAGAATTTGAATAAAGCGGTCACTATCCTTGTATATATTACAGAAACAGATATCGAAAAATTTTTGCTGTTAAAAAAAGGAGCGGACAATGGAACCTGAAATCATACGGCCGGAACGTGAATATTTGAAGCTGATTTTCGTCATATGGAGTATAGTACTGTGTGCTGTTCTGGCGGTTACATTGCCGCTAACAATTTTTTTACCAAAAACAGAAGCACAAATAGTATTCGGGATTTTATCGCTAATTTTTCTGGCAGTGATGATTTTAGACGCGCTCTGGATTCCGGCATTTTTTAAAACATTAGAGTATGGAATCGACAGTGAAGCGGTCAAAATGAACAAAGGGGTATTCTGGAAAAAGCGTATCACTGTGCCCTATCATAAAATTACCAATGTCGATATTACCCAGGGGCCGCTGGAAAGACACTACGGTATCGGGACAATACATGTCCAGACAGCAGGCGCCGGGGGAGCACAGGGAGCCAGGGCAGAATTGACAATGAGCGGTGTCAGGAATATCGAGCATATCAAAGACATCATTATGGAAGGGGTTAAAGGCCTGCATGCACTTGATACTGTGTCTGCCTCAGCGCAGAATGCCACAAAAACCGCACATTTCAGCGATCACGATATTTTGAAAAGCATCCTGGAAGAGCTCAAAGCCATCCGAAGAGAGCTTAAATAGAAGATGGTGTGGATGATTGAATCCTACGCACATTTTTTTAAATGTGCGATTCGGTTCCCGCAACGTGAAATCTGTTACCCGGCACGTTTCTCTTCTTGTATATTAATCCATTAGATCAATCGATTATAACTGACAATTAAATAATAAGATAAGCACTCTTTTAAAAACAATGTTTTTCAAGTTGGTTCAATATTTGAAAAAAATAATTTATTTTTTACTCAATTTTATTAAACCAAAATCATTTATTTTACGTCTGAAAGTATAACGGAACTATAGGTAACACTGAAAATAGTAACAAAAGCAGAGATAGTCAAAGCAATCGAGAAATAATTCGCATTAATGAATTGACATAATTACGGATTTTTATTATTTTACATAATAAGAAAAAAATCATTTGAAATGTATACAAGTAATTCTACCGGGAATTTCAGAACAGGAATTATTTATTACAAAGGATAAGGTCGGCTGATGGCATTCGAATCTTATGTTAACAATGCAATTGATACATTGCATGAAAAAATCCGGCACATGGATACCACTTCAAGGAAGCGCATGATCTGGATTGCAACCGGATCAGTCGTTATCATCATAGCATTGTATTACTTGATGTCGGTCGATAGTAAAACCCGTAAGGTTTCCTGGACACCGGTACTGAAAAGTACTTTTGCCGTAGATATCACCGAGAGCGGAGAGGTGCGGGCAGTCAATTCATACAACATACAGTCACCGATGGAATGGCGTATGGAACTGCAGATAACCGATATGGTGAAAGAGGGCACCGTCGTTCAGGAAGGGGATTTTCTCGTTCAATTCGATGCGACGACGCTTGAAGAGGAACTCGATACTTCAAAAGACCAGCTCAAAGCGCAGGAAGCTGAATTGTTGAGTGTGGAAACCAAGCAGAAATCTCAGTTATCACAGTTCGAATCCGACTTGAAAATGGCGGAATATTCCCGTGAAGCATCCAAGCTTCAGCTCGAATTATTGAAATTCGAATCAGAAGTCCGAAAAGAAGATGCCCGCCTGGCATACATGAAGGCGCTGATCAGTTTCGACGAAACGGAGACAAAGATCAGGGCGCAGAAAATTATTGATGAGGCGGAAATGGGGAGAGTACTGCAAACACTCAGATATCGCAGGAACAATGTTAACGACATAAAAAAAAGGATCGACCAGCTTACACTCAAAGCGCCTACATCCGGAATGGTTGTTTACAATGAGATCGGTGGCTGGAGGGGCACACCGAAACACAAGGTAGCGATAGGTGAAACCGTGTGGCCCCGTATGACGGTCATCCAGATTCCCGACCTCTCTGAAATGGAGAGTGTTATCAGGGTGAATGAGATTGACGCCTCTAAGATATTAGTTGGCCAGTATGTTGACCTCATACTGGATGCCTTCGAAGACCGTACTTTTAACGGCACAGTCTTTAGCGTGGCACCGCTTGCCGATAAAGCCGATTCGGAAGAGGAGTCGCATATCAAGGATTTTGAGATTGTCATCAGAATCGATGAATCCCATCAGATTCTTAAGCCGGGTATGTCGGCCAAAGCCCGTATCATCCTGGAGGAGATACAGGATGCCAGGTTTGTTCTTAACGGGGCTGTTTTTGAGCAAAAAGGAGAGACTGTTATCTTTCCAAGGAGTACCTACCCTCAACCTGTTACAGTGAAATTAGGCAAACGCAACGACCTTTCTGTCATAATCGAGGCAGACAAGGATTATGATGAAATTGCCCTTACCCCACCGGTATCCGACGCTTATAAACTGGGCTGGTTTGCCGAAATGGCACATAGGTCATCTGAAAAAGAAGAATTGTTAGGACATCTCAATAAGATGGATGAAAATGGTATTGTTGAAAGTATAGAAAAGAAAGTTTCGGAAGCGCCAAAAAAGATTCCCGAGCAGTTTAAGATATTTGCCGATATGCTCGAAAAAGCGGGTCATCCTCTTTCAGAAGAACAAATCGAAAAGCTGGCGTCATTACAACCCGGCCCCGGTTCTCAGGGAGGGATGAGTGATCTTTTGACAGAAGATCAGCAAAACGCTCTCAAAAACTTACGAGGGAGTTCCGGCGGCCGGCCGGGTCAGTCGACTACCCGGGTTCAGCGTTCAGGCGGCGCCGGCACAGCACGACAATAACAGGAGGTTTACCGATGAACATACCTGTAAAAAAAATATTCCGTAGTAAGCGCAACCTGCTGATTTTCATTCCCGTAATCCTCATTACCTTGATTCTCTTGAGCTTACAGGTAAAAAGCGGTGCATCGAGTGTTGCCACATATACAGTGAACCGCGATGAATTCGTGATCGATATCCGTGAACGGGGCGATCTCGGTGCGGCTTCGCAAATTAATGTTGCTGTCCCCGACCGCGTGCGGGGTAATGTACGGATCACAAAACTGGCTGAGGACGGTTCCGTGGTTGAGAAAGACGGCTTTCTTGTGCAGTTTGACACAAGCGAGGCTGAAAACAGCGTCACCGACCGTCAAAACAATCTTGATAATGCGAAAGCCGACCTTGCCAGTACCAATGCACGAATTGAATCGCAAATGAAACAGCTCGAGAGCGCATTCAAAACGCAGGGATATTCTTATGAACAGTCTCAACTCAAATATGAGATGATGAAATATGAGGCTGAAGCAAAACGCCGTGAGCAGGAATTGAATTTCAAAAAAGATGAACTTGCGCTCAAACAGGCAGAAGAAAAAATCGAGTCGCAGAAAATAATCGATCAGGCAGATCTCGCGAAAGCCGAAGTGAAAGTGAAACAGGCTGAAATGCGTTTTAATCAGGCGACCGACCAGTTGAGTGCGCTTACACTCAAATCACCCAAAGCCGGACTGGTTGTTCTGCAGGAAATCTACAACTGGTCCACGCGGTCACGTGACAAGGTTAAGGTCGGTGACCAGCCGCACAGGGGCATGCCGCTGGTGAGCATACCGGACCTTTCGGTCATGCGCGTAGAAACTAAGATTAACGAAGTCGACATCAGCAGAGTGGAAGTAGGCCAGCAGGTTGTTATTACCCTGGATGCCCTTCCCGGCCCGACGTTTTACGGCGCTATATCCAATGTGGCCACTCTCGCTCACAGAGACGAGGGGTCGGATGTTAAGGTTTTTGATGTGGAAGTTACTATTGAAAGCGATGATGAGCGCCTGAAACCCGGAATGACAGCTCAGTGCACAATCATCACCGGAAGAATCCCCGATCAGCTCTATATTCCTCTCGATTCAGTTTTTGAAAGAGAGGATACTACAGTAGTATATGTCAGTAACGGTGGATTTGACCAGCGTATTGTCAAAGTCGGCCAGAAGAACAGCGATTATATCATCATCGAGGACGGCCTGGAGGAAGGCGAACAGGTAGCTCTCAGGGATCCGACCATACCGCTTGAAGAACTTGGTGCCGGCGAAACTGTAGCGAAGAGTGATATCGGCACGCAAAACAATAACCGCTGATAATCTGATATTAAACCCGAATTATAAGAGATTTGACTATGCACTTCAGAGAAAATTTATCTTTGGGTCTGGAAGGCATCCGCTCACATATACTGCGGGCCATGCTCACCATGTTAGGCATAATCTTCGGTGTGGGAGCGGTGATATCCATGCTGTCCATCGGCGAGGGTGCAAAATATGAGGCGCTGGAACAGATTCAGCTTATGGGAATGCGGAATATCATTATCCAGGATATTCCGCTCGATGAAGACGAGGTAGGAGATAAACGTACCAATCTATCAAAGGGACTTACCTGGGCTGATGCCCGTGCAACCGAAGAGCTGAATCCGCTCATTGGCATTACCATACCTCAGCGCGAGATGTCTCTCGATATACGTTATAAAAACGAACGAACCAAGACTTCGATTGTCGGCACGACGCCCGAATACGGAGTGGTGATGAATTATATTCCGCGCGAGGGATCATTTTTTAATTACCTCGATATCAATGAAGCCCGGCGGGTATGCGTTCTCGGTGCCGGAATCAAACGTCAACTTTTTTTCTTTCGCGATCCGTTAGGTGAACAGGTAAAAATCGGAAACCAGTGGTTTACCGTCGTCGGCGTCATGGAAGATAAGCTCAGCTCGGGCGGAGGCAAGAGTAATCTGCCTATACGCGACACAAACGAGGATGTTTATATTCCGATTACGACATCTCTTAAACGTTTTCCCATGAAACAGTTTGAAAGTGAAATCAACCGTTTCGTTGCGCGTGTTATCGATATGGATAAAATTCAGGAGGCTGCAAATATAATCAACCACACCATGGAAAGACGTCACAACCAAGTTGAGGATTTTGATATTGTCATCCCCGAAGCCCTGCTACGCCAGAGCCAGCAGACACAGAGGATTTTTAATATCGTTATGGGAGCGATTGCCGGCATTTCCCTTCTTGTCGGCGGTATCGGTATCATGAATATCATGCTGGCGTCGGTAATCGAAAGAACCCGCGAAATCGGTATCCGCCGCGCTGTCGGTGCGACCCAAAAGGATATCCTCGGACAATTTCTCGTAGAAGCCGTCGTGCTGAGCTTTACCGGCGGACTTGTGGGAATTGTGCTCGGTTTCGTACTCACAAAAGTTATTTCCATGTATGCAGACTGGCGAACGATTGTTGCCTGGGAGTCGATTCTTCTTGCATTCTGGGTATCTGCAGCGGTCGGTGTCATTTTCGGATATTATCCAGCCCGTCAGGCAGCAATGAAGGAACCTATTGAATCTTTGAGATATGAATAATAAAGATTGGAGGATTTTGTCGGTATGAATAGACGCGGAACGGTACAGATCAAATTTATTACAACCGGACTTGCAGTTATCGGCTTGTTTATGGTCATGTTTTATCCGGTAGATGCGGAAGCTCAATATGTGCTAACCTTGCAGGAAGCTATCGACATTGCGCTCGAAGAGAGCTACAGTATGAAATCACTGCGTCTGGCCCTGACTCAGTCTGAGGAGAATTACAAAGCTTCAAAATACCGTTTCCGCACTCAGGTTGAAATGGACCTCCAGGCTCCAAGCTGGTCTGAGCGTATAAATCCGGTTAACGTTGCCAATGCCATCCCTGTATACAACAGATCCGGCACCATGAGAATGCAGGGGCAGCTCGATATAAGGCAACCTCTGCCGACAGACGGGAATTTGACGCTTCGTTCACAGCTTTACCAGTCGAATGAGTTCACCGATCTTGCAGAAACGAGCACTACCATTAAAGGAAAAACGTTCTTTTCCTCGTTAGGCCTTGTATTCAACCAGCCTCTCTTTACCTATAACAGGCTCAAAACAAGTTTGAAACGGAATGAACTGGGCTATGAGCAGGCATCCCATCGGCTCACGAGGCTTCAGCTCGATCTCGTCTATAATGTCACCCAGTCATTTTTTTCACTGTACCGAATGGCGCGAACCAGTGACATCGCAAACGAAACACTCGATCAAAAGAAACAGGTGTACGACCTGGCCAAACTGAAATACACGGCAGGCCTGATTCCGGAGGTGGAAGCCCTTCAGATGGAAGTCGATTATGCTTCTGCGCAAGCCGATCTCTTTGCGGCGGAAGCCGACCTCGAAAACCAGCAGGATCAGTTCAAACTCGATATCGGGCTCTTATTGAGCGATCAGGTTTCTGTGGACACCGGCATCGAATATACACCTTTCGAGATCGACCTCGATAAAGCGCTGGAAGAAGGCCTTGCACGACGGACTGAAATCCGTGAACAGGAAATCGACATAGAACTCCAGCGCCTGTCGGTTATCGAAGCCGATTCCCGGAGTGAAATCAGCGCTAATTTGAGAGCTTTTTATGATTTCACCGGTGTCAGCGACCCGTACCTGAATTACAACACGGGGACAGGGGACCTGTTCAATTCAAGCTGGGATGATCTGAAACGCCGGCCGAGAAACCGCGGCGTCACACTCACCTTTTCAGTACCGATATGGGATTGGGGAGTCAACAAGGCAGAAGTGGCGGGTGCACGGGCTTCGCTCCGCAGGGACGAATTGTTTCTCGAAGAGCAGCGCAAGCAGGGGGAAAGCAGTGTCCGTGATGCAGTGCGGAGGATTAAAGAAGCGAGAAACCGTCTCGATGTCCTTCAGAAAAGCCAGAATGTTGCCCAGCGAAGCTACGATATCTCTATGGAACGTTTTAACGGCGGCGAAATCACGAGCCAGGACCTGGCATTAGATAACAACCGCCTGACAACGGCAAAAATGGCATATTTAAACTCGTTTATCACCTACCAGCTTTCGGTGGCGGATATTAAGCGTAAAACCCTGTGGGACTTTGAAACTAACAAAGAGGTTGATTAATCCGGCTTGTTATGGTAAAAAAGAAATATTTTGCCACGGATGAACACGGATGAGCACGGATAAATTTAAGATAAAATATGAATTATGAGAGAGAAAAGGCGCCCGGGTACCGAGCGCCTTTTTCCAATGAATCCCCGCAAGAATAGCTGTATCACTTCACCATCAACATTTTGCCGGTTGTGTTCAGGCCTTTAGACCTGAATTTATAGAAGTACATTCCTGATGCGAGACGTGAACCGTCGAATTTTGCTGTGTGAGTACCTGCGCTCATGTAGCTGTCGACAAGGGTTGTAACCTTCTGGCCTGAGATTGAGTAAATTTCAAGTTTCACATTCGAAGGTTCGGATATCGAGTATGGAATTACCGTAGAATTATTAACGGGATTGGGAGTGTTTTGTAATAATTTAAATTGGAGAGGATTCTTTTCTTTTTTTTCTTCTACTTCAGTTATTCCATCATTTATGAATATAGAAATACTATTTCCATATTCTAAAAAACTCACCGCAATAAAATCATCTCTCTTATCCTGATTAAGATCATAAACAAGAACTTTTAATACATTTACACCGCTGATATCATCAAAATTTTCTCCCCTAAATGTACCATCTCCATTGCCTTTCATAAACGATATTGTATTGGAATAGTTATACACTGATGTATCTTGCCCCAAACATACAATATCTAATAAACCATCCTGATCAGAATCCATTATAAAAGGAAAATTGAAACTATCCCATCTATCCGATACATTAACCTCTCTTTCATAAGACCATATATTATAAAAATTACCGCTGCCATCTCCCAAATGCATTTCAAACCTGTAACCTTTATATAAAATATCAAGGTTTCCATCCAGGTTGAAATCGCCTGCGAAAACCTTGCCGGTACCTGCGGATTCACTAATAATAGTGAAATCTTCACTGAATGATCCGTCCCCATTTCCATATAACACTGCTGCTTTAATATAAAATGTGGCTACTCCTGGTTTTGCATATTTACATGTTCCACCGTATTCATCAATATAACATTGAAAAGTAATTAACAAATCAGCATTGCCGTCATTATTAAAATCTCCAATAAAAACCGGTGTTAAAACGGTTTTATCAGGTATAGAAAAAGGGATTGGTTCCTGAAAAGATCCGTCACCAATCCCCAAAAAAACGTCCAATTTTCCTGTGGGTGGTTGATTGATGCCTCGTGTTGTAATATCCGGAATATTGTCATTATTAAAATCTCCCGATACATGATTTTTGCCGGTCATACCCTCTATATCTAATTTTTCAAATACACCGTTGCCTTTTCCGAGAAAGAGTGTATTTGGTACAAATAAGTCATTATTCCCATCAAGATTGAAGTCATCTGATAGTATATAATAATCGAGGTTTATCGGTTCGAATTCAATTGTATTATGTTCCGTAAAAGTACCATCGCCATTCCCAAACGAAATTAATATCCCCACTTCTGAAATTAATACTGCCATGTCAAGAATGTTGTCATTATTAAAATCATCTAAAATGAAATCTCGAACCCATTGTTCTTGATAAATATCATTACGTATAAACAATGGAAGCGTTTGCGATGAGCAAACATTTAAAATAAAAAACAGAAATAAAATAAAAACTAAAATTGATTTCATTTTATTAAATACCAACTAAGTTAATGTTTTCCAAATAGAATACTATACGTTATCACTTCTTACTTCTCTTTCGGATATCCCACAGTTTGAGCGAAGATGATTCTCTGGTCGTGCCGCAGCTTCATTTTTTGTGCCAGCCGTTTTGTATCGATCCCTCCGCGCACCACTGTCGCCAGACCTTCGGACGCACAGTACAGATAGACATTCTGGCTGATGAAACCGGTGTCTGCAGCCGAAAAGAAAATTTTTCGTTCCTCGGGCATACTGCGCATTTTCGAGAAATCCGCTACATAGACAAGGTTAACCGGCGCATCCTTCACAAAGGACTGGCTTCCGGTAAACTCACGCAGGTCTTCCGAAACGACCGGCTGCAGTCTATGCTCATCCGCGTTATAC
>SDBS01006468.1_pt1 | contig 11385 bp, 9 predicted proteins | sample 2277091 | NCBI WGS metagenome assembly SDBS01 (sample SAMN10404972, study PRJNA504765) | marine sediment metagenome | isolation source: marine sediment core GS10_PC15, 163 cmbsf | place: Arctic Ocean: Southern Knipovich Ridge | collected 2010 | reverse complement strand
AACGTGCCTACTCTTTATCTTCTACTTTTAAAAAATCGTAGGTTTAAAAAATTAGATTTAAGTAATGTACAAGGTTATATTTCAGGAGCAGCACCTTTTCCTACAGAAAGTATTAAAGAATTTGAGAATATTGTTGGTAAGGGAAAAGTAATTGAAGCTTATGGAATGACTGAGAACAGTCCAGCTGTTACAATGAATCCTTATATTGGATCAAAGAAAATTGGAACCGTAGGAATACCTCTCCCTAATACGGAGTTAAAAATTGTAGATGTTTCAGATAGGACTAAGGAAGTTCCTCTTGGAGTTCCCGGAGAGATTGCAATAAGAGGACCTCAAACTTTTCAAGGTTATTGGAATAAACCTGAAGAAACTAAAAATGCACTTGTTGAAGGATGGTTTTATTCTGGGGATGTGGGTGTTATGGATGAAGATGGGTATATTACAATAGTTGACCGCACAAAAGATATGATCATTGTTTCTGGATATAAAGTATTTAGCGTTGAGGTTGATGATAAAATGAATAAACATCCTGCTATAGAACTTTGCTCGACTGTAGGCACTCCAGACCCCGAAAGACCTGGCTCTGAAATAGTAAAATTATACATACTTTTAAAAAAGGGCTATGAATCCTCTGATGATACAAAAGCGGATATTTTAAAATTTGCTCAAGAAAATCTAGCAAAATATAAAGTTCCAAAGATAATTGAATTTCTTAAAGAATTACCTTTAACATCAATTGGTAAAGTAGATAAAAAACTGTTAAGAAAATTGTAAATAATTTTTTTTTTTCTCTCTCTCTCCTATTCAAATTAAATTTTTCGCGTTTTCTTCTAATGCCTTTATATTTTTGAGGTCTTTCAATAATTGAAATATTATTAAAACTAAGATAAAGTCTTTTCAATTTTGTTAATTTGCTCAAGTTTTCCATTCTTGAGATATAGATTTTTTATAAAAATAACCATTACTAGTTCTTTTCTTTTTTTTCTTCTTGTTTGTAACAAGCTTAATTCATACTTACTAGTTTTCTTCAGGATATTTCAATCCCCATTGAGAGCGTAATGTATCCATCGTTTTCATGATTTTCAATGTTTCATCCAAAGGCATAACATCACTTTCTAATTTTCTATTATTTATACAATTCATTACTTCAATTGCTTCATAATTATATCCTTTAGCTTTGTACGAGACCTTTATTCGTCTTGGGTCCCCCCGCTCTAATTTCAAAATCATTTTAGAGGGATGAAAAAAGTTCGGAATCTTTATGTATCCATTTGTTCCGTAAATATAGGCTGTATAGGGGGCATTATATATACCCGATGACGAAAGCATAGCAGTTTCTCCATTTTCATATTCAAATAAATAACTAGAGTATTCGTCTATACCCGTTTTTCCAATGTAAGCACTACTTTTTATTATTGAAGGAGATTTTTTATAAACCATGCTTGCGAATGAAATAGGATAAATACCTACATCTAACAAAGCTCCCCCTCCTAAATTTGGATTTAAGAACCTTCCTTCGGGAACTAATTTCATTCTTTCACAAAAATCCGCCCTGAATGATTTAATTTCTCCAAGGATTTTCTCTTCTAATAATTCTCTTAATTTTACCAGACATGGAAAAAATCTAGTCCACATAGCTTCCATCAAGAATAATTTATTTTTTCGAGCTGTGTTAATTAGTTCTTCGGCTTGAGTAGCGTTTAAAGTAAAAGATTTTTCGCAAAGTACATGCTTTTCGTGATTGAGACAGAGTAATGCGTTTTCGTGATGGAAATTATGTGTGGTTGCGATATATATAACATCCACATTAGGATTATTAACCAACGATTCATAATTATCGTAAAAAGATTTTACATTAAATTTTGTACTAAATTTTTTAGCTTTTCCTTCTGTTTTAGAAGCCACTGCCTCTAATTCTGCATTCTTACAAGTTTTTAAATCCGTTGCAAAAGCATCGGCTATGTTTCCACAACCTAAAATTCCCCATTTTATGATTTTATTCATTTATTTGTTCACATTGATAATTTTAAATATAAAAAGTTTTAAATTTATTTACTTTTATTTGCCATATTTATTAGATTGGATTAAGTAATAAATAAAGTCCATTCTAATTTCTATATTTAAAAAAGTACAAAAAAATCCATGAAGGAATTACCAAGTAGTTTCTTTCTTTAATAGTTTAAAAATGTAGGAATCAACGTTTACATAGATATTCATTAAGCAAGGCAGCAATAGTTTGAGATTTACCTGTACTGGGAGATCTAAGAATTGCGGATATCGTGTTTTGAGTGGAATTTTTTATATCTTCCACTTGAGGTATATCAGGTATAGGATAAATTGGTGTGCGTATCATCATTAAAACCATAACAGTCTTTTAGATTATTTTTCAATTCTTTTGTGGACTAAAATATCTTCGTGAAATCGGCATTTCACGAAGTTTATGATAATCTGTATTTCAAATTTATTGTCGAAATAGAATAAAAATAGTTATAGAGGTAATTTAAATTTTTTATAGCTAGTTATAAAATTTCTTTTGTGTAAACTTCTATCAAATAATAATAGCTTCTTTTGATGCGTCTTACTTAAAATCCAAACTACCATTTGGACTTATCTTTAAGCAGCTTAAAAATATAAGAATCAACAAGCGCCTCCCAAGAAGCAACAATTATATTTTCATGAACACCAATTGTTCCCCAACTATCTACATTATCAAATGTCTCTGCCAGAACTCTGACTTTCGAAGCTGTACCTTCTTGATTAATACTTCTCACTTTAAAATCAGATAAATGAATTTACTTTATATTTGGATAAAAGTGAACTAAAGCCTTTTTAAGAGCGTTATCTAACGTATTTACAGGTCCATTTCCATCAGCAGCAGTATAAAATTCTTGATCTTTAACTTTTACTTTAATAGTGACCTCGGAGATCAAATTATCTTTATATAATTCAGTCAATACTCGAAATCCTTCTAATTCAAAGAATTTTTTCCGATAATAATCTGGATCTTGAATGTTCATGTCCATACTTCTCATAATAATTTCTAAGGAACCCTCTGCTCCTTCATATATATATCCTTCTTTCTCTTTTTCTTTAATAACACCTAAAATCTCCGCAATTTTTGGATTATCTGCTGTCAACGCTAGACCAAATCTCTTAGACATATGTAATATTGAACTTTTACCCGCTAATTCAGAAACTTTTATATTTCGAGAGTTTCCTACTAATTCGGGATTTATATGCTCATAAGTTTTTAAGTTTTTACGCATAGCTGAGATATGAACACCTCCTTTATGTGAAAATGCATTTTTTCCTACAAAAGGTTGATCATTATTTCCAACCAAATTGGCCATTTCGTAAATAAAATGCGAAACTTCAGTGATATTTTCTAAATCATCATCAGAAATGCAATCAATTCCCATTTTTAATTTCAGAATTGGCAAAATCGTTGTTAAATCAGTATTACCACATCTTTCACCAAAACTATTCATCGTTCCTTGAATCATTCTAGCACCTTGGTGAAAAGCCTCTAAAGCAAGAGCGTTCGCCAAGCCAGAATCGTTATGAGCATGAATTCCTAAATGAACATCATTACCGAGAAAATCTTTTACATCATTAAATATTGGGCTTAATTCGTGTGGTAAGAGACCCCCATTAGTATCACATAGAACTATTCATGACGCACCTGCATTTTTTGCGCATAAAATTGTTTCTAAAGCATATTGTTTATTATTTTTAAATCCATCGAAAAATTGCTCAGCATCATATACGACATCAATTTCATTTTTCTTCAAAAAAATAATTGTATCTTTAATCATGTTAAGATTTTCTTCTAAACTAGTCTCTAAAGCAACCTTAACATGTAAATCCCAACTCTTGCCAAAAATTGTGACCTGTTTTATGCCAACCTCTAAAAATGCTTTTAAGTTATCGTCATCTTCAGCCTTTATACCCTTGCGTCTAGTGCTACCAAAAGCATAAATCTTAGTCCTATCGGAATTTATATCCATTGTTTTAATCTTTTTAAAAAGCATAATATCTTTTGGATTGGACCCGGGCCACCCAACTTCAATCATAGGAATATGAAGGTTGTTAATTAAACGTTCGAGAATACGAATTTTATCATCGACTGAAAAACTAATTCCTGTTTTTTGACTTCCCTCTCGAAGGGTTGAATCATATATATACACACTATTATTTTTAGCCAATGCTTATTTCACCAATGATTTCTTGTTTTTTATTATATTTTTATGTTCACCAAGAAATTTTAAACCCAGAAAACTAAAGAAAAGGATAGAAAAAGAGTAAAAAATTTCTTTAATGAAATTAAATAATCCCAATAATAATGAATATAACAATAATACCTATTATCGGTTTTAATTTTAATTTCATGGTTAGAATGTAAAAATAAATGATGCTTTAAAATCTTTTTTATTAGGTATATGTAATTTAAGCATTAAAATAAGCGAAGATCCCCTTAAAATAATAAATTCTAAATTTAGAAATTTGGATTTATTTTTCAGTAATCTCTCAGTGATCCTAGTTTTAAATATGGAAAATCTTCAAATATCCTTAATATGCAAAGAGAGGTAAAACGTTTTTTTAATTCAGCTTTCTTGAAAAAGAACCAAGTTCACTATAGAGACTATCAAAATAATATCGTAAATCGTTGTATAAATAAAAATTCGCTAGTAGTTTTGCCAACTGGTTTAGGAAAAACAATAATTGGTATTTTATTGATAACTAATTGTTTGAAAAAATATTCTAAAGCAAAAATAATAATTCTTGCCCCAACGAGGCCATTGGTTTCGCAACACAAAGCCTCATGCGTAAAATTTCTTAATATTGACTTAGAGGAAATTACATCATTTACAGGAAGAATCCCTCCAGAGAGAAGAATTTTTTTGTTTAAAAACTCGAGAATTATTATTTCAACGCCTCAGGTAATAAAAAATGATTTAATGAGAGGGCGTTATGATTTAACGACAGTATCATTAATTATTTTTGATGAAGCTCACAAAACTAAAGGGAATTATGCCTATAATTTTATTTCAAGAGAGTATATTGATACATGTTCCGATCCACTAATATTAGGTTTGACTGCTTCACCCGGAAAAGATAATGAACACATTCAACAAATATGTGATAACTTATACATTGAGAATATTTTATTTAAAAATTACCATGATAAGGATGTAAAAGATTACATCTATGATATTGAAATAATTACCAATTTAATAGATTTATCATCTGAATTAATAGAATTAAGTACTATTTGGTATAATCTATTCGAAATATATTTAAAATTTTTTGTTAAAAATAAACTTATTGCCCCGAATAAAAGGTATTATTCAAAATTAGATTTCTTGGGAATCTCTCGTGATTTAACATTATCAATACGATTTGAAAATGGATATGATTTGGGGTTATCTGAGGAAGAATATTTAGAATGTTTATATTATAAATCACCTAGAATTATAGATGTTGTTAAAGAAAACAAACTGGAAATCCCATCTGTATTTTCTTATTGTTCAAGCTGTATATCAGTTCTTCATGCTAAAGATTTAATAGAGACTCAAGATATTTCTCTTTTTAAATCTTTTTTAGATAAAATCAAATATAAAGCTAGTATGGATATCTTATCTGCCAAAAGAATTGCCAATTCTAAGCATTTTAATCATATAAATTCTGTCATTGAAAATACTACTCAACCAGATTTATCCCATCCTAAAATAAAAAAGATCATATCTATTATAAAAGAAGAAATCGAAGAATTTAACAATAAAAAAATTATAATTTTCACTCAATATCGTGAAATGGCTGAATTATTAAAGAAAAATATCAGAATTGAATTTAAAGATCAACTGGAAATTGAAAAGTTTATTGGTCAATCGACTAAAATTGATGATTGTGGATTTCCCCAACATATACAAATAGAAATATTACAGAAATTTAGAGAAGGACAAATTAACATTTTAATTGCTACAAGTGTTGCTGAAGAAGGATTGGATATACCAAATGTTGATGCGATTATTTTTTACGAGCCGGTTCCTTCTGAAATCAGATTAATTCAAAGAAGAGGGAGAACTGGTAGAAATGCTCCAGGGCGATGCTATATTCTTATAACTGAAGAAACGGTTGATGTCCCTTTTTATAATGTTGCTAAAAGAAAAGAAAATTCTATGAATTCAGTTCTATCCAAACCTGAACAATTAAAACTTATAGATTGTTTAGAACGTAAGAGAATTGATTTTTCCTTACCAAATCTTAAATTTTCAGAATTGACAGTAATAACAAATTATAGGGAAAGAAAAGAAATTGAGCAACAAGTCCTAGCAAGCCGCACCATTGAGGATATTCTAAAAAAATTGGATGACTTTTGTAATAGTGAAGAATATAAACGTTTCAAAAATGTAACTCATTTTTCAGATTTAGTAAAAATGGACAAAGAAAAATTAAAAAGAGGTGTATTAAAAATAAAAGGAAAAACAAATAATGTATCTAAAAAGCCGAAACGATATATTAATAGGAATGTTAAGACTCTCATTAATCTGGCTAAAACTTATGGAGATTCTGGAAAGATCGATTTTATTAAATTCCAAGAGCTCGCAGAAGAAGAAGATATCGTTGAAAAAAAATTCAGAACACATTTTAATCAAGCTTGTTATTTGGGATATCTTAAAAAAGATGCTAATGGTGTGAAATTTATAAAAGACTATGATTAAGCTTAAATATAATTTTTAAATGTTTTTATTTTTATTGAAATAATTATTATTCTATTTTCTGATAATATGAGTTTCAAAAAATTAGAACTTGATAATTGAAATATGCACCTACTTTAATATGAGATTATATTCAGATTTTATAGTGTTAAAGATGAACCCGTTCATAAAATTCATTATTATATAAAAAAAATTAAAGGTTTAAATGTAATTAAAAAAACTAAAGATAAAACTGGTAGAGATTGTTATTGGATTAACAATAATCTTTTATCTAGTTATAATAATGTATTCAAAGAACCGCGTTCTTTTTTCTGTAATCTGTAGCTAAATTATTTAATTGATTATTAAGTTGTCGAACTTTAGTAAATAAAATTCCTTGGAATGGAATTGTAAATTTTTTTTTTTTTTAAAAATAGATTCAAATATTTAAAAATTTATATTAAATTAGGATGGAAGAAGAAAATAATAAAATTTACTTAGATAATAAAAGAATCGAACGTTATATTGAGAAGTTAGAGCATTTTAATAAATTGATGGAACTTCTGAAAGAATGGACTAAAAATATTAATGAAGAAATTTTTTTTACTAATCTTGATCTTAAAGAACAATTTGGGATATATCATGCTTATCAAATCATAGTTGAAATAATGACGGATATAATTGCTATGGCTGTTAAGGATCTAAAAATAAAGCCTAGAGATGATTACTCAAATATCAATATTTTAAAAGAAAAATTTTTTTTTTCAGAAAAAATAGCTTCGAAATTACGGGAAGCCAATGGATTAAGAAACAGTCTTGTTCATGATTATAATGGAGTTGATGATAAGGCAGCCTATAAGGGGATTAAAAATTATATTAATTATCTTGAAAAATTCTATGATTTGATAAATCAATGGTTAAAAAAAAACTATTAAAACAAATAAAAGATGATTTTATAGAAATATCATTTTATAAAAAAATCAAGGGTATTCTTCTATTTGGATCATATGCTAATGACCAAGAAACCACTCAAAGCGACATTGATATTTGTATAGTTGCTCCAGATGAAGATAAATTTGAATTACATTCATATTTTCTGGGTAAAATTAATACAGTAACAAAAAAATATGATATTCGCTTTTTTTCGGAATTGCCGATTTATATAAAGATTCATGTTATTGAAGATGGAATTTTACTATACTCTCCAAATGAATTAGATTTATATGAATATTTCTATTTTTTTCGAAAACTATGGGATGACCAAAAAAATCGGCAAGAGTTAACAAGAGAAGAATTATTTTCTTTATTAGATTAGTTTCTTTTATTCTAAAGTATTTTTCTGGAAATATGAAAACATCAAGTAATTTCTTCTTTTTTGTGTCTTTTGAAAAAGAAATAAGTTATAACAAACCCTACAAGCACTAATGGAATTAAAATCGTTACAGGATTTCCGCCACTAAGTAGGAATAAATAATAAGAAATTGTTAAAATTGACGCAAAGAATGCAATTACAGAGCCATATTGACTAGTAAAATTTTTTAAATGATTAAGAGCCATAACAACTCTAAAGTTAGTATTTTTTATCACTTCTAACTCGTTTACATCTATCCCGTCTAAAACCTCTGGATTTTCAAAATAAATTCCAAATCTTGGGTCAAACTTGCCTTTTAATTGCTCTGAACTTATTAGAAATAATAAATGGTTTTGAATATTTTTTTTTTTAATTCTCAGTTCATTATTTAAAAACCCTATTGTTAAATATTCATTTGCTACTGCTTTGATAGTCATATCAATATAAGATTTAAGTATTAATCGTTCGAGAGCTTTAACTTTTTCACTTAATATCTCAGAAAATTCATCAATGAATTTTTTAAAATCCTCTAGTATAAATTTAGATATTTGATTAAAATTTTTTGATTGCTTGAGGAAATCTTTTATTATGATATTGACATTCCTATTAATATTTTTAATTTCGACATCAATTTCTTTTGCTCTTTTTTGAATCACAAGAATACTTCTTCTAAATTCTTTGATCTCAATATTGTCTTCTACTTTTCTCTCTAGATTACCAAGTAATTGACTTAAAAGAATTTTAGAGTTATTAATAAAACTTAATAAGTTCTCCCGAAATGAGCTATTCTTTAGAATATTTATTTGATCATTAATTTTTTGGATTTTTTTATTGTATTCGTCTTGATAATTCTTCTTTTCTTTCACAAACAATTCTCTAATTTCGGGAACCAATTTATTTGAATCGTTTGTTTTTTTAACTAATTTTTTTATCTCGTCCTCAATTTTTTCTTGTGTTCGTCTTAAATTTTCTTTAAAATTTATTTTTTTTATTTCAAAATTTTCCTGAATTTTTAAATAATTTTCATGATTTCCTGCCTTTTTAAATACTTTAGTAGAATAATCTCTTAATTCTATATTTAAAGTATTAAATTTCTGTTCAATAAAATTTTGCATTTCATTAAAGAGATTTAAGTTGAGTTTAATATTCACCATTGCGATTTTATCATTTTCTAGAAGGGATTCTAAATTATTTTTAGTTTCTAGGAATTCTTCTCTCTCTTGGTTAATTTTAAGATCATCAACCTTTTTTAAAAATTGTTTTGGGAGATCTTCTTTAAATATCATTACATCTTTGATTCTATTTTGAAGCTCTAACATATTTATGCTTAGTGTTCGATTTCTTATACTTGAATCGTAAAGAGCTAAAACTTTTCCTATTCTTTCTCTATTCTCCTTTAATAACTGATTTTCAAGATAATTATTAAGTTCTTTATTTAGATAATAATAATCTGAATAAACTATGATAAATTTATCCTCTTCGTTAAGTTCAGCATTAATTTTTGAAATATCAATCATTTCTTTTATTCTTTTGATGATAATTTTGCAAGAGAGTTTTAAATCATTTTTTAAATCTATTAATTTAATATTATTTGTTTTCTTTTCAATAGCCATAACATTTAATCTATTTGAAATAATATCATTAATATATTCATCTTTTAAAGTTAAAATTTCATTATTGTAAAAATCACTAAATTTTTCCCACTGAATTATCTTTAATTTTGATTTTTCCTTAAAATCTTCAATATCTTTCGAATAATCATTTAATTTTTTTGAATATAATTTATCGGTCTTGCTAAGGTTAGTTTGAATCGTATCGAATGCTTTAACAACATTTTCGATTTTTAAGTTATCTGAAAGATTTAAATTAGTTTTAATTGAAGATAACTCTGTTTTAAATTTAAGAATCTCTTGAGAAATAAAAGTATCAAAATCTTCAATTTTTGATCTACTTCGTTCTTCAATTACCTTAATCTTCAAAGATTGTACTTGTTTTGCTATTAATTCAATAATATTAGATTCTAAGAACTCTAAACTCTCTTGTAAGTGGCGAAAAAGTATATATAGTTTTTTTTTAGCTTTAATCTCATTTTTTATAACAGATCGTAGTTCTTTAATCTCTTTAATTGTAGTACTCATTAAAAGATCAGATTGTTTTTTAATTATAACAAAAGCATCTTGAAATTGATTTTCAATAATTTTACTTTTAGCTCTCTCTTCGATCTCTAAGATTTCAGTTTTAATTCTCTCATTTATTTCATTAATTTTATTTATATTGTTATTAAAAAATTGAAAACCGTCTGTATAAAAATTAAATTCAATATCAAATGTTTCTTTAATGTTTATCCAATTATCGATCACTTTTTTATGCTTTTTTACTATTTTTCTATCTTTAGCTGTAATTTGTTGAGATATTTTACAGATTATATTATCATATTTACTGACATTTTGTGAAATTTTATCTAGATCTTGAATAATATCATTGAACTTCTCATTACTATATTCTTTTTCAAAATGCTCACTAAAAATTCGTCTAAAAATATCTAATTTTTTATGTAAATCTTCTTCAATTATGCTAATTCTTTCTTTTAAATTCTCCAATAAACTATTTAAATTCCTTAACTCTTCTTTTTCTTGAATTTTTTCTTTTAGATAAGCCTCAACTTCATTCAACCTCAATTGTAATACAGTATAGATTTTTTTCCACTGAGTAATTTCTGACCATAAAATAGCTTGAATGTTCATATAATACAAAACTTCATTGAATGAATTTTCAATATTCTCATTTAAAAAATCAGCTTCCATTAGAGCATCACGCAGAATAAATTTTAATCTCTCTTTCGCATAATCAATTTCGTTAATTAAAAGATAACTATTAATCTCTTCTCTTATTTGGAGAGCTGTATTTTTTAATTTTAAAGTCATATTATAAATATCATTCTTAATATCTTCCAATTTGTCTTTTTCTTCAAATAATCTTTCAGTATTTATTTCCGTATCAGAAACGATTATATTTTTTGGAAGATAATTTAAATAAAAGTAGTATTTTGCTTTTCTTAAAAAACCCTTTTTTCTTCTAATATTCCCCTTAAAGAAATTGTGAGACGAAACCATATCCTTTATTATTGGAAAAACATCTTCTTTCAATTTTAATGGTTCGATATTCAAGGCTTTATATTTTTTATAAATATCTGTCAGAGAAACAACACTATTACTTTTAATTTTCTTGTAAAACTCGTGAAAGAATTCCTCCTTTCCTTGACTAAGGTTTCGAATATAATTACTGAATTCAATATCAATATTCAATATTTTTAAATTAAAATTATAATTGAGATTA
>SDBS01006467.1_pt1 | contig 11386 bp, 11 predicted proteins | sample 2277091 | NCBI WGS metagenome assembly SDBS01 (sample SAMN10404972, study PRJNA504765) | marine sediment metagenome | isolation source: marine sediment core GS10_PC15, 163 cmbsf | place: Arctic Ocean: Southern Knipovich Ridge | collected 2010 | reverse complement strand
GATAGCCAACCGTATTTAATTATTTTATAAATTTGAGTAATTTGAAAAATGAGGAAGAAAAAAGGTCTGTCCTTAAATTGGCTTAAAGTGCAAGATTCTAGTATTATTGAAAGCGAGAAAGAAATTAAGGAAAAGATTTCCTCGCAAATAGAAGGCATAAATAAACAATCACAGGATTATATCAAGGATATCCTAATTCTTATAAATAAAGAAATTGGAATCAATAAAATCGCATCAATAATATTATTTGGAAGTCAAAGAGCTCAAACTGGAGAAGCTACAATAGTATCAGATTGCGATTTACTTATTATTTTTAAAGATAGAGTATCTAACCATCATATTAAAGAAATTGAAAAGTATTTCATTGCCCTCGAAATTAAGCATCATTTTAGAAATTTTGAGAAAAAACTTTCAAAAAAGATCTTAGGAGTAATTCAGCAAACTACGGGTATATTTGTAAGCCATTTCTTAACAAAAGAGAGATATTGGGAGAGGGGAATTTTTCATAAGATATTTAGAGTCAATAAACTATTCTCAGTATTGTTTGCCCCTCGAAAAATCATTCTTGGAAATATTCTTATAAATAGTTCCATACTATATGGAGATGATTTAAGAGTAAAAATTCGACCCAAGATTCAAATTACATTCTTTGAAATGATAAAATCTACAATTATGAATCTTATGATCTCTTTCTTTTCTATCGTAATTTCTTTTCTTAAAAATTTAAATTCTGTAATATATCAGCTAGAATCAGTTAAATGGGCTTTGAAGGCTTCCAATTACTTTTGTTTTCATGATTCAGAAACTTTAGAAAGAATTAGTGAACGATTTATCTCATTTGAGACATTAAAATCTCAAAAGAAAGCTAGTAGATTCTATTCTGATTTTCTACAATTACGAAAAAATCCCATAAATAGAGTTAAATTTATGATTCGGGTTCCAATTCGTATTATTAAAATTCATGTTTTTGCTATTTTACACAAGAAATTGATAAAAAGAAAGGAACAATTCAGATCCAATGATTATAAGAGAATAGAAAAACCAATAATACCAGATAAAACATTTCCACTGAAATTTTAAATTTTTTGTTAGGTATGTTGAAACAGAATTGGAATTAAAAAATGAAGAGTAACATCAATTTTTAATAAAATAAATATTAAAAATATATATAGTCGTTTATTTTTTTAAAATTGTAATATAATTATTTTTTTATAAGCAGCATGACAGAAAATGTTAATATCCGGGAATTATTCTTTGATATATTAGATATAGTTAAATTTGAACTCCGATTTTATCAGTACAAGAGTTCTCCGATGTTCGAACGAATAGTTAAGACCCGAGTTTTTCAAAATAAGCTTCAAAAGTTGAAAAATTTCATCAATACCTATTTTAGTATCATGTACAAGGATGAAACTAGTCCTATAAATCAATCTGCTTTACATACACAACTTGATAATATAGCACGATTAACTAATTATTATGATGATTTATCAGACTTTTATACAGATCATACCAAAATCATGATAACTAAGGATAAGTTAGAAAATCTAGTCGAATACTCGCACATGGAAGTACTGTTTTTAATTTTTACCAATATACTAGACTGGGAACATTATAAAAGTAGTCTTCTTTTTCCGACAGATAAAGCTAAAGAAAAGCTATTAAAAGAATTTCTTGAGAAATTAGCTAGTGCAGATATAAAAGAAATAGAGGATGTTATTGATTTAGAACAAACTATTGAAACATTTATCAAAAGTATTGAAGCAAATTCCTAGTACATCAACTATACATAGTATCTGTATTTCCATTACTCTATCTCATCCGAGAGTTCAGGTTTATGAATTTTTTTCAACTATTATGAAAAACTATTTCAGAGTGGTTAGGACAAACTATCTCTTTTTTCCCTTGAAAAACAAGAAATCAGATACTTATAAATATGTATATCATTATGGGTATGCTTAAGATGTAGAGATTCAAAAATTGGATTGAATTATAAGTCAATTTTTAAGATGGAAGATTGTTTCGATAAAATTTTAGCGGTTTGTCAGAACGGGGAAAGTTCTCGATATAAGATTTTAGTTAAAATAATGAATAATCTCAAAAATGACTCTAATGTATTTAAAGTGAGAAATTGTTTAATTATTTTAATTAATCTTTGTTTTGATGTGGAGCATTCTGATTATACAGATACTATTGGAAAATCCGTAGACGAACTTTCGGATATTGAAAAATCTCATGTATTAGCTTTATTAATGGCTGAAATCAGAAATTAATCCAATTTTTAAATCGGTTAGTTTAAAATACTTTAAAATCTATTTCCTTCCATTTTTCGTATTCATTAAAAGTTCCATCAATCTTTTCTAAAGTTTCAATAAGTGCATTTTTTGTCTTATCGTCGGTTCCTAATGTATCTACAATTACACTATAAAGATCCACATCATATTCTTGAGTCAAATCTGAAATCTTTGTTAAATCTTCAGTTTGAATACCTTTTTCCTTCAATTTTTTGAAAGTATATTCAATTTCATCCTTTAATTTTATTGTTGCCTTTAAAGAATTTGTGCATTTTTCCAGTAACTCTTGTTCCTTATCACGCACAATTGTTTCATCCTCAGATAATTCTGGTTTCTCTTCAATAATTTCAAGTCTTTCATTTAAGAGATATTTCACTCGCTCATTAATCTTAATCGCTGAATAAATTTTACTTAATCCTTTAATTAAATGCGTTTTAAAGCTTAATCTGGCTTCAACAATTTTTAAATAAGCGTCATCGTAATAGGTTTGTATTTCTCCGAAGGTAGATTGCTGCCATTCACTAATTCGAATAATCAATTCTCTTAGATTTGAGGCCAAATCCTTCTCTAAATTTCCACCTTCTTTAAACATTAATTTCTCAGTATTATAGTCACTATAGATTCTTATTACCTCTTGTTTTATTAGAAGAACCCGTAAATACATTATATGTGCTTTCTTCTCAATATTTGTAATACTTCGAGAAACTCCTTCTCGCTCACAAAATTTAAAGATTTTTATAGCATCATCAATTAGTTTGTAAAATTTATTAGTATCAGTCCTAATATAATATTTCGAATCCTGAACTTTTTGAATTGCTCGATCCAGCTGAATTTCTAGTTCGAAAATATAATCAATCAGACTTATTTGTTTTCTTTCTTGAAGGATTCTACTTTTGAAATTCATATCTTTTTCTATGTTTTTACTCGCTAAGAGCCATAAAAGTGCTGCTACTGGGAAGCAAATGATTACAGTTAAGAATATCATATTAAAAATACTACCGAGGATTGAAATAAGAGTAAATGAAATCAATAGAGTTAAACCCTTTCCTACTTGTTCTGAAAGTTTAAAAAAGGAAGCCGCAGTACCCTTATGTTCAGGCATATTTACATCTAGCATTACAGCGTTTCGATTCGCTCCAGGTCCTGCTCCCAACATAGAAGCGAATAATGCAAAAATGAAGAAAACTATATAAGTAGGGTAGGCTACAAATATCTCGCCGATAGTGCGAAAAATAAATATAAAGAGGTCATTATCTGGTATTGGATCCGGGTAGACTATATTCAATTCATTTACACTTATTGGGCGTAACGATATGAGAAGAATTATTGCAAACGGTATAGAAAGAAATAAACAGAAAGTAGCTAACCTAGCTCTATTTTTTTTGTTTCGTTTGAATAAAATGTCCCCCAATCGGGAAAAGATAAGATTTCCTAGTATATATCCAATGCCGATCATCCCCGCAAATATAGTAGCAGTCTGAAGACGTATTTCTAAAGGAATAAGATCAAAATAATTCAACATTAACATTGAAGTGGTGAAAAATACTAACACAGTACCCGGAATGATTGAGAAAAATCCCTGAATAATTAAATAGAGATTTGATTTCTTCTTTAATATATTCCCTAATTCTTCTTTAGATATTCGATAACTATATTCTAAATCCAATTCTATCAAATCTAAAAGTTCATCTTCGCTAGCTCCACGTTGAGGTATTTTAATAAAAAGAAGCGTGATTATTACTGCGATACTTATCACAGAAAGTAGGATGAATGGAAATCTCCAAGTAAATATTGGTCCCAGAAATGAAGAAAGCCCCTGTCCGATTCCGTTAGATATTGAACTTAGAATTGCCAAAGTTCCGAACCAACCTGATCTTTCTTCAGCAGGTATTGCATCTCCAAGTATAGAATAACCAACGGGCAATACAGATCCTAATCCTGCTCCACTTATAGCTCTAGAAATTACTAAATAGGTATAGGAGGATGAGCTTGCGGTTAAAAGCATGCCTATTGTCCATGAAATGGCCCCAATTACTAAAACTTTGCTCCTATCAATCCGATCTGCCCAGTATCCCCAAAATAATGCAAAAACTGCACTGATTAAAACAAAAAAAGCATCAGGAATAGCCAACAATGCCTCAGGGATGTTGAATTCTTGTTGGATAGATACATAACTCGGAATAAGCATGGTAGCACATGCAGTAGATACAAATAACACTAACATTACTAAAACAATGGGTGCTAAGTCTTTCAACTTAAGTTTTGTTAGAGGCACAGTTAGGTTGGGATTTTATAAGAACTAGATAGGTATATTATTATTAATAGCATTTTGAAGTTAAAAAACTTATAAATAATTACGTTAAAGATAAATAATAATTCAGTGTTGCTTCAGTGTGAAGTTCCACCGTATCTAACAATTTAATTTCGGTTTCCTTTTGATTCAAGATTAATGGTAGTTCTGTACATCCCAAAATTACTCCATCTACTTTATAATTATTAATTATTTGTTTTAGTTTTATCTTACTTTCTTGTTTAAAGAGACCAACTACTAATTCATCAAAAATTATAGCATTAATTTCATCTTGCTCTGCCTCTGTTGGAGTTATTACTTCTATACCTAAAGTTTTACAATAATTTTGGTAAAATGAAGATTGCATAGTAAATTTTATTCCTAAAAGCAATAGTTTCTCCATATTTTCATGCTTTGCCTTTTTTATCGTAGCTTTAACAATACTTAAAATTGGTATGTTTGATAAATTATTAAGCTCTTCAAATACAGCGTGTGGAGAATTTGCGGCCATAATAATAAAATTTACTCCAGATTTTTCCAAAGATTTAATACCGCTCATAAGATATTCTATGTATTTTTCTCTATCATCACCTAATTCATAGTCAATTAGTTTTTGGAAGTTTAAACTAAATATAACTATTTCAGGATATTGGTAATCATTAAATTTTTCGAAATATTTCTGGAGAATTAAACTATAATATTTTAGGGTAGATTCATACGACATTCCTCCTAAAATTCCTATACGCTTCATATTATCTGAATCTCCTCTCCCACTCACTTCTCATCATAATTTTTTTAACATCTCTCAAATGATCAGTAGCTAAAATTCCATGAAGATGGTCAATTTCATGCTGAACTAGCTCTGAAAGATCATCTGAAAAATACTTAACAATGGAATTACCTTTCTCATCCTGATATTCAATTTTTACACTTTTGTACCTTTGAATCTCTACGAAAAAAGCGATATCAAAACTATAACAACTGTCCCAAACATTAATCAATTCTTCACTTTTCCATATAATTTTAGGATTTGCCATGTAGAATGATCTCCTAGGTAATTGATAAAAGATTAGCCTTCTCATAATACCTATCTGCGGTGCTGCTAATGCTCTACCTAACTTTTTTGTTTTTTGAAGATGTGTCAATGTATTTTTGAGGTCTTGTAGATTTTCTTCTAAATCTTCATCAAAGGTTATAATATCTAATGAAAGATCCCTCAGTTTTGGATTTCCCAACACTAACACTTCCAATATTACCATATTTCTTATAATATGTATATTGTTTTTAATTTTGTTCTTATGTTTAGAAATATTAGGTTTTTTTAGATTTTTTCAAACTTCATAAAAGACTGGTTTCCATGTTAATAATTTGGTAAGATATTAACACATTTTTTTTCGCTTTTTGAGAGAAATTATTGATAATATGCTAATCAAGCTAAAAAAAAAGATTAGATTATATCCTGGAATTGACTCTTGTGATGTAGTGTAAATCTCATATGGAGGGAGCGGTTCATCTTCCCAAGGGTCACTTGGTGGATTTGGATATTGTCGGCCCATTTTTAAAACTTTAAATTCAGTGATTGAGATTTTATCTTCAAACAAGTATGCAAGCCCACCCGAATCAATACTTAAGAAAGCATCCCAATCCCCTGTCTCCCCGATTGGATTAGCTGCATAGATTTCTGGACTTCCACCTCCGATATCTCCAAGGATCATACCATATTCCTGCAAAGCTTTGGCAATAATTTTTTCACTGGACGTTAAACCACGATTATCTAAATTAATTGAAGGATCAAGCTGTAAACGAGCTCCTTCGGGTAGGGCAAGTGGATTAGTTGAATATCCATCACTATCGGTAGCAGGAAGTATAGGACCACCTTGTCTTACAAGAGTTGGATCAAGAGAAAAAACTAAAGCGTGATCAATTCTTTCTTGCAAAAATTCATATGGGAAAAGTAAACCAGCAGTTAGAGCAAAACCTGAAGCTCTAGCCCCAGCTCCGTAGGGATATGTCCCCGTACTATAGATAGAAATATTATTGCCCCAAGAGGCACTCCATGTATCCCCTTGCTTTTCAGCCTGCCAAAAATCATATTCGACTCCAGTTGACTCATCAATAATGCACAAATGCCCGTCTTCCTCAGGGTCAGGGACAGCACTATCTGGAATTGGAACATCTTCCATTATAAAGCTCCAGTCAGGATCAGTAATGTTTATATCATAAAGAGTTGTGAGTGAATCTGCGAAGAAAATCGGTACTGACCAGTTTCCTACAGCTACGACAAGCATATCAGTAAAAGAATCAATAATTGCATTCACATACTGATCGGTTGAGGGATCTATTGCAGCATTTTGAGGAATTTTAATATTGAAGGGACTCTCATCAGCAAATGGGGGACTATCCAAAACACTTTGGGATTTAGGGAGGTTTTTAAAGCTGAAATCTTCGCTAAAAAAAAAGATGCTTGAAAAATAGATCGCAAAATTAATTGAGAGGAGTAAAAATAGGGGAAGTATCAAATTTTTTCTTTTAATCATGAATTCTAACCAATTAAATATCTATATAATAATTATTATGAATTAACAAAATTTTTTTTTTTTTTAAATTTGATCCTATTAGATTATTAATTTATTATTCTTTACTCAAATTGAATCAATCTTATTGAAAAGTCTAATTCAATGAAATTGAAAATGAGAGCGCTCTAAGTTAAAACTGAAAATCTAATTCTTATTAAATTATTAAATTTTAACTTGTTTTTTTTTCTGTGATGGTTAGAGAGGCTATTACTTATTAGTTTTTTTTCAGATTTTTCTTATTTTATAAAAGACTGGTTCCACTGTTAATTATTAGGAAAGATATCAATACAAATTTAATAACCTTTATATAATTAAATTTTAGACTATATATTATGTCTAAAAGATCTAGTCTAATAATTAGCATCATTTTAATGATAATCGGGGGTGTTTTAATACCTACGGGTTATTTTATTAACATTACATTTAGAAACCAAGTGTATGATGGAGTACCTGAAGCGCTTTTAGGGATTCAAGAAGAAGCTCTTCCTGTTTTAGAAGATCAAATACCAGGTTTAGCAACTCCAGGAATACTTCTAGGTATTGAAGAAAATGCATTATTAATTTTTGAATTTCAACTATTTCTTGCACCTGAACTTGTTCAACTTGCATTTTATGAGCAATGGGCAAACGGAACTATCATGGGAGGGTCAACCATTCCTAATGGAATTCTTAATCAACTTAATGCTACCTTCACTGGTGCACCTTATTTTGAAGTAGGGTTACCTACCAAATCTGGTATTTCAATAACAGCGGCAACAGAATTATGGAATGAAAATAATGATTATGCATTTTTAAATATTGATGGGATATTAATTTGGGCAGAATCAGGTACAAATTTTACACTTCAAACTTTCTTGAGGACTGCATTCGGAATTTCAGCTTTAGAATTAATTACTCTTCTATTATGGCTAGATAATTTCGTTGGAACACGTGTACCACAACAACTTGAAATAGAAACAGGTTATACTATACCAGAACTTGCTCAATTTGCATTTTATGAACAGTGGGCAAACGGTACCATTTTTGGTGAATCTGTTTTAACTGAAGGATTTCTTACTCAGACTGATGCTCCTATTTATGGGCCACCCTTCTTTGAAGTTGGACTACAAATCACTCCCACAGGTTTGTCTGTCCTACAATGTGCTGCTCTCTGGAATGAAAATAGTGAATATTCTTTAGTGACAATTCAAGGAATAAATAAATGGTATAAAGCAAAATCAGGAAATTCTATTTACGATGAGCTAAAATTAAATAATGGTGGTTTAACGAATACTCAAATTGATGCAATTCTTATGTGGTTACCAAAATTTAGAGATATTCTTGTTAATAAACTTGCGAAAGATGAATTAAACTTATCGATGGAACCTTATGATCTTGGAAATACTATATTTATTGGATTAGGGACAGGAGGAGGTATCTTAGCTGCTCTTGGTATAGTACTCTTAATATTATCGAGGAGGAAAATCAAAATCTAATTTATAATCTTTTGTTTAAATTATGCAAAGGATAATGGTGTCGTATGATAAGCAAGCTTATCATATCAGATTCTTTTCATCAAAAATTTCGTGAAATCATCGTTTCACGAAGATAATATTAGACATAATCATCAATGAAAATTATCTCTACTAAAGATATTAGTTCACTGGATATTCGATTAATCTCTTCTTCCTTTTTCATGCAAACAGGAATCTCAAGAATTATACCGACTGCAATTGAATAACAATCTGCTAAAGAAATAGGAAATTTGCATTTTAATCGAATTGCTTCCTCTCTTAAAAGGTCTTCTGAACAAATAATGAAATTTTTTAATAAGTTAGAAACAATTTTTTTTGCTTCAAGATATCCATTTCGTCTGCAGAATATATACTTTAGCTCTGTATCGGTTAGTGGACTAATATAATACCTTAGAAATCTTGAATTTTCTAAAATGCTGGCAGAAAAAGCTCTACCTAATTCACTGTCTTCAAGAAACTCAATAATCGCTCCAGTTTCCACTACAATAGCCGTATCATGATATTTTTCTATCACGCTCATAATCTATCATTCTTAATTCTTTAAGTAAAGTCTTCCCTTCACCAAGTCTAAGAATCCCTTGATATTTTTTAATATTTTTTAAAAAATCTTGTTTGGAAAATTCAATTTTTTCTTCATGTAATAAGAACATTATTGCTTCATCGTAGGTTACCCTTCTACTCCACTTTTTTTCAAGACGATTCATGATGTTGAATAGATTTTTCTTAGTTTTTTCTGATATTTGAATTGTTGTTGTCATGATAAAATATACTATAGTTATTATAATAATTATAGCAATTATAGCAATTATAGCTTAAATATTTATAGTTATATACTTAGCCTTGAACTGAAGATGGTGTAATAGAAGGAAAGATATCTGATGTAGCTGGCGGATGTATAGGAATAACTTGGGAGAATAATTATCTTTGGGTTATTTAGAGAACCTGTGAAACATGTAGCGATTCCAAGACTTTTCAAATTGAGGTCCTAGATGATTCATTAAATATTTCTCAAACATTAAATCATATAGGATTTTTATTTCTCAGCTGTTTTTTCTACATTATTCCATAATTGGAGGATATTTCCACTCCAAATTTTTTCAATATCCGTTTTAGAATAACCTCTACTTGCTAATTCCAAGGTAACATTAAAATTTTCACTGACATCTTTCCAACCGTCAAGACAGTAAGGGTATTCATAAAAGTCAGAACTTATCCCTACATAATCAATGCCTATACGTGAGACAACATAGTCAATATGATTAACAAAATCGTTTACATTTGCAGATGGGTATTTTTTCTCTATTTCACTTAATTTTTGAGAATATATTGAACTTTTCTCAGGAGGTGCAGCGTCAAAAGCTTTAAAAAAAGCCCAAAATTCAACAGGAAAACCAAATTCTACTCTAAGGTTATCTATTTCAATTGTTTTTTTTTCTGGTACTGATTTAATAGCTCTATTTAAACCTACTATATGAATAACCCCTCCATTTTTTTTTAAAGAATCAAGTTGCTCATCATCCCATACATTCCCTACACCACCTATCGATTCTATACCGCAATGAGAACACATGACAGGGGCTTTAGATAATGAAAATACATCCAAAACTGATGATTTAGAAATGTGTGCAACATCAATGATCATTCCTAGCTTATTCATTTCCGGAACGACTTCTCTACCAAAAGAACTTAGTCCGTTATGTAATGTGTTATCTCCCTGAGGATTAAGATTGGAATCACAGATTTGATTATGACCAATATGGGATAATGTAATATATCGAACACCCATTTCATAGAATCTTTTAATGTTTAAGATATCATTTCCAATGGCATAACCGTTTTCAATTGCAATAATGGCAAATTTTTTACCAGCTTTGTTTATTAAATCTACGTCCTTAGGATTGTAAGCTATTCCAAATATATCAGGCTTATTTTTATGGGTTTGATGAATTTGTTCAATCTTATTAGTGACTGTACTATAAGCCTCTTTAAATCCTTTATCCGTTAATGGTCCTTGCAGGATATAGGCTGCAAAAAAGGCACCATCAAGACCTCCTTCATCCATCTTGTTCAAACTGGCAAATTTTTCATATCCCACCTTACCTTTTTTTTCGGGAGTGAGAAAAGTTACTTCAATATCAAGGTGAGCATCGAGAGTAATTATGCTATCATGTATGGACTTGGCATACTTATTTAATTCTAACTCGGACATAAATTTCGTCTCATTTTCCATACTTTTTTATAAGATATATTATCATAATTGTTTTCAGAAGTATTTAGATAATCTTGTGAATCAGACTACTTAAAATTATATTAAAATGAAAAATCATAACTACAACATTAGATATATATTAAATAATTAGATAATAAAGTATTGAATGTAATGGTAACTCTTACTAAAATACATGTTAGATATGAGATAAAGCAACCCTATCCTCTTTATGTAGAGCCTGGAAACTCCGTTGAGGGAAAAGTATTTGTTACGAACAATAGTTTAAAAGATAAAAAACTTAAAGAAGTAGCAGTCGAGTTATACGAAGTGTATGAAGAGAAATATGTTGATGACTCCGGGACTAACTATAAAGATGTTAAAACTCCATATGGAAGATATCCTTTACGGACTAGAGGTGTAATAAAAGTAGGTGAGGAACAAGTTTATGACTTCAACATTATATTACCCCGCTGGAAAAAAACTAAGGGTAGAAAAATATTTTC
>SDBS01006465.1_pt1 | contig 11387 bp, 7 predicted proteins | sample 2277091 | NCBI WGS metagenome assembly SDBS01 (sample SAMN10404972, study PRJNA504765) | marine sediment metagenome | isolation source: marine sediment core GS10_PC15, 163 cmbsf | place: Arctic Ocean: Southern Knipovich Ridge | collected 2010 | reverse complement strand
GCGCTTTCCGCCAAAGACGGCAAGCAGCTCTGGACCGGCTCATTGCAGAAGACAAGCCATCACTGTCCGGAAGATTTGTTTATCATCGACGGGCAGATATGGTCGCCGCGCACCGGGACGCCCCAGCGCAATGGAACACATTTCAAGGTATTGGACCTGCGCACCGGAGCAATCGTGAAGGATTTTGTCGCTAAGAATTTGCCGGCGTTTCCGATGCATCCGAGGTGTTATCCCGGCCGGGCAACCACAAAGTACCTGATGCTCAACGGAATGGGCACGGAATTCTACAGGGTAGGCGACGACAAAGTGGATATCAATCACGCCGTGCGTGGAAGCTGCATATACGGCGTTATGCCGTGCAATGGACTGCTCTACAAGCCTCCGGACACATGTGCGTGTTACTACCAGTCAAAACTCGATCATCTGTGTGCACTGGCGCCGGGCGAATTTAAGGCCGAAAGTTCAAGGGTAAAGAACCGTCTCGATAAAGGCCCCGCGTACGGCCATCGCCCGTCAGCCGTCAACCATCAATCATCATGGCTTACCTACCGTGGCGATGCGGCGCGCAGCGGATTTAGCCCGTCACCGGTTTCCTCCGATCTGAAAAAGTCATGGCAAGTTCCGTTAGGTGGAAAGCTGACCCAGCCGGTTGCAGCCTTCGGCAGGGCCTTTGTCGCGGCTGTGGACCAACGGACACTTTATGCTCTGGATGCCGACACCGGCAGAACCGTCTGGGAATATACGGCGGGAGGAAGGATCGACTCATCACCGTCAATCTACAAAGACCTCGTATTGTTCGGCAGCGGTGACGGCCGGGTCTATTGCCTGCGCGCCAAAGACGGTGCGCTTGTATGGCGGTATCTGGTTGCGCCCCAGGACAGGCAAAACGTTTCTTATCAACAGCCCGAATCGCTATGGCCGGTGCACGGAAGTGTACTGATAGAAAATGATACGGTCTATGCCCTTGCCGGGCGCAACATGTTCTTTGACGGCGGCATGCGACTGGTGCTGCTGGATCCGGTAACGGGCAAGAAGCTTTCCGAAACCGTGATGGATGAAAAAGACCCGGCGACCGGCAAGAATCTCCAGACATTGATAAGCGCTAAATACATGCCCATCGCCAACGACGATATTCTCTCGAGCGACGGCGAACGGGTATACATGCAGGAACAAAACTTCAGCATGGAAGGCAAACGCATCGGGGTCGCGCCAACTCTGCCCAACGCAAAGAAGGGCGCAGAAGGCGCCTCGGGGGGCAAGAGACATTTGTTCTGCCAGACGGGCTTTTTGGATGATACATGGTTTCACCGGTCATATTTGCTGTACGCCGAAGATTGCGGCGAGGGCTGGGGCGCGTATGCGGGCTCGCGGAACTCAAATCCTTCCGGGCGTATCATGGTGCTTGACGAATCGCGGGCTTATGCCTTCCGCACAAGCCCATTGGGCAATATGCTGCATCCCCGGACTACTTATCACCTTTATGCAGCGGACAAAGATCCGAGCGAGCCTCTGCCGCAGGCAAGAAAGAAAGGACAAGGCAGAAGAAACAAGGCTCAGGAAAAAGGTCTGAGCATAGGCGGGCACAGAGTCCACTGGCAGAAGAGTTCACTTCCTCTGCTGGTCAACGCCATGGCCTTGGCTGGAAAGAACCTGTTTGTCGCCGGACCGCCCGACGTGGCGGATGAAACAAAGATGTTGGGCTATCTTCCCGGCGCCGACGACGACATAAACCGCCAACTCAGGAACCAGGACGATGCGTGGCGCGGAAAGCACGGAGGTTTGCTTTGGGCCGTATCGGCTGAGAACGGGGACAAATTAGCTGAATACAAAATCGACAGTGTCCCTGTCTCCGACGGCATGTCGGTTGCAGAAGGAAGAGTGTTTATCAGTTTGATTGACGGCAGTGTGGTTTGCTTCGAATAGCTTGGTGAAGCCGGCTACCCCACGGACTGCGATATCTCGACGAGCGGCTGGAACGGTTTTGTCTGCTTCGGATTAGTTTTCGCCCACAAGGCAGGAACCTGCGGATTGATGGGGCACGAGAGGCCGGCTGTCGGTGCGGAAGGGCTACTCTACTCCCAGCAGCCAGTTTTTAGAAAGTACTGCATAATCTTCTGTACTAATCTTCTCATCACGATTAGCATCACAGGCATAGTTGAAAATGAGGGGGTTATCAGATTCTAACGTTAGCCAGTTTAACGCAAGGGCTTTCAGGTCCGCAAAACCAACGCCATCGCCGCACGCAAAGTCGCCGTTTTGTGCAAATTCCCAACTCAGCCGAGGATAATCAATCTCATCGACACACATCCGCCAGATATCGTTATTACCATTATTATCGCCTGCAAAATCCCAACTCGCCGGCGAGTCAGTAAAGGTGTTCTGAGTCTGCATCTGCCTGACGGTCTTCTCTACGACATTTATCACGGTCCCCGTGTTACCTCCAACTCCCGGAGTCGGCGAATCAATTAACCAGAAACTGTCTGAGACAACCCCATCGGCGAAATCTTCCTGATAGAAATTAAATCCGATCAGACACCCGACAACAGTATTGCCTGTAACACTGCCGGTTGCATAACAGCGTGAAACATGAGCCTCATTATATCCGACTAAACCGCCAACAGTTGTGTCTCCGGTTACAGCACCGGCTGCATAACAATTTGAGATTTCTCCATTAAAACCAAAAGTGGAATATCCGACTAAACCGCCAACATCGCCATCTCCGTCTACGTCACCGGTTGCATAGCTTCGTGTAACAATACTATCGTAACAAAATCCAAGTAACCCGCCGACTGCCCAATCCCCTCCTTCAACATCGCCGGTCGCACAACTGTTTGCGATATTACACCTGTAATTTCGACCGACCAGACCGCCTATTCTTTCACTTGAGCCTGTTACTGAACCTGTGGCATAACAATTGGTAATACTTCCGGTAACATTAGTTCCGATCAGCCCGCCAAGTCTTTTAGTACCGGTAACCGAACAAGTCGAGTAGCTATTGATTATATCGGCCCTGGATAATCCGATCAGGCCGCCGCCCCAGGTGTCTGCCCGAACGGTTCCGGTCGTATAACAATTTTTAACAGAACCCGAACTATATCCGGCAAGAATGCCAATTCTATTTTTTCCATTAATATGTCCCTCCTCAATCCCAAGATTGCTTATCGGAGAATCTGATACGAAACCAAACAGCCCAAGGTAGTCACTTTTTCCAAGTGTATCTATAACAAGGTTGAGTATTTTGTGGTTCGCCCCATCAAAACTACCTGTAAAGTAACTGCCTTGAAATCCGTTCGTATTTGGATCCGTATCCGGTGCGATTAATGCCCTGTCGAAAACATGATCCGGATTATTGTCCGGATCGAATACGATGTCGTTCGTAAGAATATAGCTTTCATCAAGCAGATCAGGATCGGAACCAATGGAAATAAGGTGGTTGGGATCGGAAATTTGATAGGGATTTTCCATAGATCCGTCACCGGGATTGGTGGACCAGTCCCAGGCAAATGAAGAGGCACAGAGGCTAAGTGACAAAACCAGGAAAAAAATGCAATTTCTCATTACACCTCGTAATAAAATTCTTCCATCAATCATCAAAATCTACTTTCACTCTACACATTTTACGCAAAAAAGTCAAATACTAAGGACAGTAGTATATGACGGAGCAAATCGTGTTTTGTAACACTTATATCTCATAAACTTAAGAATTAACAAAATTAGCCGAGAGTCACCGAGGAGTATCTCAACACCGATATGACAAAACCCTTTTTATAACTGTTCTCTCGAGGCGATTGCAATCATCTTTACCGCTTAGTTTTCGTCCACAAGGTAGGAACCTGTGGATTGATGGGGCACGAGGGGCCAGTTGTCGGTGCGGAATGGGTATGCGGGCAATTCCCGAGAGTTCATCAGTCCCCCCACAGGCAGGTTCGACCAGCCGTAACGCACTGCAGCCGGCTCGGACACGTCCTCACTCCAGACTTCCAGCCTGGTGTCCTTAATTATTCTTGCACGTCCGTGATGAAACGCGCGGTCCTTGCCTGCGATATAGAATCCGCACTCGTCGTCCTGATCGAGCCGCAGGCCTCGATTAGTAGCTTCGACAAAGGTGATGGTGATTTTTTCTGCATTTATTTCCATCGATTCATAAACAGGCCCGCGCCACTCGAGCGGTCTATCGGATCGCCAGGGTTTTTGGTGGTAAACTTCCGCCAGGGCCCATCTTGCCGATCGCTCGCCGACCGGTAGCTTTCGTGACGGATGTATGCCGCGGCTCGAGTTTGTATCGAACGTGACGATCAATCCCGTGTTGGGGGTCCTCTGCCACGTTTTAAACTGTATCTCGCGGACAATGTTAGTGTGATGATTCATATCGTATTCCATCGTGCGGCGAGTGCTCCAGCCCGCGATCTGAATAATTCCGAACGGAAGTTCCTCCTCGCCGAATGCTTTACGCCAGTCGGAGATCACCGCGGGGAAGGTTTTGCTAAACGGCTTCCAGCCTTCCGTAAACGAGTTGTTTTCACCCTGGTAGAACAACACTCCTCGTACCGTGAAATTCGCCAGCGGCATTATCATCCCGTTGAACATACCGCCGGGCTGACCCTTGTTTGCCGGGCTGCTGTACGAATCGAAATTCGGTCTGCGGGGTTGGCGTTTTCCTTCGGCTCGTGCCTGGTCGCGCTTGCTTTCCCACTCTTTCAAGTCGGCGTCATAACGCTTCTTGGCCCCTTCTTCACAACCGCCGTCGATCCAGTCATTCAGATTCTTTTCGAACTTATCGAAGTAAGGTTTCACCTCGGCAAACTTTCGCAGTGTATCTTTGGAAACCCAGTTGTGGGCCATAGTACCACCCCACGATGTGTCGATCAGCCCCACCGGTACTTTCAGTCGACGATGCAGCCTGCGACCGAAATAATAACCCACGGCGGTGCAGTTTTCTACCTGGTCGGTTGTGCAAAATCGCCAGTTGCCCTGAGAGCTTGTGGGATTATCGACTGGAAAGTTTTTTTGAGGTTCCAGCCGTGCAATGTGCGGCAGACGGATAAAACGCATGGCGGAGTAGTTTGCAGACTGCATCTCCACATCACCGTCACGTGCCGAACGAAGAGACCATTCCATATTGCTTTGCCCGCCGCAATGCCACACTTCTCCGACAAGCACATCTGCGACGGCTGCCCTGTTCTTTTTGCCTTCGATGACAATTTCTCTGCCCTGAAAACTCGCTTCCATCGGGTCGAGCTTTATCGACCAGTTGCCATTGTCGTCGGAGAGCGTTGTTTTGGTTTGACCGGCGAAACTTACTGTTACCTTCTCGGCAGGATCGGCCCATCCCCAAATCCTGACGGCCTTTTCACACTGAACAACCATGTGGTCGCCGAAGATATTCGGAATCGACACCTCGGCCTCTAAACCAGTTGTACAGACAGAAAGAACGATTAATGAAACAACAATTCTCACCCTCATTATCATCCACTTTCAAAAAAACTTTTCCTCGAGTGACTATTGGATGGGATTGGCCCGTTGTATGGCGGCCATCGTATCCACAAGCTTCGGATTTTCTGTCAACAGCCGGCAATTCATCATCCTGCACACTGTGATAAAGTCTCTCCACTCGGACAGGAACGACTCGGGCCCCGTCAGAATCTCCTTTGCCTCCTGGAGGCTCGCCTTGACGTAGTCCGAGAAGGATTTCGTGAGCAGTTCGTCAGTCAGGGCATCGGTGATTTTCTTGAACTCACCCTTGTCCAGCCATATTCCCTTGCACTGGGGACAGCAGTCGATTTCAACGCCGGTGTTGTCATAGTCTATGCAAACCAGACTGTCAGAGCACTTTGGGCATCCAAGATTCCTTGGCACGGCCTTGAACCTGTCGGCGTGCTTCCACACCTCAAAATCCATCCAGTTCAAATCGGGATCCGCCGAATCCTTCGCTTTGCGCAGCTCATCGTCTTCAAACCACGCACCCTTGCACTCAGGGCATTCGTCGATAGTGATATTCTGGGCCAACTTACTGTCTAAGTTAACACTGCATACAGGGCACTTCATAGCGGACTCCCTTCTGTCTTGAGAATTCTTTTGGTTTTCCTTGTCCATTCTATTGGATCCTGCCCAAAAAGCAATAGACAGCATTTAGTCCTCAGTCCGCCGCGCCCCTCCTGCGGCGGGTAGACTCCCTTCGGGATGTTCCATATTTAGGCTGGAGGGGCGGTGCGGGCAGTTCCTTGGAGATAGTAGAAAGTAGAGAGTAGACTGCAGTAGATCGCCGGGCGGCTCTCTGCTGCCCTGATTTTCGGCTTGGCCGAAAATCGGGGTGATAGGATTCGAAGGCATAAAACTATTAAAAACCTTTGTTATCATATCACAAAGGGGGTTAGAGAGATAGGACAACCCCCATTCTACTACTAATTGTGCTACTGAACCAATCTACTGCAACTATTGCTAATAAAGGGGATTCTCACATCATAATTTTTAGCTATCATTGCCACTTCCAATAATCAATGATAAAAAGAAATCATAAGTTTTTCCAACAAAAGGGAAAAGTTTGTCATCCATGAAATAGAATAACTTCCGAGAAGATACGAAGACTATTTCGAGATCATTCTTGTCTATAAATGGCTTAAAAATAATCGCCTGTAATAGAATCGAACTAGCAAGTACGAAGAAAAGCGAACAAAGATAAATCATAAATAAAACCACAACTAGACATACTATAATTCCACATCGAATCAAAACGTCAGTTGTTGTTGGTGATTCTCCAAATGGAACTATTTCCAAGAATCTTTGAAGAAAACTATCTGAAGGATGAGTTCCCAAGAATTTGGCAAATATCAACAAAGAACCTAAACCATATACAAGAAGAATACTCAATGCGACTACACTGACGAAGAGATGTAAATGTACTATTTTTTTCTTTGGCTCCATGTGATACCCTTTTGTAACACACGATAAACTTCTTTCATCATAACATCTCAATAACACAGAACAAGACAATTTTGCCACTATGAACAGGGAAATATTGCTTTTGAAAAAGGATATATAGAATCGATGTGGCTAACTAACTATTCCAGTTAATGTGTTTTTCCGGAAACAGAAGGAGCTGTAAGTCTTTTTGCAGCAAAGACTTATAGCTTGAAAATCGGGGTGATAGGATTCGAACCTACGGCCTCCTGGTCCCAAACCAGGCGCTCTAACCAAGCTGAGCTACACCCCGTAGTATAGCTGGAAAGAGGGATTCTATACGGGCAGGGGTCGGTTTGCAAGTAAAACCGTCAAAATAATGGTTGTCGGCATGCGCCTGTCTCGCGGCAGGGGGGCGGCAAAAAGAATTGATCGGGCATTTTAGCTTGAATGGGGCGGAATATAGAGGTAGTATGGCGTGTGATAACACATGGAAAGGGCGGGATAATGGAATGCAGAATCAATCGGTCAATAATCGACCTGGTCGAGGGTGATATTACCGAGCAGGAAACCGATGCCATTGTAAACGCCGCCAACGGGCAGTTGGTATTGGGCGGGGGAGTGGCTGGCGCGATCCGGAGGAAGGGCGGTTCCGCTATCCAGACTGAGTGCAGTCAAAAAGCCCCCATCAGTGTGGGTGAGGCGGTGATCACGACCGGCGGCGACCTCAAGGCGAAATACGTTATTCACGCCGTCGGGCCCCGGATGGGGGAAGGCGATGAGGACACAAAGCTGCAGGACGCCACACTGAATTCGCTGAAGGTCGCCGACGCCAACAAGCTCAAGAGCATTGCCTTTCCTGCGATAAGTACGGGCATTTTCGGCTATCCGCTCGACCGCTGCGCGCAAATTATGCTCCGCGCTGTCATCGAGTACCTCAGCGGCGATACGGGTCTGGAGAGAGTCGTTTTCTGCCTGTACGACGATAAAAGCTATGACACTTTCCTGAGCGAACTCGATCCGGAGTGTGAATTATGAGAGCCGCTACGATCATTGGCACACGTGCGCTGCGGCAAAACCCGCTTGAGATGATCGAACTTGACCGGCCGCGATTGAAAAGCGGGCAGGTTCTGCTCAAGGTTCTTGCCTGCGGTGTCTGCCATACGGAGCTGGACCAGATTGCCGGCAGACTCACGCCCCCGCACTTGCCGATTGTGCCCGGGCATCAGATCGTGGGCGAGGTTGTCGAAAGGGCCGCCGACACCGATAGATTCGAGGTCGGCCGACGAGTGGGCGTTACGTGGCTCCATTGGAGTTGTAGTCGTTGCGACTACTGCCGGGCGGGTCGAGAGAATCTCTGCGACAATGCCCAATGGACCGGCCACGACGTAAACGGCGGTTACGCAGAATATGCGGCTGTATACGAGAAGTTTGCCTATCCAATCGGCGACCAGTTCAGCGATACGGCGGCCGCGCCGCTCTTGTGTGCCGGGGTGATCGGGTATCGGGCTCTGCGCCTGACGGAGGTAGTCGACGGCGAGACAATCGGGCTCTTTGGCTTCGGGGCGTCGGCGCACATCGTCATCCAGATCATCACCCACAAGTACCCGGCGTGCAGAGTCTTTGTGTTTACGCGCAGCCGGGCCCATCGCCGGCTTGCACTGAAGCTCGGCGCCGACTGGGCGGGCGCACCCGACGAAACACCACCGGCTCTGCTGAATAAGGCAATAGACTTCACGCCGGTAGGCGAGTCGGTCATGCACGCGCTTGGCAACTCGGCAAAAGGCGCCCGCGTTGTCATCAACGCCATCCGAAAAGCGACTCCGATACCGCAAATGGACTATGCCCGGTACCTGTGGGGCGAGCGGGAACTAAAAAGCGTCGCCAATGTTGCTCCGCGGGACGCCGAGGAGTTTCTGCCGTTAGCTGCCGAGATTCCGATTGTGCCCCAGGTCGAGGTCTATGGCCTTGCCGATGCGAATAAGGCCCTTATCCGGCTCAAGGAGGGCAAGATCGACGGTGCAGCAGTTTTGAGCATGTCGTCCGGCCGCGATTGATGTTTGAAGTTTGGGTCTGCTTGGTGTATGTTTGGACCGTTTCACAGCGTACGCGCGCAATTAGCGGTGGGCTAATCCCGATAAATCGGGACACCCTACAATAGGGTGGGCTCTTAGCCCACCAGTAACACTATACGGTTCGATGAAAGGATGATAGCAAAGATGGATCTGACAGGCGAAGGTAAGGCGGCTGTCGCGCGGATAATTGATCTGGCAAGGGAGCATAAACTGGACGTTGCAGGCGGCAAAGTGCGGCGGACATCGTCGCGGTTCTGCCTGGGCGTCGAGCATGGCGATTATAACGGTACCGAGTTGTTCGGAGTAGGCACGGACCGTTTCATCTGGCTGGCTTACAAGTCCAACGGTACGAATCGCGTAAGACTGTTCAGCGCCAATTTCGCCGATGACGGGGTTGTCGATTTCGAGTTGGGCAAGGTTCCTGAGCCCAAATCGCCGGAGATTGCCGATTCGTGGGCGCGGTTTCCGTATGGCGTGGACTATATTCTGCGACGCGAGGGGATAGCGCTTGCCAAAGGTATTGATGCGGTTTTGTTTGGAAATATCCCGGGCGGGGGGATGTCGCGGTCGGCTTCGCTGAGTCTGAACCTGATTGCCTCGCTGCTCGATGCCAACGGAATTGAGATTGAAGACGGCATGCGGATCGTGGACCTTGCCCAGGCGGTTGAGAACGATTATATCGGATCGCCGTGCGGCAAGCTCGACCAGATCATGGTCCTCTTCGCCAGGGCGGGGATGGGAACACACTACAATCCGGCTGCACGGACTATTGAATATGTGCCCCTGGGTGAGGGGGCGAGCGATTTTCGGATAATGGTGATGGATACCGGTACGGTCCGTCCCGGGCTGGAGAAGTCGACGTACAAGGTGCGGCGTGCGGAGTGCGAGCAGCTTGTTGCGCTGGCGCAGAAGGGCGGTTTTGACATATCCTGTCTTGCCGATGTCCGGGATGAGGACCTCTGCGGAAAGGTGACAGCCAGGTTCGGCGAATCGCATCCGGATCTTTGTGATCGGCTCAGGTATATCTTCGCCGCACAGAATCGCTTCTATGAAATGATGGATGCGTGGAAGCAGGGCGATGTGGAGAAAGTCGGTGCGATCTTCCGCGCCGACGGTATCGGGCTGCGGGATGACTACAAGATATCCGGGCCCGAATTAGAGACGATGTGCGATATTGCGCGGACAGTGGAAGGTGTTTTAGGCGAGCGAATGTTGGGCGGCGGTGATAAAGGCGCTGCCGGCGCGCTGGTGCTTGCAGAAAGCTGCGACGAACTTGCAGTCGCAGTGGAGACAGGCTATCGGCGAAGCCATCCTGCCTATGCCGACAAGCACGCCGTTCACACATGCAGGGTGGTGGACGGCATGGTTATTCTTGACGGTGTTGTCTGATGAAGACAGAAGTCGTAAAAATCTCGTCGGTCGAAGCGGACGGGGCGAAAATTGCGGCGGCGGCGCGGATACTGGACGAAGGAGGTGTGGTGGCGTTTCCGACTGAGACGGTTTACGGTATGGGCTGTCGGGCGGAAGCGGGGGCGATTGCGAAGCTTGATGAGTTCAAGGGCAGGCCGGCGGACAAGAGGTACACGCTGCACATAGCCGACAGGGAAGATGTACATCGCTATGTGCCCCGGATGCCGCCGCATGCCGCTAAACTGGTCAAGCTGGCTTGGCCGGGGCCGGTGACTATCGTGTTTCAGTTGAGCCGGGCGGATCTGGAAAAACAAAAAGCGGTGGTCTCACGGGAGGCCTTTGACGTATTATATGCAGTGGGTAGTATCGGTATCCGCTGTGTTGACAATGAAATAGGGCAATCGCTGTTACGTGCAGCCAAGAGCCCGATTGTTGCCCCCAGCGCGAATCGGTCGGGCGAGAAGCCTGCGGTTACTTCCGGCGAGGTTCTGGCGGCCTTTGGCGGCCGGATTCCGATGATTCTGGCCGGCGAAAAGGGGGCCTGCAAGTACGGCACGGGCAGCACTGTGGTAAGAATAACCGGCGGAACGGTCGAAATTCTGCGGCAGGGCGTTGTAAAGAAGGGCAGTATCGATGAGATGTCGCAAATCAGGATATTGTTCTTGTGTACGGGAAATACATGTCGAAGCCCCATGGCCGAGGGTTTTTGCCGGAGAATTGTGTCGGAAAAACTGAATTGCGGTGTTGACGAAGTCGAAGATATGAGTTATAAGATATCGTCGGCGGGTGTGATGGCGGTCGGTTCCATAGGGGCCAGCCCCGAAGCGGTCGAGGTTTGCGGAGTAAAAGGTGTAGATATAAGCCGACACCTAAGCAGGCCCTTGGACCGCGACGAGGCCGAAGCGTGCGATTATGTGTTTGCGTTGAGCGACAGACATCGGGTGTGGCTTGAGGACAGGTATCCCGAGGCCGCTTTGAAGTGTGTGCTGCTTGACAGCGAGGGAG
>SDBS01006464.1_pt1 | contig 11389 bp, 12 predicted proteins | sample 2277091 | NCBI WGS metagenome assembly SDBS01 (sample SAMN10404972, study PRJNA504765) | marine sediment metagenome | isolation source: marine sediment core GS10_PC15, 163 cmbsf | place: Arctic Ocean: Southern Knipovich Ridge | collected 2010 | reverse complement strand
GGAGAGGGGAGGGGGAGGGAAAAGCACTATGAGATATACCCCAGCCGGGCCACCGCTTAGGTCGCAGGTGAAGCTGTGTTGTCCCGCTGATACGGGTACGGACAGTACCTCGGCGTGGATACGGCCATCCGCCCTGTAGGTGAGAAGCCTGATCTCCGATCCCTGAGCAAGGTTCAGGGTTGCAACGAACTGCCCGTAAGTCGGCGAACCGGAGATGCTCAGCACGCCGGCTGCAGGATCGAGGGGGGAGCAGGCTTCTTCGGACACGCCCCCGTAATTCGAGAGATACAGGTCCACGCTTCCATTGAGATCACTCACGAAGATGTCTGTCTGCATGTCCACATCAACCGGGGCACAGAAGATCTTAAGGCCTCCCAAGCCGGTGAGAGGATCCATGAGGAAGTAGACGGTATCCGGCTCCGCAAAAACGGGAACCTGGTTCGTGCCGATGTTCTCGTAGTAGTAGATGAACGTCGGGATGCAGGTCCCGCATAAGAGGTCCTTGTCGTTGTCGAGGTCGAAGTCGATGAGCCTGGGCATGTTCCTGTAGAGGCTGATATCACTGCCATTGCTCTGCACGTACGAATAACTCGAGAATACGGGCTCACCGGCGGCACCATCGTTGAGATAGAGCCGAAGGGACGGTAGAGTGCCCGTCGATGTGCCCTGGTCACCTACGACCAGGTCGAGGTATCCGTCTCCGTTCAGGTCAACAACCTCTGGTGCGGAATTGTAGCCGACATCGATCGGTGTTCCCGCGCACTGTATCTGGGGCTCGACGGTGAGATAACCCGACGGAAGTCGTCTGAAGTAATTGATGAAACCGTTCCTGTCGCCAACGATAATATCGTCATAGCCGTCACCGTTCCAGTCCACTACCTGTGGATTCGTCGCTCCAGTGCATCAACCGTAAGGAAGGGTGATGTCAGCCCCGTCTGCCTGCATGTACTCCCACGAGTTGAAGACCAGGATCTCATTGGTGCCCTCGTTGAGATAGATCCTGATCTTTCCCTGGTCGAACTGCCCGATGATGAGATCGGATACCCCGTCTCCGTCCCAGTCCTGGAAGCACGGAGATCCATACATGCCAACGTCGATGGGTATTCCTACGCATTCGAGGGGTTGCTTGATCATGTAGAAGATGGAGGGGAGTGCAGAAGCTGCTCCTGCAACGATCAGTACCGTGAGGAGTACCGGATATAAACTGGTTCGCATGCCTGACCTTCCCGTCGAATGCTGCAGGCAACCCCCAATTGCATGCTACTCGTATCGGAATCAGGCTGCCCGTTTCTCCTGTTCACCTGGCTTACTTCAGATGCATGATATCCGGCTGGTTGCAATCAAGTCAAGAAGCATGTGTGCTGTTGCCTGTTGTGCAGACGATACGGAACGAGATCAGAGAGAAGATGCTCTGTGAAAATGAAACCGCTCAGGCCTCGATAAGAAGCCTGAGCGATTCCTTAGACCGATCAGAAGGCTATACAGCCAGATTTAGAAGATCTGCTTGATAGACCCCCAGGTCGTCCTGGCAAGAGGAAGTCCGTAACCGAATTGGAGATCACCTAGGAGGGTCCCATCTGCAGCTGTGAAGTTGATGTGGTCGATATCCTCATCATCGCTGTAGACACCCCAGAACATTCCATTCAGGTCACCAGAAGCAGTCGTGGTTCCGAGGGTTGATCCGCTTGTTCCGACGATTTCGATGTCGCCTGAGGAAAAGCCCATGGGATAGAAGATCAGACAGCCGAATGCACGAACGGGGTAATTGAAGAACTCTATTTCGGTGCCATCAATGAACGTGTTGGATCCGCAGATATTCTGAGGTACGCCTAAGAATCCAGTTGTGAGGATGACCAACAGGTTTCCCGATGGGATGCAGTTCATCCGGATTCCCTCAACAATATCACCGGGCTGCCAGACTGGATTGCTGGTCAAATAGTCCCAGGGACCGTTTGCCGATACAACCTGGCCTGGAGGAACGCTGGTATTGGACCAGTCTTCCAGCGTGAGACCGGAGTGCGCGGACTCGAAAGTGCTCTGGTTCGTGTAGTATGTGAGAGCATCATTGCCTGGATCCTCGATCGGGGTCGATGTTTGTGCTTCACCGGGTATGTAATACTCGGTGAGGTTGCTCCATTCCATGCCTGCTGTAACCAGCGAAGCGGTAAGAAGCAGAACACACAATACCATCCAATGTCTCATGTGCTTTCTCTCTTTCTGTTCTGTGCCTTCCTCGTAAAAGACACGTTTTCGATCATAGAACACTGCTGATCGACATGGCAGCATTCCTCACCGGATCGACTCTAGGAGACAAAGTCGTACAGAGTTTTCTAGCGGATTAGAGATCCAAAGTCAATGAAATGCAATTAGCATGGGAATTCTGCATAGATGCTTGTCCCGCTTGGCGGTGTGCTGCCCTGACTGTCAGAGCTAATCGATCCTGACCAGTTTTGCTGTACGTGTCTCCCCTGCCAGGGTCGCTGCGACCAGGTACATGCCGACCGGGGTGTTGCTCAGGTCCATGTAGAGCACACCGCTGCCTCCAGTGCACATGACCGTTCTTGAGGTAACCTGCCGGCCGGAAGCGTCGTAGACTGTAACAGGTACAGGTGTATTCCCGGGTGCAGTGATGTTCACGGAAAAAATCCCGGTCGTCGGTATGCCTGACAGTGTCAGTCCGAAGGAGTCCAGCGGCAGCGTGACTGCCTCCTCGACACCGACGTAGTAGCCGATAAAGAGGTATATCCAGCCGCTGTTGCACCCTACCAGCAGGTCGGGCACGCCGTCAGAGTTGTAGTCGAAGACATTCTCACGGGCTCGACCGCCACCGGGGAAGTTGGTGTAGACGTTTACCGGCCCTCCGTCGCTCTGCAGCACCGAGTAGCTCGAGAACTGGGGATTGATGCCGGTTCCGGTATTGGAGGCGAAGAAGACATCTCCCATCTCATAGCCCAGGATGAGATCCGGGAGGCCATCGCCGTCGAGGTCGACGAATTCGTGGGTCGTGCGCCACTTGTTGTAGAACGAAGTGAGTTCGATCACATCTGCGTCCCAGAGCATGGAGTCAGGGTTACTGCTGACGTTCAGGTGAACCTCGAACCTTCCGCCTGTGGTGGTCTCAGTCTCGTAGCCCCCTGCGATGAAGTCGAGTTTTCCATCGCTGTTCCAGTCAGCCAGATGCCCTGCGGAGTTGTAGTTCCTGTCGATCAGGTTGAGTTCATCATTGTAAGGGTGACCGATAAAGTGGAGAGTGCCGTCTCCATTACCCGTGTAGAAGAAGTACTGGCCGTCTCTCTCTCCGAGGATGAAGTCGAGAATACCGTCGTTGTTGAAATCCACAACCTGTGGATTGGTTGCGCCCGTGCATCAACCGGCACTGACGGTAATGTCCGACCCATCAGCCTGGAGGAAATGCTGGTATTCAAAGACAGGTTCCGTATTCGTCCCGACGTTCTTGTAGAACCTGACCTTCCCCGGTGAGAACTGGCCTACGATCAGATCGTTGAGACCGTCACCGTCCCAGTCGACCATGAACGGCTCAGCCATGAGACCTACATCGAGAAGGGCACCGTCCGCCTGGATCTGAACAGGCTCGAGGAAACCTGGAACCTGAGCCCAGGTCATTCCGGCGATACACAATATTACGAGCATCGTTTTCATTACCGTTCCCCCTGTCCGGCAGTGTTTCATACGTCTGACTTATGATTCGTACCTATCGGGTAGTCAATGCAGCATGTATCTCACTTACAGCACTCGTCGGGGATCGGCAGGATAACGGTGACGGACAACGGGGTATTCTTTTACATCAGGGACAGGAGTGACCGCCACCTCTCGAATTCAGTTCCCGAAGGAAGCCCTCTCTCCTCCAGCATCGAAATGATGGACGCTTCGTTCAGCCTCAGGAAGGGATCAACCTGACGCTCTTCCCCCAGCGTTGCGACTACGTGATCGGGATCGTACCTGGACATGTAGGCGTCGATGTCGGCGTTCCCGGGGTCCAGCTTTTTCGCGAAATCGAGATACTCCTCGACGTAGTCATGACCTGCGTAGACCAGAGTGCTGTCCGGCAGTTCGAGGAGAGTCGAGATCGACCTGTAGAAGCCTTCCGAATCACCAGTGAAACAGCGACCTACTTTGCCGTTGAAGAGAGTGTCTCCTGCAATGAGTACTCCGTCATAATGGAAACAGACGGAGTCGGCGGTGTGCCCGGGAGTGTCTGTCACTTCGATGGTCCCGCCATCGATCTTGACCCTGCCGGTTCGGGAGAGTGCTTCCGGACCAAGGAACTCCGCATCTGTCCTCTTCAGGAGCTCGCTGTTACCGACAGTATGGTCCACATGCGAATGCGTGTTGGTCACGTACTTCAGTGAGAGCCCTTTTTCTTTCAGGAACTCCAGTACTCCCTCTACGGCACCGCCGTCAATGGCTATGGCTTCGGTACCGCTGTACACAAGGTAACCCAGGTTGTCTCTCCCGTACCGGAACTGCTTGGTCTTCATTCTGTCTCCTCCGGATCGAGGTGCTGCAACAGTACCGTCTGTGAATGAACTGATGGCGAGTCGCTGTGTCAATCTATGAATGCTCCTCTCTAGTGTTATTTACAGTTGAACATTGCTTGTCGACCGGCGTTGTATGGGGTATCATTATTCTGATCGGAAGGATGCCATGAAGTCAGCAGCCGTTCTCTTCGTCCTTGCAGGGCTGGTTCTCGGCGGGTCATTACCCTTCGTCCGGGACGGCCTCATCGACACCCCCGACATATCGACCCTCGAGCACACCGAGGTCCGTCTGGGAATTGTATTCGTCATGTACTCCTACGAGAATGCGGCCGGCGAGACCGACAGCGAGTTTGCCGTGGGAGGGCATCTCGAATTCGGGCTCTTTGACATCAGCCAGCTTGGCCTCTGCTACCTGGGCAAGGGGGGCATCTCGGCGCACCTGAAGATCCGCCCCATCAGGGAGACGCTAGACCTTCCCGGCATCGCCCTTGGCGTTCAGAATATCACCGGTCAGCAGGATTACGAATTCTACGAGAGCAGTGACGGGACTCTATACAGTAATGGCAGGAGGCAGAATTTCTCGGCCTACATCGTCCTGAGCAAGGATCTGCGTTACGTCTCCGGCATTCCCGTAGACATAAGCCTCGGTTATGGAATCGGGCGTTTTCAGCCTGCGGAACCAGACTCGGGGAGCACATCGTCCACATTCATCCCGGGGCTCTTTGCCTCCACCCGGATCAGAGCAATGGAAAGCACACGCTTCATGATCGAATGGGATGGACAGGATCTGAACGTGGGTGCCGAATACGACATCAGCCCCCTGATAACGGCGCAGGCTTCAGTCGTCGAGCTGGAGGAGCTTTTCGGATCATCCGACGAACGCGACAAGACCGACGTCATGCAGAACATGAAGGTCGGCTTCGGTCTTGAATTCACATTCGGTCCGCTCTACAATCCCAATCCTGCCGAAATCAGACATCTTACAGAAATGGATCGCAGGAACGCTCTGGCTGAGCTCGAGGAGCTTCGCAGGCAAGCAGAGGAAGAGCTGCGGAGGATGCAGGAACTCCTGGACAGTCAGTAACACTTTTCTGGTTATTGTATCTTTCGGCGGCTGAAACTCAGCCGCGGTTCAGTCGCCTCAACACGGCAAGACGGCCGTGGCGTCCCTTTCGCTCCTGGTCCTGATGGTTTCGCAGAGTTCTTCAGACAGGACTACGTAATCGGGTTCTTCGAGGTCCTGCAGCCCGTAGTCGACAAGGACGCCGACCATCTTCCTGACGAACGCAACCCTGAGTTCCCGAGGTACCCTCGGGAGCATCTTCTTCAGTCAATAGGGCATCATGTTCGCCATGTTGAGGGCGATCAGGTCACCGAACTCTCCTTCGTCATCCATGGGAAACATCATCATCGGATCCAGCCCTTCAGCATTGATTGCATAACACAGGGAAGCGAGAACCAGGTTCCCGGAAAGAATCTACTCACAGAAATAGTCCGGGTCACCTAAGACAGGTGACCCGGACTGTCTGTCCCGGTTGTGCACCGGCTTATCTGATCAGCACCATCCTGTCCGAGAGCACACGATTGCCGAAATCGGCCGTAACGAAGTATAGACCGGGCGGGAAGGCGCTTATATCGCAGCTCATCGTGGTGCTTCCTGTTGGAAGCGACCATGCATATTCAGTGACAATTCTCCCCTGGCAGTCGAAGACAGTTACCGTGACGGCCCCCGCGGTCTGAAGAAGCAGATCGACCGTAAAGAGACCGGTGGTCGGGCTACCCACGGTCGCGAAGAGAGGTCCTGCTCCCTCGAGGCCGACTTCGCCTTCCTCGATTCCGAGATCGTATCCGAGGAAGACCTGGAGCTTGTCGTTGGTGGTGTTGCAGACCAGCAGATCAGGTACACCGTCCTCGTTCCAGTCGTTTATCGTCTTGCGGGCCCTCGAGCCTACGTCGATGATCACTCCCTCGGATTCCAGCGGGAAGTAGCTGGTGAAGACAGGAGCGGAATGCGTGCCCGTATTCGGAGCGAAGTAAATCATACCAAACTCTTCGCCGAGGATCAGGTCCTTGTCGCCATCCCTGTCGAGATCGTAGAACTCGTGCGTTGCCCTGTACTTGTTCCAGAACGGCAGGTTAGTGTAAGTGGTGAAGTTGAGCTCGTCCGGATTCGAATCGTCGTTCATGTAGAGGTGCAGGAATCCGCTGGTGGTGCCTCCTCCGACCGGGTAACCCCCGATCAGCAGGTCCCAGTAACCGTCCTCATCCCAGTCGACCAGACGCGGTGAGGAGTTGTATCCCGTGTTGATAGGTGAACCACCGGCGTAGATGTGTACTCCTGTAAGCAGACCGCTGGCACTGCCGTTGTAGAGCCAGGTGTCGCCGTTCCTGTCACCGATGAGAAGATCGAGAAAACCGTCGTTGTTGTAATCCACAACCTGTGGATTCGTCGCTCCCGTGCATCAACCGTAGGCTACAGAGATGTTGACGCCACCGGCCTGTATCAAGGTGTAGGTGGTAAATACCGGAGCAGCATTCGTCCCGGAGTTGGGATAGAACCTGACATTCCCCCCGGAGAAGTGCCCTATCACCAAGTCCTTCAGGCCATCACCGTCCCAGTCGACCACGCACGGGTCGGGGATGCTGGAGCTGACCACGAGATCCACACCGTTAGCCTGAACGTAGAATGGGCTGGCGAAGGTGGGCAGCTCCGCGAAGGCCGCTGCGGTCGATAGCAGCAGCATCAAGGCAAGAAACCTCATCTGTTTTCCCCTTTCGTGACCCGCCTACCGTCACGTACGACCTGGATTCCCCCTGAACCCAGACCAACTGCAGCAGTGAGGATGATGCGGGTCTTCATAACAATATGTCTACCGGATTGATACATTTTTCACCCGGTCGACGCAATGGCAGCGATTCGAGACCCGAAGTCACAGAATCAAGAGTTGGAAGGATGATGTGAGCATGATCAGTTCCCTCGGAAGAGGGATCTATTTCATCCGGCTGGAAACCGCGAACGGTGTAAGTACTACGCGATTCGCGGTGCTCAGGTAACCTCGGCACACGAGTGCATCAAGGCCGGAGGTGTTGCCTCCGGCCTTGCCTCTGTCCGACTCTCTCAGTGGCTGATCTCGACGTCTCCCGATACCGTGCTGATCTCCACCCTGATCTCACCTTCGCCGTACTCGACGGAGCTGCCTACGATCTCGTGGATCACTTCCCCGCCGGGTACGCTTATTTCACCGGACAGGGTGGAAACGGATACGTGAGTGTCCGGGGGAAGGACGAGGATGACCCGGCCGTCGACTAACGAGAAATCGGCGTCGCATACCAGGGCACCGAGGGTTCCGATGATCGATCCGTTTACCAGGTTTGCCGTGCCGATGCACGGAGTATCGGAGACGAGAATATTGCCGTTCACGACGTTCATGTGGAGATCCCCGGTGTAGCCGTCGGCGTCAGCTGATCCGTTCACGATGGAGATCTCCGAAGAGCCGGAACCACCTCTCAGTATGACGTCACCATTGACCGTCTGAAGCTTCATATCGAGTGCGACCGATTTCGGCAGCATGAGCCGGAAATCAACAGCGGCCTCCATCGGACCATTCCAGTCGTCGGAGTATTCCACCTGGAAGACTATTCCGTCGGAAGTGCCGCGCACGACCTCAATTGCTCCCACTTCCTCCGAATCGTCACAGACGATCTCGTAGGTTATCTCGATCAGGTCACCATCCCATTCTTCAACCTCTATGAAGCCGTTGATCGTGCCGATGATCACCGCGGTACCAGCGGTTACGTCGAATGTGAAAGTCTCTTCGGTGACGAAGGTTTCTTCAGCAAGGGCAGACCCGATGCAATAACACCTGCCGTGATGATTGCAGGAATGAGAGTTATCATTGTAACTCCTCTCTCGAAGTGTGTTAATCTTTCAAGAAGTATAAATCAGGTTTACAAATTGTCAAATATTATTTACTGAATGTAATTTCTTCGTGGGTGAGGATAGTCAGAAATCCTCCAGATCATTGACTTTCCAGCTCCCGTCCTCGAGGACGAGAACCATCGGCCACTCCTCTCCGTGTAAGGTCCAGGTCACGATCGCCGTGCTTCCCGACAACTCAAAGCCGGATCTGGCATTGTCACGGTCCAGGAGAATACTCCTCGAAAGAGGGGACGAGTAAATCACCGAGAGGAGGTCGGCACGGCTCCACTCCGCGTAATCCAGCGGAACCGTCTCGATGCCCCAGTTGAAGCTCAGCATGGCCAGTGTGAGGTCGGGGTACTCGAGTAGGTTCGCAAGGATTTCGTCGATCTCGAGGAGAGCCGCATCGGAGAGATGGGCAACGATTATCTCACCATCAGCCTCCTGCATGGCAATGAAGACAGTGTCGGCGACGGACAGGACGTCGGTGCTGTCTGCGGCAGGCGCAAGGGCAGTGACGGTGAGAAGACATGCGAGGATAGGTACTCTCTTCATTCCTCGAACCCTCCCTGGATAGGATACCCCACCGAAGATATCTTCACCGAAAGGGAAAACCGCAATGCCCCCCTGGACGAGGAGATCCTGCTGAAGAGAAACAACCTGCTTCCGGATGCCCTTCTGCTGCTGACAGCGACGATATGGGGCTTCGCCTTCGTGGCCCAGCGTGCGGGTATGGAGCACATGGGGCCGTTCCTCTTCAACGGCGTACGTTTCGCCCTGGGATCCGCCGTGCTGATTCCGCTCCTCCTGGCAAGGCGCAGCAGAATGTCCGGGATGCTCCGTTCTGCCGTTCCGGGTGGTCTTATCGCAGGGCTCATCCTCTTTGGCGGGGCGTCACTTCAGCAGGCCGGGCTGGTGTTCACGACCGCTGGCAAAGCAGGCTTCATCACGGGTCTCTACGTGGTGATCGTTCCGCTTCTCGGCTTCTTCTGGAAGCAGAAGACAGGTTCGGGAACCTGGGTGGGGACACTTCTTGCTGTAGCCGGACTCTGCCTTCTCAGTGTCAGGAAAGGGCTCTCCTTCGCCCCTGGTGACCTGATGGTGCTCGCCGGTGCCTTTTTCTGGGCTGCTCACGTGCAGGTTATCGGACACTATACCAGGCGCCTCGATCCGATAGCTCTTGCGCTGGTTCAGTTCATGGTCTGTTCAGTGCTGAGCATTGTAGCAGCACTCGCGTTCGAGACCGTCCGCATCCAGTCTCTGTCTGATGCCGCCCTGCCCCTGGGATACAGCGGATTCCTCTCGGTAGGCATCGCCTATACCCTCCAGATCGTGGCCCAGAGAAGGGCAAATCCCTCACATGCTGCGATCATCATGAGCCTGGAAACAGTTGCCGCAGCACTGGGGGGATGGATCGTGCTCAGTGAGACGATGTCAAACCGGTCAATCGCAGGCTGTGCACTGATGCTGGCGGGAATGGTCACATCCCGGTTTGCAGGGAAGCGGACCAGGCGCTAGCCCGGGGCCTTTTCCCCCCCAAGCAGTTCATGTGACTTCTCGAGCCAGTCCATTATTTCGATGTGCTGGGGGCAGTTCACCTCGCACTGCCCGCACCTGTTGCACAACGACGCATTGCTTTCGTCTCCGAGGAACGCGTACTGCTCCTTTGCCGTCTTCAGCTCCTCGTAGACGGCGTAGAGGTTGTAGTGCTCGAAGACCCTCGGAATCGCGACGCCCTGGGGGCAGGGCAAGCAGTAGCGGCAGTCGGTACAGGGGATGACGGTCTTCTTCTCGTACTCCACCCTGACCCTTTCGAGGAACCGTATCTCCGCATCGGTCATCAGGCCGATCCCGGATGCTTCGGCGCATGCAAGGTTCTCTTCGACCTGCTCTATCGTGCTCATCCCGCTCACTACAACGGAGACTTCCTCGAGGTTCCAGAGCCACTGGAGAGCCCAGTCCGCCAGCGTTCTCTCTGCTGGAGCTCCCGAGAAGAGCCTTGCAACCGGAGCAGGAGGTTCCTTCGCTAGCAGACCACCCCTGAGCGGTTCCATTACTACAATCGCAAGGTCTTTCCCGGCAGCGTACTCGAGACCCTCACGTCCCGCCTGGTACTCCGTATCCATGTAGTTGTACATGATCATCGCGAGTGTCCAGTTGTCGTAGTCGTCGACGATGCGCCTGAAGAGAGGGGACTTGTCGTGGAAGGAGAATCCGAGATGCCCGATCACCCCGTCGGCCATCTTCCTCTCGCACCAGTCGAGGACCCCCAGGCCCTTCACCCTGTCCCACCAGTCGCGCTGAAGGGCATGGATCAGATAGAAGTCGATCCTGTCGGTCTGAAGCCTTTCGAGCTGCTCATCGAAATGGATGTCGAAGTCGTCGGCCGTATTGATCCTCCACGAGGGCATCTTCGTCGCGAGTCTCACCTTTTCCCTGTATCCGTCCCTGAGTGCTCTGCCGAGGAATCTCTCGCTCTCGCCACGGTGGTAAGGCCAGGCGGTGTCCACGTAGTTCACGCCTGCATCGATGGCCCGGTGCAGCATGGCCTCTGCCTGATCCTCCAGGATCGCGGCGTAATCCCCCTCGATATGCGGGAGCCTCATCGTCCCGAAACCCAGAGCAGAGACTTCCCAGTCGAGCTTCCCGAACTTCCTGTACTTCACTTTCCTGCCTCCTCGGGCTGTACGGAAGGGGTTCACATACGAGATGCAGAGAGGATATTAGCACCTCACTCCGCGTCAAGACGAAGAACCCCGCCCCTGTTTCAAAGGGGCGGGATTCCACTGGATGAAGTTTGAGCGCTTACCTGAGGACGGTCATCCTGCTCACGGCGGTCTCGCTGCCCGAGGTCGCCCTGATGAAGTAGATGCCGTTGCCCATTGTTTCCGGTACGGTCCAGGCGAAGCTGCTGTTTCCGCTGGGAAGGGCTCCGCTGCTTATGAGAGCGGTGATCCTTCCAGTGAGGTCG
>SDBS01006463.1_pt1 | contig 11391 bp, 7 predicted proteins | sample 2277091 | NCBI WGS metagenome assembly SDBS01 (sample SAMN10404972, study PRJNA504765) | marine sediment metagenome | isolation source: marine sediment core GS10_PC15, 163 cmbsf | place: Arctic Ocean: Southern Knipovich Ridge | collected 2010 | reverse complement strand
TTGAATCCGCTATATCCGAATGCCAAGAGTTGCGATTAGATAGCTTAGGCATTATCTAACTCATTGTAATCAAAGGCCTTAAGTGTTTTTTGCTCTGTAAAGCTACTACAGACTCGAAAAAACCAACGTTTTGGTGGTAAGATACCGGCGGTACGTGCGGTTTAGTTGTTGTAGACAATGGCGTTCAGGATAGCGGCGATTATGTCGTAGCAGGCGTGTGTTCCGGCCGCGATTCCAAAGCCGCGTACGGCGAAGAGCACGGCGAAATAGATCCCGGCCAGGAGGCGGAAGGTGAACTTCATGAACGAAAACGCCTCGCCCCTCTGCAGGCTGCCGTTGAGGAGGAAGATGTGATGATGCAGGCTGAACAGCACCGCCGAGATCAATATCGACAGGACGACGGAAATCGTTCTGTCAAGATTCAACAGGTCCTGGAAAAGTATCATCAAAATGCAGATCAGTACGAGACGAAAAACCAGCTCCTCATAGATTCCCGCGCCTATGCCGGTGACGACGTTGACCAGGAACCCGCCCGAGGCGGGCTCGGTTGCGGTGGATGTCTGCATGGCGACAACGGCCGAATTGGGGTTGATCGAGCGGTTCAGTGCAAGACACAACACTATCAGCGGTATAGCTAACAGAACGCACTCTACGGTCATCGGTATGAAATCCGCCGGATAAACCTTCCAGGAGGTTCGGCTGCTGATCTGAAGGCCGAGCAGGATCAACACCACCGCAAGCGGCGGTGCCGCCCAGACAAACCGCTGGGAGAAACCGATGTATTCGAGGGCGTTTTGCAGCCAGACAAACGACACGACGCGCCCCTGCGACCTGTTCAGGGCCTCGGGGCTGATCAGCATCGTACCGATCTCGTAGATGATGATGAACAGCAGCAGATAGGCCAGGGCATAGACCGGACGTGACGTGCGGTCAAGATAACTGTCACGCAGATAGTTTACGAGTTGACCGGCGGCGCCTTTGCGTTTATCCTTTTTTGCCTTTGCCTTTGCCATTGCAAAGTAATTATAGCAACCGGGACAAAAAGTAAAGTAAAAACACGGTCACAGAGTTTTTTTGCCGGAGAGGTATCTGATGTATTCGGAAAAACTGATGGAGATATACGGGCTGCTTTATGATCGCTGCGGACCCCAGCACTGGTGGCCCGGCGAGAGCCGTATTGAGATTATTGTCGGGGCGATTTTGACGCAGAACACCAACTGGGGCAATGTTGAAAAGGCGATTGCCAACCTCAAGTCGGCGGGTTGCATGACGGTTCAGCGACTTACCGAGGTGGACATCGCGACCTTGAGCGAGCTTATCCGGCCGGCGGGCTACTACAACATCAAGGCCCGGCGGCTCAAGAACTTCATGGAATGGCTGAATCACCAATCGCGGGCGGGCAGTCTGGATGCTGTTGAAGCGACCGGCACGGAACTGTTGCGAGAGCAATTGCTGACGGTCAAGGGCATCGGGCCGGAAACCGCCGACTCCATACTGCTCTATGCCTTTGAAAGATGCGTCTTTGTCGTCGATGCATACACCTATCGCGTGCTCGGAAGACACGGGCTGCTTGACTACGACAACGATTACGAACAGATCAGGGATCTTTTCGAAAGCAATCTGCGGCGCGACGTGCGACTGTTTAACGAATACCACGCGCTTCTTGTGTGCGTTGGCAAGGAACATTGTCGTCCCAAGGCAAAGTGCCGGGGCTGTCCGCTGGAGGCGCTTGCCCACAACACGCAATGGCCGGCTTGTGAATGACTATCCACTTGCGCATTGCCCGGCAACATTAAGCGAAGCATGTGTTTGCCCAAAATGGGTGGCAGCCTTTTGCGCAGCGCAGCGGAGCAAAGGGATGGTTCCTCAACGATTTAGCCATGTATGGTTTTGCGTGAGCTAAGGTGTCTCGTTGGGTTTGACGCCGGGGTCGTCTTTGGTCGGCGGCGCTTTTTTGCCGTTGGCGGCGCCGTTGGCTTTTTTGACTTCCATCCATTCGGCGAGTCTGGCTTCGGCTTCGGCTTTGGCTTTTTCGGCGGCGTCTCGGGCAGCTTCGGCTTCGGTTTTGGCGGCTTCGGCGGCGGCTTTGGCGGCGGCGGCGAGCTTGGCAGCCTCGGTTGCCTGTTTCTGCTCGGTGGCGGCGGCGGTGATCCTGGCCTTTTCGCCCGCGAGCAGTTTCTGCGCCGCCTCGATCTTCGTCTGTGTCTGGGCGGCTTCGGCTCTTGCGGCTTCAATCGCTGCTTTTGCGGCTTCGGTCTCGGTCTGTGCGGTCGCGACGGCTCTTTCGCCCTGTCTGGTTTCAGCCTCGACGTGCCCGCTCGCCATGGCGATCTGTTTGAGCAGTTCTTCGGCCTTGCGATCGGCAACAACCTTTTCCATCTCCGCCCGAAGACGCCCAACTTCCGCCTCGATCGCCTCCTGTTCAACAAGCGCGGTGTAGGCGCCGGTGCCGAACGGATCCTTCATATTCTCAATCAGGTCGCTGTTCTTTACCGGTGTGTGTTTTCGCTGGACATCGGCAACAATATCCTTGTTCGGCACTCCGCCGGTCGAAATGGCCGGGGTGATGATGAACAGTATCTCTTTTGCGCGATGCTCAAAGTCCTTGCTCGAAAAGAGAACGCCGAGAACCGGGATGTCTTTAAGGCCCGGGACACCGCGCACCACCGATCGCTGCTCCGACTTGCGGATGCCGCCGATGATGAGACTCTCGCCCTGACGGATACGGTTTTCGGTGATCGTGATCCTTCTCGTGGTCACAATCGGTATCTGTTTGACGCCTTCAGGAGTGCCTTTGGACTCGATGAGCGCCACGGTCTTGAGCCCGATGGTGCCGTCGGAAAATGCCTGTGGGGTAACCTCAAGGGAATCGGTTATCGTTACGCGATTCGGGTAAAAGAAAGGTTTATCTGTGATAGGATCGATTGTCGAGACCGTATCGATGGTGACGTATTCCTGCGTCCGGATGGTGGCGGTCTGTCCGTTAAGCACTTCGAGGTGCGGATTCATGAGAATCTTCAGATAGCCCCTCGATGTAAGCAGGTCCACGAGAGCACCAAACATGTGCCCGGGTTCTGTTACGACAAAATGAGCTGGGTTGTCAGACGTGGCTTCTGTCCAGTATCCACCCTCGACCTTGCCCGTTTGCAATCCAAAAGAGGACCGGGCTAAATCCCGCAGTGCGGCACCGGGCAGTTTACCTTCCAACGTAATTCTTGATCCGAACAGATTCTGCACCTGCAGGTGGGTTTCCCAGTCAAGCGCGTGATCAGCATATACCTCTGAGATAAGGCAGTCAATTCGGATCTGGATCGGCGGCACGTCGATCTGCTCGAAAAAGTAGAGAACCTGTTGAGCGTACTCCACCGAGGGACAGCTCACGATGATCTGGTGTGTGGCGGAAATGCTGTCAATTGTATACGGCACCTCGGGCATGGCATTGCCGTCGTTGTCATAGAGGACTTTTACGAACTGTTCGTTGAACAGGGTCACAAGCTTATCGACCACATGATGCCTGGTGAAGTAGTAGAGCTTCGCATCGGGTTTGCCGTTGATTGTTCCCTCTACAATCTCGGGCGGGTCAGTGTAGGCGCTCGGGCGGGGTATTTGGACGTCGGGCGTTTCGCGGACCACCCTGACTTCTCGAAGCGTATTCCTGGATTTGAGTTCCGTGGGCCGGACATCGAAAAAACCCTCCCCCGCCGTGCAGTACGAAATCGGCCCTGCCAATGCGCATACGAACAGCAGGCCCGTCATATGCTGTGCGGCATATCTCCAATTGTGTTTTGTGCGAAAACGCATCTCAGGTCTCTTTTCTTTCTGCTCCACCTCCCCGCCCTCTCCACGACACATATCAAAAAGCAAGCCGGTCACATGCTGCAATTAACGCAACAGGGCCCGAGGTCAACCGAGCCGCACGCACGCCGGCATCGTCGTGGCGATCACGGTCCGGTGCGCGAATCGTCCCGCTTTTTCTTTGCTTCAGCTTCTGCGGCTTTTCTTTTTGCCTCGACTTCGGCGGCTTGTTTCTGTTGCTGTCTTTCTTTTGCGGCCTTCATCCAGGCTTCGATTTGGGCTTCGGCTTCTTTCTTTGCTTTTACGGCCGCTGCCTTGGCGGCTTCTGCTTCGGCCTTTGCCTTCTCGGCGGCGGCCTTGGCTGCTGCGGCTTCCTCAGCGGTCTTCTTTGCCTCAGCTACCACCTTATCCTTCTCGGCCTCGGCGGCCGCGGCTTTGGCCTTTTCGGATTCGGCCTCCTTCTCTGCCACCGCAAGTGCTGCTTTGGCCTTTTCAGCTTCGGCCTTGGCGGATTCGGCGCCTGTCTTGGCCTCCACAGCCTCAGCCTCAACCTGAGACTTGACCAGGGTAGCGCGTTTCTTGGCTTCTTCCACCTCCATCGCCGCCAGTTCAAGCCGTTCGGCTAAATCCATTACCTTGCGCTCGGCGGCGGCCCTGTCCATCTCCGCCTTGATCCGCTCGACTTCGGCGTGAATCGCCTCTTCCTCGACAAGCTCTGTATAGGCCTTGGAGCCGAACGGATCCTTGATGTTGTCGATCAGTGAATCACCGCTTTTAACCCGCCTGTGCTTTCGCTGAATTTCAGCAACCATTTTTTCATTGGCAACGCCGCCTGTGGAAATGGTCGGCGTGAGAATAAACAGGACTTCCTTCCCGCGCTCTTCAAAGTCCTTACTGGAAAACAGTACGCCGAGGAGGGGGATATCTTTGAAAAAAGGCACGCCGCGGATGACGCTTCGCTGTTCGGTCTTGCGAATTCCGCCGATGACAAGGCTCTCACCGTGGCGGATGCGATTCTCCTTTATCACGATTTCCCGCTTGGTCACTATGGGGACTTGCTTGACGCCCTCCGGTGTCGACTTGGAACCGATTACAGCCTTTGTTTCAATACCGATATACCCGTCGGCAAAGACATGCGGTGTAATGGTAAGCGAATCGATCACATCTACGTATCGGGTTTCCTGTGTGATGACGCCGGAAACCGGATGCACTCTCTGGATCTCGTCTAACGGAACATGCTCACTGATCACAATAGTTGCCGACTCGCCGTTGACCACTTCCAACGTCGGATTCATGAGAATCTTCAGGTAGCCCCTTGATTCCAGTACGTCCACCAGGGCGCCGAACATGTGCCCTGGGTCCGTAACGCTAAACCTGTCATTGGCCGAATCGTAGGTGCCCCCTTCCACATAACCGCTCTTAAGGCCGAATGTGGAACGGGCTATATCTCGCAGGGCGGCGCCCGGCAACTTGCCTATCAGGTTGATTCCTGCGCCAAAGAGGTTTTGAATCTCCAGTCGCGTCTCCCAATCCAACGTATGATCGGAGTAAACTTCCGAAATAATGCAGTCTATCTTCACCTGAATCGGGGGCACATCGACTTTTTCCAGAAATACCAGCGCCTGTTCGGCGTCCACAACCGTCGGACATCGGACGATCAGTTGGTTTGTTGCCGGATTTGTGCTGACATTGTAATCGACGACGCGCACCATCGGCTTGCCTGCTTTGGGGGAGTACTTCTTAATGAACTGATTGTTGATCAGCCCGGCCAGCTTGTCCACCGTGTGATACCTGGTGAAGTAAAAGAGCTTGGCGTCCGTTTTGTCGCCGATCGTGCCCTCGACGATCTTTGGGGGCTCCTTATAAATAGCCGGAACTTCAATGTCGGCGCCGGTAACGGGCTTGACCCTGGATAATTCGCGAAGTGTCTTTTGAGATTCCAACTCCGTCGGCTTCGATTCAAAAAAGTCCCCGCAGCCGCTGATACATGCCAGCGCAAAAACGCAACCCCCGCACCAGAATATCACATTCCGCAGCAGGGCATATACAGATTCCCCATAAGGCTTGATGCAGGTTAACATAACTACCCTTTTCTGGATCGTCTACTTAAATAACAAGCGCACTTACTAATACTGTACAAATCGGCAGTTGTCAAGCTCGGACTGCAAATATTGGTTTTCAGGTCCACTAACGACCTATAATATGTCCACGCCTGATAATTAATCCCTCTATGCGATTAGAACCAACCAACGCATACTTTTTATTGCAGCAAAACAAATAATTCACAAAATCTTAATTACCGTTGCAGTCAAAATTCTCTGAAATTTTTTGACTCCGCTCCCCGAATATGCTATTGCGGAAGCATGAAATCAAAGAATAGAAACCCGCTTACAACGGTCGGGTTTGTCGCACTGGGTTGCCCGAAGAATATAGTGGACAGTGAAAGGATGTTGGCCGAAATCGGTCAGGGCGCCTTTGTGATCAGTGCCGATCCGGACAATGCCGACGTTGTCATAATTAATACGTGCGGTTTTATCGCTCCCGCAAGAGCAGAAGCCCTGCAGGCAATCACCCATGCCCTCGCTCAAAAAAAGAAAGGGCGCATCGGCAAGGTAATCGTTTGCGGCTGTCTTTCGCAGCGAATGGGCACAGCGCTTGCCGAGGAAGCGCCGGGCATTGACGCCGTTGTCGGACTTGGCTACCGCGACAGCATCAGCAACATTATCGGCGATATTATCGCACCGACATCCGGACGCCGCACGACATGCGCTTTCTATCTGGACGAAAAGGAAAAGGCGCCTCTGGACGACAGAACAAGACTGCTCATCACCCCGGCCCACTGGGCTTACCTGCGAATCAGTGAAGGCTGCGACCGCAAATGCTCTTTCTGCACCATTCCCTCGATCCGGGGACGCTTCCGGAGCAAAGACGAAGACATCGTCATTCGCGAGGCGCGCGAACTGGTCGAACACGGCGCCGTCGAGTTGAACATCATCGCACAGGACAGCAATTATTATCTCAGGGATCGCGGCGTAAACAACGGCCTGAGCAAACTGCTCGGCAAGCTCGTCGCAATCGACGGGCTCCAATGGATTCGACTGATGTATCTGTATCCGGCGACAATCGACGACAACCTCATCGAAACCATCGCAGAACATGACAAGGTGCTCAATTATGTCGATATGCCCATCCAGCACATTAATGATGACATCCTAAGAGCAATGCGCCGCAGCGACCGCAAGGACAAGACAATCAGACTGATCGAAAAACTCCGCGGCACAATGCCCGACGTCGTGCTGAGAACCACAATCATCGCGGGTTTCCCCGGCGAGACCGACGCCGCCTTTGCCGAACTTCTCGATTTTGTCCGCTGGGCGAACTTCGACGCCTTAGGCTGCTTCGCATTCTGTCCCGAGGCCGGAACGGAGGCGGCCAAACTCCGCGACCAGGTGCCCGACGATATAAGACACGCCCGTGCCGAAACCTTGATGCTGACCCAGCAGGAGATCGCCTTTGCCGCTGCGCGTCGGCGAATCGGCAGCCAACTGACCTGTCTTGTGGATGAAGTCGACGGCGCCGCCGCCGTCGGCCGCTTCTACGGCCAGGCCCCCCATATCGACAGCATCTGCCATATCACCGACTGCAAATCGCGCCCGGGGCAATTTGTGCGGACCAGAGTCATCGATACGGATGATTATGATTTTGTTGTCAGGGCGGATTTAGGAATTGAAAAAAGCGCACAGGATCGGTAGACTCACCGTATCAATTTCAAATGACGCTCCGGACCGATACCAAAGACAACGTGAAATGGACACTGAAAAGGGAATAATCAGATTCGTCCCGAATGCACTGACGCTGCTGCGCGTGGTCCTGACGGTGATCTTCCTTGTCATGCTGATCATGGCCGGCCGAATGGACGACGACAAACCCGCCAACTTCCTGACGATTGCCTTTATACTGTTCGTCATCGCGGCCCTGACCGATATCGTTGACGGAAAAGTTGCCCGCAAATACAACGTCACAAGCAAGTTCGGCCGGCTGGTTGACCCGCTGGCGGACAAAGTCCTCGTCTGCGGGGCCTTTATCTGTTTTGCCCTGTCCGGTCAGCCCAAACTGGCGAATTTCCAACTCGCAGACGGCTGGCTCCCACTGATCCAATGGGGTATGGCGGCCATACTCACGGCGCGCGAGCTGGCCGTTACCGTCATAAGGCATCTCGCCGAGTCAAGGGGTATCAACTTCGGCGCCGTCTGGTCGGGCAAGATCAAGATGTTCGTGCAGTCCTTCGGCATCGGGACCGTCGTCATAGGCTGGGCCTACGTCTCCAGACCATGGGGCGACTGGTTCACAATCATCACCTTCGCCATCGTCGTAGCCCTCACCGTCATCTCCGGAATCCAGTCATTCCGCCGACCAATAAAATAAAATGTTGTTGCAATCTTGCCATAAGCGGCTTTAATAAACAAATACGTGCCTTGTTGCAGGCCTGTGAATTTGAACCTGGTTTGTTGGAGAATAACAGATTATGAAATGTCCTGCATGCGAAAATATATTACAGGAAATGACTGTAGGGGGTGTAGCGGTAGATATATGTAAAGGTGGCTGTGGAGGAATCTGGTTTGATAACTTTGAACTCAAAAAATTCGATGAGCCCCATGAGTCTGCTGGAGAGGCCCTCTTGGATATAGAACGAGACGAAAGTTTAATTGTAGACCATACCAAGAGATTAAAATGCCCAAAATGCGATGATGTTGTGATGATGAGGCATTTTTTTAGTGTCAAAAAGGGTGTCGAGGTTGATGAGTGCCCAGGTTGTGCCGGTTTCTGGTTAGATGCCGGTGAGTTAAGAGAAATACGCAGTTTATTTAAGACTGAAGAGGAACGTCACAAGGCTGCGGAGGAATATTTTGAAGAAGTTTTTGGTGATCACTTCAGGGCTATGAAGGCTGAAAGTGAAGCTAAACTTGCGAAAACACGGAAAATTGTAAGCCTGTTTCGTTATATTTGCCCAAGCTATTACATTCCGGGAAAGCAGGATTGGGGGGCTTTTTAATCCTCCGGGAAAAGCCGCATCGACCAAAACATTCTTGCCGGCCGGATTCAACAGTCAACCCCCGGCACCGTCGGGGGCCCAATGCACAAACGTGCATTGCATAAAGACCTCACCGCCCCATCCCCCTGACCTCGCTCAGGGCCAAATTCGGCTACCTCTATTTCCCAACCGGAAACTGGTCAAGATTCGGCCCGGTAAAATGACCCGCACAGAATCGTCAATCAACAGTAATCAATCCCGATACACGCCTGGGGCAGGTTGTGCAAACTGTTGGCCGGGGCAAGCGGGGTCCAGGCCCTGCCCACTGCGCAGCACATAAGAACATAAGGGGGCAGCGAATATTCCGCTGCCCCCCTTTTTCGCTCTTCATCGAGACAACAAGGGACAACCAGCGTTGGTGGCAAAGCCCCTTGGCACACGGACATCACCTTCCGCGAGGCGCCCCGCCAAGATTTCTTATACGCTGTTTCGCGCACCAGCACTCATATGCGCCGCTGCTGTCCATCCTGGCAGGTCTGATTTGCCCTCATTCACTCGTGCAGCGACAGAAATATCGCATCGAGTAGTCCTGCCTCATTAGCTTGCCCGAACCAGCCAGACGCGTTGACTCACCAGTATCAGGGTCATACTCGAAAAGGTTGCACTCGCATCCGTCGATGGTGCAGCCTGCTGTTTGGTCGCACATGACGTAATGTTCCTGCGACCCGACCATTCTGTACCTTGGTTTGTTGCACAGATTGACATTTGGCTCACAATCGGACCATCCCGATGGCAGGGGGTAGTCTGATGTGTCCGGGCTACCTCCGGCAATGAGACATCCCGGCTCACCCGGGTCGGTACACAAGGCCCAGGAGTAGGCCATTATAGCCGCGTCGGAGATATTGACATACCCGTCCCTGTTGATGTCGCCTTCGAGGAATCCCCACGCGCCGAGATCATTGTCCTCGATGCCGATAGTGACAGCCGGTAATTCGGCGTCGAAGTACTCTGGATCTTCGCTGAGCACGGTGTGTGTGACCACGGCCAACTCGTTGCGCTCCTGCTCGGTGTCTTCCGGGGCCGTCACAGTGACCGTTCTCGGGCCTGCATCGCCGGAGGGGAAGTTCACAGTGACCGGATTGCCCAGACCGTTTCCAAGATCAATCGGCGCCGTACCGGCTTCGGGCTTGATCTCGATGGCGACATCAAACTTCGGCGGTGTAGCCAGAGTAATCTCGTAACTGTTCTGGCCGCCTTCTGTAATCAGCATTGAACCGCCTTGAGGCTGGTCGATGAGGATACGCGGCTCCGGGATGGAAAATTCCGCCCACTGTACGAAGACCTCGTCGCCGGGTGCGCTGTGGGCAAGCAGATTCTGATAAACGTCGCTTCTTTCAAAAGCGGCGAGATCCTCATCGCTCGCCCCCAGACCAAGGTAATAGCCCGGCAGGTCTTCAACAGTAATCCGCTCCAGACCCGGCCCGGCGGAGGAGGTAAACTCGCCCGTATACCTGCCGCCATTGACATCAAACTCGTGGCTCTCGACCTCCAGATTATCGAGCACCGCATCGTCCAGCGGCAGGACCCGCCCGCCTTCTTCGGCATCGCCCAGGGTGACTACCTCCAGGCAACGCCCCTTGCCGTTATAGTACCAGTACCAACTCCACCAGAACGTAGTACGCGGATATGGATACCAGTAACGATAGGACAGGCGATCGAGGAATCCCCAGAAGTAAGGATTGCCGCGCCACGGATGCCACCACCACCAGCAGCCTTGATTCCAATAGCCCGAATATTGGCAATTGTTTTTCCAGGGCCAGTCCCACCACCAGTAGTGCCAGTTCAAAGACCAGCAGCACGGATGGCACGACACGGGCCCATACCACGGGTAATAGTAGTATGAGTAGTGCAGGTACGGTGAGTAGTAGTGATACGGATACCACCCTCCCCAGAATCCGGTATAAGCATAGCTGAATCCGGGATTGTAGTGCAACAGCAGTTTGGCGTCGAGGAACCAGTACGGCTTCCATAATTGTACGGGCTGTCTGATACCAACTAATTGCAGACCGTCAACAGCACCGACCAAGTGGAAATCGTTGGGATTGAAAGCGGTATGCACTCCCCGGGCTGCGAAGAACTCCACCGCCGCTTCTCCACCGTCTTCATGATAGGTCAGCCAGAACGGGTGGTCGCCCGCGGGCAGATTGATCACACCTAAGGTGTCGGCGGCGGCGCGTCCGCCAGTGAATCGAATGGCGGTTCCGTCTGTGAAACGAGGCAATTCACCTCCGACGACACTTATGAAATTCTGGCCCGGAAACATCAGCGTACAACCGTCATCAGTGTTAACACCAAACGTCCAGTTCCCCCCAAGACCCGACGGAACCCGGATTGTGCCCCTTGCTATCATGGATAGGGCATCCACTTCTCCGACAACTCTGTGGCCGGCGGTGACAACACCAAAGACATTGTCACCGGCGAAATTTCCGGAAGGGCCGTTGTCCTGTATGTTGAGCACAGATGCTGTGTAATCGACAATAGTCCCCGTTCCCGAGGCCAGCGAG
>SDBS01006462.1_pt1 | contig 11392 bp, 16 predicted proteins | sample 2277091 | NCBI WGS metagenome assembly SDBS01 (sample SAMN10404972, study PRJNA504765) | marine sediment metagenome | isolation source: marine sediment core GS10_PC15, 163 cmbsf | place: Arctic Ocean: Southern Knipovich Ridge | collected 2010 | reverse complement strand
CGCTCTGGAACTGATTGAGCGGCTGAAAGAGATGCCGGGTGTGTCTGGTGGCGTCCACCTGATGGCAATGGGCTGGGAGTCGGTCGTTCCTCTCCTGGTGAAGGAGGCCGGATTGATGTCAAGTTTCTGACCGGAATTGATCTACCGGTCCTAGCCAGTATGGATGGCCGCACACCAACCCTGGGGAGTCTTGTGAATGAAGAGGAGTAGGAAATTGCATCAGATACTCGTCATCGGGCCGATGCTACTGGCGTTGACGTTGGCCGGGTGTAGCGGGGGCGGGTCTCCGCCTCGGGTGGTGGTGGCACCGTCCAGTTACGATTTCGGTCAGATCGGGGCCAACCCGGTGACGACCACGTTCACCGTTCGCAACGAAGGGGACGAACCGCTGCAAGTTGAGAGCGTCTCGACCTCGTGTGGTTGCACCACGGCTCAGATGAGCGTGCAAACCATTGCTGCGGGCGAGTCAGCCAGTCTGACTGTCACCTTCGACCCCCAGGTCCACGCCGGTGCGGCCGGCCAGTTTGTGCGGATCGTCTACTTGCGCACCAACGACCCAGTCACGCCTAAAGTCGAGGTCCAGATCAGCGCCAAGGTACTTGAGAATCCGATTTCTGAGGAGGCATTGCAGTGAGTACGAAAGCACAATCTAATGCAGCGAAACCGGCACGCCGCCGCGTCCGGTCTAAGCGGGGCAATACCTGGTTGTGGCTCCTGGGCGCTGCCGGGCTGCTGCTGGTCGTAGGCGGGCTGGTGGTGTTACGCAACAACCAGCAAAACATGGTGAACGAAGCCCAACCCCTGGAAGTTGGCCAGTTGTTGCCGCTGGCCCAGCCAGTCAACCCCATCGATGGCTGGCACGATATGGACAATGTGCCGGACCCGAACCAGGATGGCCAGGTGATAGCGCCCGACCAGCCGCAACCGAACTTAGCCGTGCCGGTGGTAGAATATGACTTCGGCAGCATTCCATCAGGACCAGGGAACGTGTCGCAGGTCTTTCACATCCAGAACACGGGGACTGAAGTGCTGGAGATCAGCAGCGTGGTCACTTCCTGCGGTTGTACCACAGCCAACCTGTCCAGCAGCGTCATCCCCCCAGGTACCCGGGCTGACCTGACGGTGGTCTTCGACCCCGACTATCACGATACCGGGGGGCCGGTCACTCGGGTTGTCTGGTTGGAGACCAATGACCCGGACCAGCCGGTGGTGGAGGTTGGCATCGCCGCCAACGTGCGCAAGCAGTAGATTGCCACTGCAGTACTGCTGCTTCACACGCCGAGCGGGTGCTGATGGAGTGCGTCCGAGATTTTCGGCCATAAAGGCTTCCGAAGTTTTGGAAACTTCGGAAGCCTTCCCAAAACTCTGGACAGACCCTGCTGATGGGAGATCGCCGGTACCGTGCTCTGATTCTCCGAGGCAAAGGGATCTCAGCCGATCTTATGACCACTACACCCCATCCAATCTGATCTCCAATGCCTCCTGCATCTTGGCAAAAGCTCCTGACAGATGGGGATAGACCAGCCAGACGGTGGCAAAGCCTGCCAACAGCCCGGTGAACAAACGCATCCACCAGTTGAAGGAACCGATGGCGTCACCGGCGTAGAAAGTGGGGGCGAAGACCTCGCCAGTCAGCCTTGCCAGCCAGACGTTGCTGTCACGGAAGCCATAAACGAGGTGGATGACATCGCTGATCATGTGAGTGATGCCGTCCACAAGGATGGGGACCAACGCCAGCAACCACCAGCGAACAGAGAGCGGCCGCCAGATGGTCGAACCAACCCCAACCGGAGCCCTTATTCCAGACCGCCAGCGAGCCAGAGCAAAGAGCAGCGCACCAATGAATAACGGCGTGTAGAGCGAGACCATCCGGTCTGACCAGGCGACCTTATAACCCATCTCAGGCGTGCCCACGAATTGCCGCAACTGGAAGTGCTGGGTGTAGGGCCAGGCGGCGTTGATGTCGGCCATGGGGTACATCAGCCGGGGGCCGAACAGGAAGTAGGATCGTTGAGGCAATTGGTGGCATTGCGCACCGTAAAACGTGTAGATGAGGCCCGCCCCACCCTCCAGCCCGGCTGCCATCAGCACCGGGGCCAGCCAGGGCAGCAGCACCCACAGACCCAGCACGAGGCTGGTGATCGGCAACCAACGTCGGCTCAGGCCCAGAATCAAACGATCGATGAAGATAACAACGTCGCGCGTGCGACCAGTGACGGCTTTTCCAGTGCCTTGCAAGGTATTTGCCATACGTCCTCCTTGAGCGATTTACTGCAAACCGCGAACAAGCTCCACCAAGCTTCGTTCAGCAATTTGAGGTGCGACAGCCAGCCAGGCTACTCGCCTGTCGAGCTGGAAGTAGTAGTGCATTTGGCCCATCCCGATCAAAGTGTAGACAGTGGTGCCTTCTACCTCACGCGTCCCAATGGGGGTAAACGGAGAACGCCCCTCCGCGATGCGATCGGTCATCGCCTCCACCTGGCGGTCGGCCAGGAAGGGCACCCAAGTGTTGGAGACCCACAGGGTCGCCACGCCGTCTCCATAGAGCGCTACAGCACCGTCAATCAGCGGAAATCCTTTGCCGTGCAGCCGCTCGATCTCGGCCAGCGCCGCCCGGCCGGAGACCTGCTCCGATAGGGATAACCCGGCCAGGCTGTCCGGCACCGCAATATTCCCTTGGCCGATAATTACCCGATCGACCACCAGCCAGCCGGTTCCCCCCAAGAAGAGGAGCAATCCCAGTCCCGTGAGAATCACCAGTTCGAGGCGTCGGCGGGCCGACGCTTCAGTTGATTCGTCCATTACCTACCAATTTTCCGACCTTGCCTATCGGCGGATGCGCCGACCCGACGAGTTGCTCCACCCGACGGGCACGCGCCAGCCAGCCGACACGCCAGGCGACGAACTCATCCAATCGCTCCAGCCACGTCTTTTCGGTTGTCAAGCGGTAAAAGCTCATATCGCACACGCATTGGCGATGGACCAGTGTCAATCGTTCCAGGTTCTCTAAGGCGGAGGCAACCTCGCCCACGGCATGTCCCACGTTTCCGGCCAGGTCGGCAGCAGTCATCGCAACCTGGTGGTGATTCCACAGGTACGTCAACAGGTCACGGTCGATCGGCGCGTTGAGTAGACTGGCCGTGAACGCCGCCACGTCGGGTGGCAGTCCCCGCAGCAAGTCCTCGATGGGCGGTCCCTTCCGTTGCAGCAAACGCAACCTCTCTTCCCTTTGAGCCGTTTGAGCCCGGCGGGGCGGCCCCGAAAAGCAAGCCACCAGGGTCAACGCCCCCTGGTGCAGGAAGTAGACGACCGGCCCAGACGGCATCTCAATGCGATGCAATCCGGCGCCCTGCCCCATGCCCTGGAATGAAGAAAGGGTCGGCCCCAATACCGCCTCTTGTAATCGAAAATCCCCCTGGCGGTGGATGGACACGCCCTGCTCATCGTAGATGGCCAGCGACAACAGTTCCGAGGCGCGGCGCAGGCGCAGGACGACGACAACGGCGACCAGAAGGGGCAGGGCGTACCACGAATGCGATAGGTAGGTGAGGAACCCGGCGCCGGTCGGCGGATGCGTCTGCAGGAACCAGCGAAATGAGTCGGCCAGCCAGCCGATCAAGGCCAGGATGGCAATCGCCGTCCAGCCGTTCGCGCCGCGCAGAGAGTCTATCATTCGCTTCATGCCCACGCTCCAAGATTCTGCTCAACGGGGCTGCTTACCGTCAGCCGTGGCGCTTGGATCATCGTCGGTCAGAGCGGGCCGGTGCTGTCCACGAGGCAATGAGGCCTCTCCCTGCTCTTGACCGCTGGTTCCCATCACCAGCAAGTGGAGCAGCGGGCAGAGCAGCAGTAGTCCGACCAAAAACACGCTGCTGACTGGGATGCCCAATATGAAGATGGCCCCCAGGGCAGCGATGGGGATCAGGCAGCAGAGCAGCATGATCCACAGGTGACGGTTCCCTCTGTGATCCATGTACGCAGACCTCCTCGAACAATACAGATTCGAAGGACGCAACCCTGTAGGGTGATGCCACCAGTATACCCTGATTGGCGATGGCCCAACAGCGCCAACCGGCCTGCTGGGAAACAGGCAAAATGGCCTGTTCCACGTGGTAGGATGTCTGGCAAGGCGAACACATAGGGGGCTTGGGTCTAACTGTCCTTTCTACGTGTCGAGAAACAAGCCATTTTGCCCATAGATGACCGCGCCAAATGGCGCTGTTGGGCCCAATTGGTCCCGGGTATGCTGGATACGAGTTCGATGACGAATGACGAAGGTTAACTTCCGCAGTCGTCCTTCGCCGGTCGTCTATGAAGCCAAGACAACAGTGTAGTGTATAGATGGATTCTCACAAATGAGGTGAAACGATGGCTGATGCGAAACAGATCATCTTCCCCGTCCTGGGGATGACCTGCGCCAGTTGCGTGGGACACGTGGAAAGGGCCTTGAAGAAGATCGAAGGCGTGACTAACGCCAACGTCAACCTGGCCACCGAGCGGGCGGCGGTGGATCTAACGCCGAACGGGATCGGTGTAGCCGACTTGGTGGTCGCCGTGCGTGACGCTGGCTACGAAGTTCCGACCGAGACCGTCACCCTGCCCATCGGCGGCATGACCTGCGCCAACTGCGCAGGTCACGTGGAACGGGCACTGAAGAAGGCAGAAGGCGTGACCAACACCAGCGTCAACTTGGCCACCGAAAAGGCGACCGCCACCTTCATTCCCGGCGTGGCGAATACGGCTGAGTTGCGGCGGGCGGTGGCCGACGCCGGGTACGAAGTGCTGGAATCCCCCGAGGCAGCGGCGGAAGGCGAAGAGGAAGCAGAATGATGATCTTTGAAAGGCTCCGCAATCAGGACTTGGCGTGCCGCGGGCCCGGCGGAGAAGTGACGCCCTGCCCAACGCTACTTCAATGACTTCAACGTGAAGATGGTGGTCATCGAAGGTGGCGGTGGTGCTCACCCGGCACTGGACTGTGAAGGATTTGCCTTGCAACGCCGTTCATTCCGTATCAACACCTGGGTTGATCGCGCACATGCCGCATCTGGCGTCAGGTTGACGGACCTGGAGCGACGCCAGCTGACAGCTGCGATGCTGGTGTGCCGGTATTTGATCCTCAGCGGTCCGGCCGGCAGCGGTAAGCGCCAGTTGGCCTATGCCCTGGCGTTGTCTATCGTGGGTGACCAACAGGACCATGTGCGCCTCATTCAGGGCCACCCCTGGTGGGCGGCCAGCGCCGGCGACGTCGCCCGTTACGTCGGCCTGCAGACGGAGTTCAACAGGTGGCGACTGGCCGACTTCCTGAGGTTTGCCCTAGATGGCAGACAGCCTTTGTCAGGCGGGCAGGCCAAGAGAAATGCTGGTGACTTTGTGGTTTGTGTGGAGCGGATGAGCCCCATGGAGATTGACTTCTACTTCCGAGCGCTTTCACCGTGGTTGCGCGAAGGCACGCTGGATCAGGCCGAGTCTGCGTCGCTTCGGTTGATCGGGACCTATGATAGCGATAGGCTGCCAGACCTGGATGATCGAATCCAGCGCGCCGCAGCTTTGGTGCATCTGGGCAGTGCAATGAAGGTGGATGACCACATGGAATACGGGTAGACTGAAGGTATCGTGGCTTTCAACAGCACCATCGGGCTGATGAAGGACATGGGCCGGCCCCGAGGGGACATGTGGGAGGTCGCCTTGTGGCAAGACGTGTTGGCAGTGAACCCAAACGGGGGTATACTACACTTGCCAAGTCTACAACGAGGCCATCGTCATCCCGGAGAACGCTGATGCCATTCGGGCCCTGGCGGGCACTACAACGAACGGGCGGGAGCCTATCCCGATCACCGATGAGACCCTGGGCATGCGGCACGACTTCCTGGCCGCCCGACGGATGCGAAACGGGTTGCCAAGGAGGAGGATGTTACTACAGGGGAAGCTGAACGAGACTGAGGGAAACGATGATTGGGGGCGATGTTGTGATCGGCGAAGAGGTATTGTTAGGTTTCGCAGCCAATCGCGCTCGTATCAAGGAGTTGCTGGGTCAGAAACCGAAAGAAAGGATGCAATGAAGGAGCGGCGGGCAGCGGGGTACGAGTTGTTGGATAACGGCCGCTGAAGAGAAGGACATTGAAGCGTATCATCTGTCTTATGCTGCTTCTTTTGGCCAACAGTTGCACTCCCGTTCCCGAACCGCCGCCGACAGGGGGCACAGCGTCCACTGCGACGACACCGTTGGTCACGGATGGGGGCGCGAGGGGGATCACCCTGGCCCTGGCCGGCGACGTCATGCTGGGCCGTGAGGTGAACGAAATGATCCTCGTGAATGGCCCTCTCTATCCGTGGGGCGATCTCCTCCCCCTGGTTCGGACGGCCGACCTGTTCTTGATCAACCTCGAATGCGTAATCGCTGACAGCGGCGATCCCTTCTTGCCTCCCAGGGTCTTCTACTTCAGAGCTGATTCCAGGGCCATTGAGGTGTTGACCGCGGCTGGTGTCGACTATGTTACGCTGTCCAACAACCACGCCATGGATTTCCAGGGGCCGGCCTTGCTAGAGACCATTCAACATCTGGATGAGCACCGGATCGCCCATGCCGGGGCGGGCAGAAATCCTGAGGAGGCTTCCCGGTTCGCGCTGCTGGAGGCCGAAGGGTTCAAGGTTGGGGTGGTCGCCTTTGCTGATCACTTCCGGGAATACGCTGCCACAGAGGTCAGCCCTGGCACCAACGTCATTCCGATCACCGTTGAGGAGCCATATTTCAGTCGAGTTGAGCAGAGCATCGAGGCCGTCCGGGCTGCCGGGGCAGACCTGGTGGTCTTCTCCATCCACTGGGGACCCAATATGAGGCACGTTCCTCCCCCGGAGTTCAAGGAGTTCGCCCGAGCGGTGATGGATGCCGGGGCGGATGTCTTCCACGGCCACAGCGCTCATATCTTCCAGGGGATTGAAATCTACAAGGGGAAACCGATCCTGTACGATACTGGCGACCTGATTGACGACTACTACGTTGATGTGGTACACAAGAACGATCAACAATTCCTTTTTCTGGTCACCGCCACTGGCAGCGGGGTGGAGAGCATCGAGTTGGTGCCGGTATTGATCTCCAATGCTCAGGTTAACACCGCCCACGGAACGGTCCTTGACCAGATCCACGAGCGAATGCAAGAACTCTCAGCCGCAATGGGAACTGAGGTCAGGCGCAAAGGAGATCACCTGGTTATCGACGTGACAAAACAGGGCTCCCGCTGACCCACGACCAGAAGGGTGTGGGAATCATTGCAGAGGATGACGAGTGTGGTTGGCAAAGACTGAGGAGCTGTTGCTATGAATCGTAAACGGTCTTGGTGGGGATTGACCCTGTTCGTCCTGGTCGTGACCGCCTGTGGCCCGCTGGGGTGGGGCATGGGGCGGGGTGGGTTTTCCGTTGGCGGCTACGCCTCCAATGGCGAGCGCATCTATTTCACCGGCACCAGCGCCAATGGCCGCCTCCGCTACAGTGGTGGGGATTTCGGCGGTATGATGGGCGGGCAGGGGTTGATGGGCGGGGGCCAACTGGCCTGCGCCGATTGTCATGGCCCCAATGGGCGAGGTGGTCAGCACGTGATGCATATGACAGCGATGGACGCACCCGACATCCGTTGGTCCGCGCTCACCGAGGCCCAGCACGGCGACCACGGCGACGAAGAGGAAATGGAGCACCCGCCCTATGACGAGGAAACCTTCAAGAGAGCCATGGCCCGGGGTTTGGACCCCGGCGGGGATGCGTTGGACCCGGCCATGCCTCGCTGGCGGGCGTCGGAACAAGACCTGGACGACCTGATCGCCTATCTCAAGACACTGGAATGATGTGGGTATCCCAAGCACACCGGAAGTCACTATTTGCCGGTCCGTGGCCTGGATATCCAGGCGCGTCTTGCCACGAGCAATGTCTCAGCCAGGGGCATGGCTTGTTTTCTTTACACAATCTTGAAGATTGCTTCGCCGTCCCTTCACACAGACCACGTATAATACTGGCATAGATATCGAGATAAGTATTGGCGTGAATCGAAGTGAAAAACGAAAGGAGTGCAAGTGATGATGGGTGGAATGGTGGGTGGTTTCTGCCCCGGATTCGAAGGTCTTGGCGCTTTTGGCCTGAATGGGCTCATCCTGAATCTGGTGGTCGCCGTCGGGCTGATCGCGGGTTTGGTGCTGTTGATCGCCTGGTTCTGGCGCCGGCTCAAGCGAGGCAGACAGACGCTGGCACCGATTCAGAGCCAGGTCGGAGCAGCAGCTTCGCCGCGAGAGATTCTGCAAGCCCGCTACGCGCGAGGAGAGATCACCCGCGAGCAGTACCAACAAATGCTGACCGACTTGGGCTAGCGGGAGGATGTGGTGATGATGGGCATAGGCTTTGGGATATTCGGGCTGCTGTTTATGCTTCTCTTCCGGGGTGGGCTCATCGCCCTGGCGGTCTGGTTGGTCAGTGGCCTCTTTCCACCCAACAGCTCGCGGCCAATGCTTCCCGCCTACCGGAACCTGAGCGCTTGCCAGATTCTGGACCGGCGCTATGCCTGGGGGAAGCTCACGCGCGAGCAGTACGAGTTGTTGAAACAGGACGTGGGGTAGGCGATGATCCAAACGATCAACACCCAGGAGACGGCCAAGACCCGGGCGCGATACAATCGTAACGCGCCGCTCTATGACTTGATGGAAGTCTTCGCGGAGCGGCGTTTCGCCCCCTGGCGGGAGCAGCTGTGGGCCCTGATCCCCCAGGGCCGGGTGCTGGAAGTTGGCGTGGGCACCGGCAAGAACTTTCCCTATCACCCGACCGGGAGCGATGTGACCGGGATTGACCTGAGCCACGGCATGCTAGCCCGAGCGCGCCAGAAGGCTAAGAAGTTGGGCCGCTCCATTGAGCTGCACGAGATGGACGCCCAGCAGCTCGACTTCCCTGACGACAGCTTCGAGGCGGCGGCGGCCACCTTTGTCTTTTGCTCCGTGCCTGATCCAGCGCGCGGCCTGCGCGAATTGGCCCGCGTGGTCAAGCCGGGCGGACGCATTGTCTTGCTTGAGCATGTGCGGATTAACCAGCCGAACCTCGTTGGCAAGCTGATGGACTGGCTCGACCCATTGGTAGTGCGGGTGATGGGAGCGCACATCAATCGTCGCACAGCCGACACGGTGCGACAGGCCGGGTTGGAAGTGGAGCGAGTGGAGGACCTTGCCCCGCGCGGCCTGGTCAATCTCATCGTTGCCCGGCCCCCCTCCCCTGATGGAATTGAACGAAAAGTGGCCTGATCGCCTGTCTCTGGACTCCATTCAGACCCCGCCATTTGGCTCATGCACAAGCAGGCCAGATGGCGCTGTTGCGTGCTCCTCACTTGCGCTAGACTATGAGCGGGGCCGGGGGTGACTTCTTCCTGCGGCCGCTGTGCCAACGGCAGGAAAGTTGCCCTCCAGAGGCGTTGGCTGCGCCGGTGCCTCCTCCTCTCGGAGCGGCAGCAGGGGAAGTGCCATCAGCGGGGTCTATCCCGGCCCAGCCCACCCAGGTACCGGAGCATTTGTAGCGCTGGATTGACCCGGGACCGCCGCAGCCCGTTCCAGTCCCGGCGGGGGTCCCGGCCAAGCGCATCGTGATCCCGTCTATCGAGGCAGACGCGCCGGTGACTGAGGGCACGGACTGGGAGTCACTGAAATGTCGGGCCGGCCACCGCACCGGCACCACTAATCCGGGCACTGGCTGTGTATGGGGTGTGGCTGACCGGGACCTGTCTGGACGACAGCTGCCCCGACTTCAGCGGGCAGTTGGCAGCCTCCGTCGACATTCGCGCGCTACGTCCGGTGCGAGAATGACGACGTACGCATTGAGCTCAGGGGTGCAAGGTGAAGTGGGAAAGTAAAACCACCTGGCGCGGGCTAGTGGCGTTGTTGCTGACGCTGGGTGTGGCCTGGATCGCCCTCAGCCGGGCGCCAGAGCAGGTGGCAGTAGCCCTGAACGGGCGTCCCTCGTTGCCACAGACCGGCTTCACCGCCCCAGATTTTACCTTGGAGATGCTGGGAGGCGGGGCTGTCAGCCTGTCAGAATTGCGGGGGCAGCCGGTGCTGATCAACTTCTGGGCGACTTGGTGTCCTCCCTGCCGGGCCGAGATGCCGGCCATCCAGCGGGTATACGAGCGATATCGCGACCAAGGCTTCACCGTGCTGGCGGTGGACCTGCAAGAGAGCGAGGCGCAGGTGGCCGCCTTCGCCGGAGAGATGGAGCTCACCTTTCCCATCCTGATGGACCGAGACGGGAGCGTCTTCGCCCGCTACCGGGTGATGGGCCTACCCTCCACCTTTTTCGTCGACCAGGCAGGGATTATTCAAGAAGTGACCGTGGGTGGGCCAATGACCGAAGCGTTCATCGAGAGCCAGGTGACTGGCCTGCTGACCGCCGGTGGAGGTGAGTGATGGCCCCCTACCTGCGCGTCTTTGGGGCCAGTGTGCCAACCTACCCGCTCCTGCTCCTGGCGGCGGCCTGGGCCGGGCTGTGGCTGTCAGCGCACCAGGCGAAACGCCTGGGGCTGGATGGCGATCACATCTACAATATGGGTTTGTATGCCCTGCTGGCCACCCTGGTCGGGGCGCGGCTGGCCTACGTGGCGACTCACTGGTCCGCCTATCAAGGCGCGCTCCTATCGGCGTTCTCGACAACCCCCGTAGCGCTCTCCTGGCCGGAGGGGGCGCTGATCGGCGGAGTGGTGGCCCTTGTCTATTGGAGCCACTACCGGTTGCCGGTGGGGGCCACTCTGGACGCCATTGCGCCGGGACTGGCGCTGGCGATGGCCCTGGAGCGGCTGGGGGCTTACCTGGGAGGCAGAAACTATGGCGAGCCCACCAGCTTGCCCTGGGGAGTCTTTCTATGGGGAGAAGTTCGCCACCCGGTTCAACTCTACGAGATGGCCGCTTTGCTGGTCATCCTAGCCGTACTCGGGTGGCGGTGGAATCGGGGGCCATTTGGAGGCCACTCGTTTGTCCTGTTCGCAGCCCTGTACGCCGGTTCACGCCTTCTCGTGGAAGCATTTCGCTTCGGCGCGCCATTGATGGCCGGTGGCATCCGAACGTTGCAGGTGGTCGCGCTGGCGGCAATGTTGGGCGCTGTCTGGTATCTCTATCGCCGCCGCTTCGCGTCAGAGCCAACCGCACCGGAGGCAGAGGTGAAGGGAGAAGCATGAGTACTCGTCCCGCGGCCGAGGGGAACGTGCACGCTGGTCGCTGGCTGCCGCCTGCCAAGACCCGCCGATGGCTAGCTGTCATAGCTTCGCTGCTGATCGGCTTCGTGCTGGCCCCTTGGCCGCTGCTGGATAAGCTGTGGGCCATTGGCTACGGCATCTGCCCGCAGCGCGTCAGCCACTCGTACTTTCTGGCCGGAAGACAGTTG
>SDBS01006461.1_pt1 | contig 11393 bp, 11 predicted proteins | sample 2277091 | NCBI WGS metagenome assembly SDBS01 (sample SAMN10404972, study PRJNA504765) | marine sediment metagenome | isolation source: marine sediment core GS10_PC15, 163 cmbsf | place: Arctic Ocean: Southern Knipovich Ridge | collected 2010 | reverse complement strand
GGAAAAGGAAGAGGAATCCGCCGCGGCGTTAAAGGAGCAGGTGGAAGAAGTAACGGACGCCCCGGAGACGGCGCCGGAGAAGGATGGCGGAGAAGCGGAGGCGGCTCCCGCCGACGCCGAGGAAAGCCGGCCCGCGGACGAAGCGGCCGAAGCCGAGACCGCCACTGCCGAAGAAGTTGAGGAAGCCGAAACCGCGGCCGAAGTCGCGGAAGAGGCTTCGGAGGCTGAGGCGGAAGCGCCGGCGTCGGGGGAAGAAGAGGGCGAGGAAACCGCCGAAGCGCCGGTAGAAGAAGAACCGAAAAACGAGTGAACGTGGACGGCTGTGGAATCGTGGCGGCTTCTATCGGGAAGCCGCCTTTTAACTATGAAGGTCCGCGGTGCCCCCGGAAGGAAATCTTAGGCGGGTAATAATACTCGGCCGGCCCAACGTCGGCAAATCCACGCTCTTCAACCGGCTTGTGGGGCGTGGCATTGCCATGACCGATCCCGAGCCTCACACTACGCGTGACATATTGGCCGGGGTTTGCCGCTTCGGCGACGTTCATTTCGAATTGGTGGACGCCGCGGGTTTTCTAGTCTCCTCCGACGATACGTTGAAGCAAAGCGTAAAGAGAGGCCTCGACGCCGCTGCGGCTTCGGCCGACGTCGTCGTTTTAACGTTCGACGGCCGGGAGGGGTTGTTGCCGCTGGACCGCGATTTGGCCGACTTCGTCCGCCGTTTGGGGAAGGCCGTAGTTCCTGTCGTCAATAAAATAGATTCGCCGTCTTTGACGGATGCCGTCGCGGACTTCTACGAGCTCGGCTTCGACCGCGATCCCTTGCCCGTAAGTGCCGCTAACGGTTTCAATTGTCGCGAGCTCCTCGCCGCGGTCGCCGAAGAACTCGGGCCGTCGGCTGACGCCGGGGAGGCGCCAAAGAGCGAGGGGTTATGCGTGGCCATCGTTGGGAGGCCCAATGTAGGGAAGTCGTCGGTGCTGAACCGCTTCGCCGGGGCCGAAAGGGTCGTCGTCCACGAAAGCCCGGGGACGACTCGCGACGCCGTCGACGTCGAGATAACCCACGACGACCATAAATATTTATTCGTCGACACGGCGGGCATTCGGCGTAAAACCCGCGCTAAGGAAAGGCTCGAGCTTTGGGGTTTGGGGAAATCGTTGGCGGCGATTAAAAGGGCGTCGGTGGTAGTGCTCGTGCTTGACGGCGCCGAGGGGCCGACGTCGCAAGATGCCAAGATCGCCGGGTACGCCGACCGCAACGGCCGGGGCCTTATCTTGTTCTTGAACAAGACGGACCTTCTGGAAGACGGCGTCGAGGAGGGGCGTTTAGATGAGAGTTTGAAAGGAGTACGGTCCTATTTAAGCTTCACTTCGTACGCTCCCCTGTTAGCGGGTTCCGCTCTCGAAGGGTTCGACATGGCTTCTTTATTCCGGACGATACGCGAGGTCGACGCAAACCGTAACGTCCGCGTCGGAACGGGGGAATTGAACCGTTTTCTCCAGGAAGCTTTAACCAGGCGGAGTTTCAGAGTTGGGAAGAAAGAGTTTCGCCTCTTATACGCGGTCCAGACCGCCGTCGCGCCGCCGACGTTTCACTTATTCGTAAACTTTTCCCAAAAGCCGCCCTCGCTTCTACATCGTTTTTTGGAGAACCGCCTGCGCGAAAACTTTGATTTCGTCGGAACGCCGATTAGAATTGTCTTCCGCCTGCGTAGCGCAAGAGAGAGAAAATAATAGTTGTTCGCAGTCGGAGGCGATGTTATTTTTTAAGCGATGAAGGTCTTAATATACATAGGCATAGTGGCCGCTTCGTTTTTAATCGGGGCGTTACCGTTTTCCTGGGTTTTAGGAAGGATAGCCGGTATCGACCTGCGCCGGGTAGGGTCCGGCAACCCGGGTGCGACGAATTTGTACCGCGCCGCGGGGGCGCGGTGGGGCGTGCCGGGGCTTCTGTTGGACGTGGCGAAGGGGGCCGTCCCCGCGGCGGCGGCGTTGTGGCTCTTCCCTCATTTGACCGCCGCGGCGATTTTAGCCGGGGCCGCGGCGATATCAGGCCACATATGGACTCCGTTCCTCGCTTTCCGGGGCGGGAAAGGCGTAGCCACCGCGGCCGGCGCGTTCTTGGCTCTCAACCCGGTTTTGATTCTGATAGCATTAGCCGTTTTCATCGTCGTCGTGGCTCCGACGCGTTACGTTTCATTGGGCTCGTTGAGCGCGGCGGTCGCGGCCTTCGTCGGCTCGTTCACGCTGCCGCTCGCTACGGGGCGGCCGGTTGACCCGTATTTCGTAGCTTTCTGCGGCGTATTCGCCGCGGCTATCGTTTATTCCCACCGCAAGAACATTTCCCGCCTTTTAGCGGGTACGGAGAGTAAGTTGGGAGGGCGAAAAAAGGATGGCGGGTAAAGGCTCCAAAAAGGTCGCGGTCCTAGGGGCTGGCTCCTGGGGAGTTACGCTCGCGCGCCTTCTGGCCGAGAACGGTAACGACGTATGGCTTTGGTGTTATTTGCCCGAGGAATACGAGATGTTGCGCGAGACGCGCGAGCGGCGCGACATCTTACCGGGCATAGTATTACCTGAGGACGTAGAAATCTCGGCCGACGCCGCCGCCGTAGCGTCCGGGGCCGAAGTAGTTTTCTTCGTCGTGCCTTCTTTCGGCGTTCGTTCGACGGCGAAGTTGATACGCGACGTATGCGACGGTTCACAGCTTGCCGTTTCGGCGGCCAAGGGGTTGGAAGAAGGTACTACTTCCCGTATGACTGAGGTGCTGGAGGAGGAACTCGCAGAGGGCGCGAGGGGTTACTTATCGTTCTCCGGCCCGAGCCACGCCGAAGAGGTGTCTCGGCGCGTACCTACCACCATAGTCGCGGCGTGTCGGGAAGAGGGGTGTGCGCGCGAGATCCAAGAATTGACTAACACGCCGTATTTAAGGGTCTATACCAACGACGACGTCGTCGGCGTCGAGTACGGCGCGGCCCTTAAAAACGTCATCGCCATCGCGGCCGGTACCGCGGACGGTTTGGGGTACGGCGATAACACCAAGGCCGCGTTACTGACGCGGGGGCTGGTCGAAATAGCGCGCCTCGGCGTAGCGCGAGGGGCGAAGCCGGTAACTTTTACCGGCCTTTCGGGGTTGGGCGACCTGGTAGTAACGTGCACCAGCCGGCATAGCCGGAACCGATACGTGGGCGAAGAGCTGGGCAGGGGGCGGTCTCTCGACGACATTCTCGCGTCCATGAAGATGGTCGCCGAGGGGGTTCGTACGACGAGAGCGGCGCACGAGCTCGCCCAAAAAGAGGGCGTGGATATGCCCATAACGGCCGAGATGTACGCCGTTATGTTCGAGGGGAAGGACCCCCGCGCCGCGGTCTTCGATTTGATGACCCGGGAACCTAAACCCGAAAGGTAAGAGCCGTTCGTTTAAAAAGTCTTGATATGTTATAATAAAATGATAATATTTAAACATGCGTCTCGGCAACGTAATCGGCATGGTAGTATCTACCGTTAAGGACGAAAGCCTCGGGGGGCTAAAGCTACTCGTGGTCGAAGACGCCGATGTCTACGGCCGAGGTAAGGGGACGCACTACGTAGCCGTTGACGCCGTGGGGGCCGGAAAAAAAGAGCTGGTGTTAACCGCGGCCGGCTCGTCGGCTCGCCAAACGACGTTGACGAAAAACCGGCCGGTAGACGCGGTCGTGATGGCCATCGTCGAAACCGTGGAAGCGGACGGCGAGATCACGTATCGAAAAACGGCGCAAGGTGGCGATGAGGGCCGGTAAAGTCATCGGGTCGGTAGTGGCCGCGCGGGTCGCCGAAGGGCTCGAGGGCAAGAAGTTTCTCGTAACCGTGCCCGTTGACGAAGACGACCAACCGGCGGGGGAGGAATTCGTGGCTTGCGACGTAGTAGGCGCGGGCCGTGGTTCTCGCGTAATCTGGATAGGCGGAAAGGAAGCCGCATTGGCCTTCGGGCGGGGCAACATACCGGTGGACGCGGCGTGCGTCGCGATATTGGAACGGCACGGCAAGCATAAGGACGTGATATAATGGAGCTGGGTCGCGTCGTAGGGCCGGCGCCTTCTAACGTCAAGCATCCGGCGCTTGCCGATTTGAAACTGGTCTTCGTGGAAACCGAAGGGAAAGGTAAGGACGGCGTAGTAATAGCTTGGGATTTAGTGGATGCCGGCGCCGGCGACCACGTCCTGATTATGAGGGAGGGCGGCGCGGCAGTGCGACTTTTAGGTCGGGGCGAAGCGCCCGTACGGACCGTACTCGTGGCTCAGGTGGATAGGATCGATGGTTGACGGTAAGCCAACGGCGAGCGGCGTTATGATGGACCGTAACGTAGGCGGCGGCGCAACAATGGCCACGATTACGGGCCGCGTTGGCATAGGAGAAGCGAACGAACTGCAACGCCGTTTCGACGAGGTTTTCAAAGCCGGCCGGCCGTGGGTAATTATCAAATTGAAGGACGTAGATTTCATATGTTCCGCCGGGATGGGTACGTTGCTATCGGCGGTCGGCGAGGCCCGCAAACGGGGAGGGGAAGTAATTTTTACCGACGTATCGCTCAAGGTGCGCACCATCTTCGAGTTCCTCGACATTTGGGATTATATTACGACGACTACGGATAAGACCGCGGCACTCGAAATGGTAGCCGCGGGGGAGCGTATTAAGGCCGGTCGCGCCCCCGCCGCCGTCGCGCCCTCGTTTATCGTTGACGACATCAAAAACAAACTTAGCGAGGGGATCCGGTTAAGTAAAGACGGTAAGGTAAAAGACGCGCTGGCTTACTTCAATGCTGTCATCAAAACTGATAAAAATAATATTACGGCCCTCGTCTGGAAAGCGAGCGTGCTGGAGAGGTTGGGGCAATTAGACGAAGCCGGGGGCCTATATAAAAAAGTTTCCGAGTTGGGGCGCGGCGACCCGCGGTTGTTGGCTTACGCCCGCGCCCGCCGCGAAAAACTCGAGCAGAAGCCGCACGTCACGTCGGAACGGGAAAAGGCGTTCCAACAGCTAAGAGCCGCGGCCCGCAATTTGGCCCAAGCCCCCGTGCGTACTTCGGACTTCTTCGTCCCCGAACGTACGATCGACGACGGTAAGGTCTCCTTCCTGGAGTGTTTCCGTACGTGGGACGACGGCGGTATTTTAGGCGCCCGAAGTTCGGATCGCTCATATATGCAGGGAGGTGGTTATTTCGTCTGGATCGGCGGCCGCGGCATCGTTATAGACCCGGGCAAGAATTTCGTCGTACGTTTTGCGGAGGCCGGACGCCGGCTGGCGGATATAGAGGCCGTGGTCGTTACCAACGTCGCGTGGGAATACGGCGCCGATTTGGAACCGCTTTTAGATGCCTTGAACCATTACAATAAAACCGGGCTGGGGCCGGCTAAAAAAGTCGAGGCGTTGGTCAACAGCCAAGTATACAAAAAGAATCATTCCTGGCTTTCGGCGCTAAGCGAAGAGGTTGTGAAGCTTACGGTTCTTTATCCCGGCCACGCGTACCGGGTAGGCGAAGTTACCCTAGACGTCAAGCCCGCCGACGCCGCGGGGGGGCGGGCCGACGACGCCCTCGGGTTGACGTTCGCTACCGGACGCACGAATTTCGCGTACGTCGCGCCCGCAACCGGGCGTGATTTGGATACCTTGAAGGCTCAATATCGAGCGGCGCGGGGGCACGTCTTGCTAACCGACGTCGGCGACGTTTACGTAGATGAAAGCGGCGCTTCGGAGCGGCCGGCCGGCTACCGCGGCGTTGAAGCGGTCGGGCGGTTGCTATCCGAGATCCGCCCCTCGATTGCTCTGCTGTGTAAAATGTCGAACGTGGCCGACCCCGTGGCGTTGAGCGAAGCCGTTTCACGAGCTACTAACGTCCGTTGTTTGCCGGTCGACGTCGGCTTGAAGGTAAATCTTGAAACGTCGGAGGTGTTTACGGCCGCGGGCCTCGTACCCGTGACGGCGCTAACGGTGTATAAAGGGGAAGACGGACGTTTGCGCTACAATCCGACCGGGTAAAGCAGGAGCTGAGGAACGTTATAAACCCGCCGTGAATGCGGGTTTACGGGAAGGTTAGTATGAAGGATTTTAAGATCACAAAGATCGAGGAGAGTAAAGACGGCGTCGTCGTCGTGGCCGTAGAGGGCCAGGTCGGCATAGAGGAAGCCGCCCAGGTGTCGAAGTTCTTCGAGGAGATAGAGAAAGAGGGAATCGTTTGGGTCATCGTGAGCCTCGAGGGGGTCGATTTCATCAGCACCGCCGGCGTGGGGGCGCTGTTGTACGCTGTCGGCGGCGCGCGGAAACGGGGCGGCGAAATTGTCTTTATCGAATTTTCGCCTAAGACGAAGGCTGTCTTCGAGTTCCTCGACCTCCACGACTTCATCGTTACCGCGACCGATAAGGAAAGCGGCCTGCAAGTCGTCAAGGAAATCAAAAGCGGCGCCCGGCCGGCCGAAGCCTAGCCCGCGAGCGCCGCGGGCCGAACGCGTCGTTAGCGCGGTGCGCGGCGTACGTTAAATAGTATTTCACAGCGTAACGCGGTAAGTTACCCCTCCGAACGACACCTCGACCTTTTCGCCCAAGGCAAAGTACGGGGCGAGGCCGGGGTGTTCCTGCAATAGGTCGAAGTACTCCTTGCTGGCGAATTCCACCTCGACGACGCTTCGGCTCGGCTCGTCGTCGAGGGCGAGGTCGTGCCACGTGCCGGCCGCCGACCGGAAGCTTTTGCCTTCCACGTAGCGCACGGCGCCTCCGCCGTAAGGCGACGGCGCTATCGCGGCGCGCTTGAGGTCGCCGATAGCCTTCGATTCGCGGACCGAGAGTTCCGCCGCACTCGCGGGCACGCGTAGGCCGTCTCTGCCCTTCAACCACGCGCCGGCGGCCGCCAGATCCTCTCCGCCGGCGAGGGCGCCCCATACCGCGGGGGCGGGAGGCTTAACGGCCGGTCCCGTTTCCTCTACCAGGTACGACGTGTACGGCGTCGGAATCCCGTAGCGCTTGGAGAGTTTTACGATGGCGTCGATTAATTCTTTATCTTCACCCTCCAGCTTTATCTGCTCCAGGAGAAAACCTACCTTGCGCGTAGCCCACAGCGCCGGGATGTACTTATTGTCGCGACTTTCGCCGGCGACGGCGGCGAGTTCGTACCGGTACGATTCCGCCTTGCCGGCGCGTTCGCCCGAAACGACCAAGGTGCCGTCGGCCAGTTCGCCCTTGTACCGTCCGAGGATCGTGAGCTGCGTCCCGGCGAAGATGTCCGGGACCGACGACGGGTAAGAATCGTAGAAATCGATATTTTCCCAGGCGAGCTCCACGTCGGTAAGGACCGGCTTCGAGATCTTGTCGTAGAATGACGTTACGGCCAGTTCTATGTCCTCGTTCGACTCGACGTATTGAGTTGTACCGGCGTTTTTACGTCCCAAGCCGTCGAGGAGCTCGGCCTTGACGTTATAACCGACGCCGAAGCAGAACAGACGCGCGTTTGCGGTCTCGTTGGCGGCGACGGCGTTAGCGACGATATCGGCCACGTTACGCTCGCCGACGGTCGGCTTGCCGTCCGTGAGGAAGACCACCATCGTGGGTCCGACCGGCTCGGCGGAAGCCGATGCCAGGCCCTTGGTCAGTGCGCCGTCGATGTTCGTACCGCCGCCGGCCGTTAACTTTCCGACGAAATCCAGGCCCGCCGATACGTTGGCCGCCGTTGCGGCGACTGCTTTGTCGCGGAACAGCGTCGGCTGCTCGTTGAACGGGACAATGTTGAAACGGTCGGCGGGCGCCAGTTGGTTCAGGCAGTATTTAACGGCCTCTTTGACGTGTTCGATTTTTTCGCCCGCCATCGAGCCCGATATATCCAAGATGAAGATCAGCTCTTTGGGCTCGGGCGCGGCTCGCGTAGCCGCCGGCGGCGTAATGATAAGGATGGCGAAGCCGTCTTCGCCGCCCTCTTTGTGGGCAAGGACGCTCGCTCCCATTTCGGCGCCGCCGACGCGGTAGTATAGGACCAGGTCTTCCGCGGGCTTCGCGTTTTTAACGTGGTATTTTACCTCGGCCGTAGTGGGGCTTTTACGTTCGAGTTGGATTTTGTGAGAGGGCGAGAATACGCTCTCGATGGCGCCGGCGGCCTTTATACTCACTTTAACGTCGACGTCTTTTATCGGCTCGCGGCTGAAACGTTCGGTGTCTAGGGGATATACGAATTTGACAAGGCCGCCGTCGTAGCGTAGAAGCTCGGAATACGTGATCTCGACGCGTTTCTCGCTTTTCGCCGGTATGGGATAAATACGCGCTTTGACGGCGCCGCGGCCTATATACTCCAACAGCGCCGGGTCCTTGTTTTGGCTGACCAATTTGCGGTATTCAGCCGCGGCCTCGTCGGCTTCGAGCATAATCCCCTCCACCGGTTTCCCGTCTACTTTGAGAGAGAAGCGGTCGATGGCCGCGCCCTTCGGCAGCGGGAAGATGTACACGCCCTCGACGTCGAAGTTATACGGGTTTTTAAACACCTCGTCGACGTGGGTGGTCGCGACCTGATCTTCGATTACCGTTTCGACGTGGTGGTATTTAATGTCGAGGCTGTAGCGTTCTTGAGGGGGTGGGGGCTTGGGCCAGGGCGGGATGGGGTAGGGGAACGGTATGATTATGCCGTCGGCACCGGCGCCGGCCGGCAGTAATATCGATAGCGCCGCCAACGCAACCGCGGCGTAACACAGCTTTTGTCGCATAATAACTACCTCGGTTTAAGTTGAATGAATTTCTTTCGAAGGGTTTGACGCTTTGGCCGCGGCGTTCGTTTAACGTTTTACTCCGGGCGACGCGCGGCGCTCAGTCTTTTTGGCCGCGTACGCGCTCTAGGACGCGACGGACCGCCTCGCGTACCAGCGCGTCGTCTTCACACGTAGGCGTTTCTTCTTGCGGAATGTCGCACGCTTCGCAGGGGATGTTTAGGGGGGCTTTGCCGGGGGCTATGGTCGTGAGCTTTTTTACGTCGTCAGCGGTGAGTAATGATACCCGGCCGAGTTGCCGCGCGACCAACATGACGCGGGCGAATTGCTCCACCTTCTCGAGCGTAAAGTAGGCCTCCAATAACGTCGCGCCGAGCGTCACGGTGCCGTGGTTTGCGAGGAGGAAAGCGTTGTAGTCGCGGAGCTTGGGCCGTATGCTCTCAGGGACCTCGGTCGTAGAAGGCGTCGCGTACGGCGCCAGCGGCACGTTTCCGAGGGTGGTTATGACCTCGGGCAGTACGCACTCCGCCAGCGGCATGCGGGCGACGGCGAAGCCCGTCGCCGTAGGCGGGTGGGCGTGGACGACGCCGTCGACGTCGGGACGCTCTTTATATATCTCGAGGTGGAGCAGAATTTCGCTCGAGGCCTCGCGGTTCCCTTCGACGCGTCGGCCTGTGGCGTCCAGGATGACTATATCGTCAACGGCGAGCATACCTTTGCAGAGGCCCGCCGGCGTCGCGGCGATAAGGTCGCCCGCTACACGGCAGCTCATATTGCCGTCCGTCGCGGCGACGAAGCCGTGTTCGTAACAGCGCCGGCCTATCTCCACAATCTCTTTCCGCGCTTGCCAGATATTCATGTTTATCCCTCGGCGGGCTTAGCGTACTAGGTGTTATCTATATATACATGAGCCCGTTCGGCTATAGATTTGTATAAATAACTTCAACTATAAACGGCGTGAGTTAAATAGGTAGTAAGTAATATACTTCGTATCCCAATATAACATCCCGAGCGGAAGTTGGCAAAGAAAAACCCGCCCGTTTGGGGCGGGTTTGTACCCTTTCGTGTCGCGTTTAACGCGCGACGACCATTGCCTTCACGAAACGCTCGTTCACCGCTTCCAGCGTGTACAAGTAAACGCCCGGCGCGACGTTTTGCGGCCGCCACTCGAGCTCGTACGTACCGGGTTGATATATTCTATCTGCCAGCGTCGCGACGCGGCGGCCGGCGAGGTCGTAAACAGCCAGTTTCACTTTGGCCGAAACCCGGCAGGAGAACCTGATTTTAGTCGCCGTTTTTACCGGGTTAGGTCGGTTTTGGGCGAGGTTGAAAGCGGCGGGCACGGCGCGTTCGGGCGGTGGCCCGAGCTTGAACGCTGCCAGCGCCGTATCGGCGTTCTCGCGGAGCGCGTCGAGGTCGGCGCCGGCAACCACCGCGAACGTTACGATTTCCGTTAGGCCGGCGGGAATTTCGTACGGGCCGGTGCTAAGCATCACGCGCCAGTCGTACGGGGTGGTCCGTTCGCAATCGAAGCGCGGGTCCGCCATATAGGCGTACAGGTATCGGTCGTCCTCCGGGTCGTTCGTGATGTCCCACGAATGCGCGCCGCGGACGGGTCCTTCAAGGCACACCAGCCCGAAGTAAGCGTTGCCGGGGTTGCTGTCGTACATATAAGGCATCTTTCGCTCGTCGTCGAAGCCGACGTAGTCGTCAATGTAGGATAGTGAGCCGCCTATGTCGAAGTCGTACGCGAGCGCGAAATAAGTTTTTTTAAGAGTTTGGGAAGACCGGTTTTTAACGTGGTAACGGAAAGCGATAAAATCGTCGTAGTCGTCGTGGTACCAGCTTATGCCGTGTACTTCGCACGTCACGGGGATGGGGCCGCCTTCCCCGGCCTCGCTATCGTCCATCCGGTAGTACGAGTCGAGCGAGCCTTCTTGTTCAATAAACGACGGCACCTGTTTCCACTCCGGGTCGCGCGACATTATAACCGGCGTAAGGCCGCGCCAGCCGCCCCTTCTCGAACTTCCGAAAGAAACGCCGCCGCTAACGTATATTTCGTTTTTTATTATGGTGCCCGCGAGGAAATGACCGGCGTATATATTCGCCGGTCCGTTCGGCGCGGGGTAGATGCCGGAACCCTCGGCGCCGCCGACGGCGCCGCTATTCCAAACTTTAAGCCACAGCAAGCCGTCATCGTGGACGCCCCAATCCTGCGCGTCTTCCGCCGGCGCCCAGTAGTTGTTACCTAAGGCGGGGAGCGTTACTAAAAAGGCACCCGCCAATAACGCCGCAAGTTTTTTCTTCATCGCGACGTACCTCCTTGTCGGAAAAAGGGCGCCGGCTTTTTAAGGCCGGCGCCGCTATCCGTCTTTGTTATTTAACTACCGCGAGCCGTTTCGCGGCGACCTTGTCGCCGGCCCGCAGGCGGTAGATGTAGACCCCCGCGGCCAACGTACTCGCATCGAGCGTAGCCTCGTTCTCGCCGGCGGAACGGTAACCGTCCGCGACGGTTGCGACTTTCCGCCCGCTCAAGTCGTACACTTCCAGCGTTACGTCACCGGCTTCGGCCAGCGCAAACGCTATGGTCGTCGTCTCGCGCGCCGGGTTGGGGAAGTTCTGGGCCAAGCGGAAGGACAACGGCTTGGTTTTCCCCTCGGCCGTTACTCTGATTGGGCCGTAC
>SDBS01006460.1_pt1 | contig 11393 bp, 14 predicted proteins | sample 2277091 | NCBI WGS metagenome assembly SDBS01 (sample SAMN10404972, study PRJNA504765) | marine sediment metagenome | isolation source: marine sediment core GS10_PC15, 163 cmbsf | place: Arctic Ocean: Southern Knipovich Ridge | collected 2010 | reverse complement strand
TAAAGAAAGAATTGTAGAAGAAATTCGATTTATTATTGAGAAAATGAAAAGTAGTGCAGATATGAATGAAAATCTTTATTATTTAAGTGGAATTCATACGATTATTAATAGAATCTTTAATATTGAATTCGATCGACATTTGGTATTTATACATTTTGTCTTATTGAATTCTTATGGAATAATTAGAAATGCTGTTGAAATAGCAAGACAAGGAAAACCACCTTTAGTTATTAATTCAAAATTCTTCAGTAAATTAATTGATTTATTGGAAGATTTAGCAAATACGATTAAAGAAGATAAAACAACATTTGAAGTTCTTGAAAAAATAAGTATTCTTACATATACTATAACAGGGAATGGTTTTTTCCTTCAAGAGAAGGGTATTAACTTAATAGATTTTTAATTTATTCACATATCCATCCAGATTTTTCTCCAATTCTGTAATTTTAATCTTATTATCTTTAACAATTTTTTAGAAAAATTTCTTAAATTTTATATCCTCTCAATAAGAAAGAATAAAGAATATTGCTTTTCTTCTAATTATCTAAGATAAATTTAAAATTCTTGAGGAATACAATAAAGATATTGAGAAATTAAGGAAATACGGAATTAAACTCAAGAAACTGGAGTAATAGATTGTAATAAAGAATATATTTTTTTTAACTTTTTTTAAATTTTTGACCCTGCTAATATTTTCAAAAATTAGTTAACGAGTTAATTTTTTCTGAAGGGATATATCCCCATCATAGAAATTAAAGAGATAATCAATATCTTTAAAAAATATCATTATAAATCAATAGGTGGAATTTGAAATAATGAAATTATAGCCTTAATAAATCAAGATAATAGAGACAAAATAGAGTTTAATTTCCCTTCCTTAAATTTAGAAGTAACCTATTTATTAGCTCATTATTTTGACTTTGTAAAAGCTTTTGAGTTAGGTGGCTTCCATCTAATAGACCAAGCTCAAGGGCTTAATGAGACTAAGCTGAATATCTTAGAATTTATGGAATTTACAGAAATGAAAGAGAGAGAAGGAGAGTATAAGGAAGGAGAGAAAATATATACCATAAATGAGATTTATGAGCTTTTAGCTAAAACTATGAATATTTCAATATCCTATCTGAGGAAATTACTTGGAGACCTTGTTAGAGATAGATTTGTTAAAAATAATAATCCAGGTAAAGGAAAAAAAGCTAAATATGTTAAACTTAAAGACCCAGATTTCAGTAAAAATATCCATATTGAAGATATGAGAGGAGAAATTCTTGATGAGATTGACCATTGGAAAAATTATTATGAAAGCAAGAAAGAGGAATTATTTTTGAAGGAGAGGAGTAAAAAAAATGAATTATCAGAAATATAAAAAGCAGAGAAATAAGTCTCCAAATAAAACAGCAGAGCCTTTTATGAATGGAGAGGTTTGGGAATTCCTTGAAACAGTTAAGAAAATCTTCTATGATGCTAAAGGGTTTATTGAGGGTAAAGATTACAGATTTCATATTAATGGAGAGCCTTTTGGATTAGTAGATACTAAAAATGGTAAGGAACTCCCAATGGAGATATTCCAAGAAATAGAAATTGAAGATTTAAGGAAAAGGAATGTAGAAAAATGAGTAAAGAAAAAGAGCCTATAGCAGAAGAGGAGTTATGTCAATATTGCCATGAAGCAAAAGCAGAATATACGTTAAGAACTAAGAAAGTCTGTGGAGCATGTTATATTATGCATGAAGGAGCATTATTTTTAATTAAACCAAGAGAATAAGAGAGAGCAATCATGAAATCAATCATCCAAAAAGCCCCTTGTTTTCAAATTGTTTTTTTTTCTCTTTCTATTCTCACACTTGAAAAAGAGCTAAATATAATTAGAATTACTGATTATGAGGTTTTAAAATAATGGAAATAGAATATAAAGAAGAAGAAAGAGAATTAATTGAAAATGCTAAAAAGTTTTTCATGGAAGAAAGCCCTAAAAAAACAATTGATAAAGAGAATGCAGAAACTAAAGAGATTTTGAATTTTTATCATAATCGTGGCTTGATTTCTACTCCAGAGGATCATATCCCTTATCGCAGTTTAATGAAAAAATTAGATGAGGATTATGTAGATTCTATAGAGGAGGATAACAAAAAGAAACAAGCAGAAGCAGAACGATTAATTAAATTCAAAAATGACGGTAATTTGAAAGATTTAGAAGTAATAATGGAGAAGGAAACTAAATTGTCTAAAGAAATTAAGAAGAAACAGAGAGAACTTTTAGCAAAAAGAGAAGCTGAACTTAAAGCTCTGAAAGAAGAAAAGGAAAGGATAAAATCTTAAAATTTAATATTTTTTTTTATTTTAAATCAAAATAGTGAGGTATCAAATAAAAATGAAGGAAGAAACTAAAGAAATTATTGATAATATATTCAAAAAAGTGGAGAATCTACTTTTAGACAATAAAACCTATTCAATGCCATCATTGGAAAAACCCAGAACAAAACCAATACCATATAACATAATACAGCATTTTTGGGAGAGATTTGGTCATGAAATGGGTTTAATTTTTAAAGAGCTGATTCATGTTGATATATCTGGAGTTATAGAAACAGAATAAATAACTATTTTTTTTATTTTTTATTTAACTTTTAATAATCTATTAAGCCCTCTCCTTTAAATAGAAAATAACATATTTATTCATTATACCCTCAGAGTGGTATAACAAAATTTTAAATAAATTAGAAACTTTTTTGGGAATCGTCTAAATTCCCTAAAAATCATAGGAAAAAACTTTTTTTAATCTCTGAGGGTAATAATTTGTTTAGTTGGATTATTATGAAAAGTAGGTATAAGAAAATAATAGCATTGGTAAAGAATTTAACCCTTTCTGAAAGAAAACGGCTAATAAAAGAACTTTATATTGATTTCTATTTTGATTGCTATGACCAATATGAAGCCCTCACTTAAACTTTAATTTCTTAATTTTTTTTTTTTAATTTTTAATAGGTTGCTCCTGGTATTAGGCTCAACACATATCATTAAGCATGCTTTTTTTCAATTATGATCACCTTGAAGATCAAGCATAATCACCTAATTTTCGCAGGTAAATTTATCAAATGTAAGAGGATAATCACCTATATTACCGAAATAAACTTATTATAATGACTGAAAACAAGCATAAATAACTGCTATTCATGGAGAAAAAATGAAATTTTGGTGATTATTCCTAATAAAATGGATAATTATTTTACTGCTATTTGGTGATAATCCCTTTACAAATAATAACAATAAAACCTCAAAAGTGGTGATAATGCTCAGTCATAGAATTTCTTTAAATTCTTTTGCTATATCAATTATGGTATCTAAAGTCTCTCCAAAATTTATTGGTCTTTTTGGTTTTTCATACTCTTTATCCCATTCCTGGTGAAATTTAACTTCTTCTATAATTCTCTCTATTCTTTCTACAGATGCTTTCATTTTTTCTATATTTCTAAGAATTTCCCATATTTTCATACTTAAAACTATGAGTCTTATCAATAAAAAGGATAGTTATTAAATATTGAATAACTCTGCTCTAAATAACCCGAAATCTATGAGGAAAAAAAATCCAAAAACCGAAAACTTGAAAATTCAAAACCAATACCTTGAAAAAAAATCCAGAAAAATCCGAACATACCAGCTTAGTCAATAAGCATGCTTTATTTTCATATCTGAAAATTGTAGGGGGCTCTTGATAGTATTCGCAACACATAAGGTACCATTTTTCTTTTTTTCTTGGAGATCACCTTGACTCTGAGCATCCTATGGGTATTTGCCTTGTCTGGTCTTATACTCTTACTCCAATAAGGGTATTGCTGTAATAGTATTATGTTATGATTAAGGGTTTAATGAGAGGGTATAGCCTATTATGTGTAATAGCCTTATACTATACACTGATTAATACTATTATAAGACTATGTGTATTAGTCTCATACTATTGTCTGGTTAGTACCAATGTGCTCCAGCTCTATATTAACATTCTATATATATCAACCCATTAATGAGTAATTGGAGTGCATTGGGTCGCAAAAACATCAAGGGATAAGTCTCCTTAAACCTTTCCCTAATCCTTTCCCTAAAAAAGTTATGTTAATAATTGATAATGGAAATTAATGATTTCGATAATGGAGATAATCAATAATGATAATTCCCAACCTAACTTTTTTTTTTCCAGAGAATAAGAAATATATTATAAATAGGGGAGGGAGGGAGGGTTGTAAGTATTATAGAATCGTATACAAATATGTATATTATAGTTTATGGTAAGGTTTATGATTACGTTTGCACGTTAATATGTCTTATTATTTTGAAATGCAGTGTAAGGTTGCAAGGTTAGGTTTATGGTAAGGTTTATAATTAGGTTTATAATTAGGTTTATGATTAGGTTTATGGTAAGGTTTATGGTAAGGTTTATAATTAGGTTTAATAGGATAAGTCATAGAGCTCTGAAGTATTAAAATCCAAAAATGAGTAGATAGTGACACATTTAATACCAAATAACTTTATATTAAATTCATAAATGTTTCTAAAAAAGATAGCTGAAAGCATTAAAAATAACCATAATATAATAGAAAAAAGAGAGATCAACCCAATAGTTCAATACATTGATAAAAATACTTTTAAAAGTACTAAAATATTTACTGGCATTGGCGAAGATGCTGCTACTATAAAAAATAATGATAAATACATACTCCTAACAACGGATAGGATTAGAACCTCATTTATCGAGAATTACCCCTGGGGAGCAGGATATTCTTCCATTTTAGTCGGTGTTGATGACATTTACGCATGCGGGGGTACGCCACTTGCTGCAAGTCTAATTATTACCGTAAAAGATCAACAAGTATGCAAGGATATTCTTAAAGGAATTAGTGAAGGCTCAAAAAAATTTGAGGTTCCAATTATCAGAGGACATACTAATGTTCATGGGAAAAACTATGAGCTAAGTTCTACAATGATAGGAGAAATAAAAAAAGAAGATTATATTTCTGCAGGAAATGCTCAAATAGGCGATAATATCATTTTAGCTGTCGATTTTGATGGTAAAATAAGTAAAGCAAGTAACCTTTACTATGACACTACAACATTTAAAAAATCAGAAGAAGTTTTGATGAAACGAAAAGTTATGAATATAATAGCAGAGAAACATCTTGCAAATGCATCAAAAGATATATCAAACGGAGGTATTTTTGGAACGATTTTACAGTTAATTAAATATTCAAATGTAGGAGCAGATGTGAATTTAAATAAGATAAAAATTCCTCCTAAATTAATTAATGAAGGATATAACTTAGAAACTTATATAAAAATGTACCTTACAACAGCATTTATTTTAAGCGCTGCGGAAAATGATTGTAGTAATCTAATAGAAATATTTAAAGAATATAAATTAGATGCTAGAATTATTGGTAAAATTATTAAAGAAAAAGATTTTTTAAGAATAAACGAAGGTAAAGAATCAATTGATGTAATCAGATTTTAAAATAACTATGTGAAAAATACATGAATATTGATAAAAATAAATGTTTTTCAATCGCGGTTATAATAAGTTTTGCAATATTGCCAATATCATTTATTAGTTCTCTAATAAGCTCTCAATTTCAAAGTATTCTAAATCAGAATGAAGAAATTGAAACAGGATTAAAAACAAGTCAGGTATCAGAAAACTTTACCGTATCGAGCACTTTGCACGAATTAATTTGGATTGAAGGACGATTAACCTTATTATTAACTGCAAATGAGAGTGGACTAATAAATTGTGAATTTAAAGACTCCCAAGAGGGAAAGTTTTTTACCCTAGAAACCCAGTCAATTATTTTAATGGGTAATAATGATTCGCAAAGAGTTCAATTTATTTTTAAACCTCATATTACTACATTACCAGGAAAGTATAATTTTACATTAAGTATCACTGGTTTTTACGATTATAGGGAAAATTTTAGCATTGTTTTGGGCATGGGATACATTATATTATTATTTATTTTAATAATCTTTGGTTTGAGTGTAGTAGTAATAATTTTAAAAAAAAAAGATGGTAAAGTTCCAAAAACTATTTCAAGTAGCTCTGAAGAACAATTGCCATCTAGTGTAAGTGAAGTTCCTAGTAGCAAAATTCAATGCCCCGAATGCAAAAAGCAAATCGATGAAGGTCTTACCTTCTGTCCGGAATGTGGAGGTAGGATTCCAGAATTTTTAAGATTTAATCCTAATTCTCCACGTGGATTATAACTAGTTGTCAATTATGAAAAAAAGTTAATTTTAAATAATTAATCAAGAGTAGTTCTTTTTAACCAATAGGGGAATGGCATTTTGTGCATGTCGAACGAGTTCCATCATTTAAACTCCCACAAATTTAAAACTTCAAATAGAACAGAAAAAGCTAAAATTTCCTGGAGAAGACTGGTTATTTCCATCTCCCCGAATAAAGGGGCAACATATTTCAGATGGAAGAATAAGAACAAGAATACATGAAACTTGTGAGTTATTAAGAATAAAAATAACAATTACTCCTCATGGATTTCGAGATTTATTAAACAAGGAACGTAAAAAGAAAGGTGTTGAACCCGAAGATCGAAGTATTTTATTAAATCATGGGTTAGATTCTATTCAAGCAAAACATTATATTTTGGATTATGAGGATTTCGATGAGATCAGAGAGATTTTTGATGCAAGTTTTCCTTATCCTAAATTTGAACCAAATCCAAATTATATGGATAAAAATAAATTCGGACTTTAATAATATTTCACTTAAAGTGAACTATTATATTTTTATTATTTAGAGACTTAGTCTAAATTGAGGTTAATATTATGTTTAAATCAATCGAAATTCAGAATTTTAGATCATTAAAATATTTAAAAATTGAGGATTTAAAACAATTTAATTTGATTTTGGGAGATACTAATGTAGGAAAAACCACAATACTCGAATCATTTTTTATTGGAACAGCTCCTAATAATTTAACATTATTATTAAGTATGAATGAGATACGAAGTATTAATTTTGATAGAGATTATTTTAAAACTTTCTTTCAATTCAACAATATTAATAAAGAAATTAAAATAAAAGCAACTGTTAAAACTATAGGAGAAAAAGAACGAGAACTGAAGATAAGTCCTTTTATGCGAAAAGTATATAAAGTTGATGATTCTGATGTAAAAAATGGGAGTAGTGCTTTACCAGACATGGAGAAAATTGATGGTCTAAGGAATATTTTTAAAATCTCTTATAAGAATCAAAGAACTGAGACTTATGACTATCTTTTCAAATTAGATGAAATTGCTCAACCATTGGTTGGAGAAAGAGAAAAATTTTATAGACCATTAAGAATAGAAATTAAAGATGATAAAAAATATGCTCTTCCTTTTAATGCACGCTACGAACATACTAAGTCATTAGTTGATTCTTTAAGTCAGAAATATGATTTAATTGTTAAAGATTTAAAAAAAAAAGATTTTATTAGAATTATTTCAAAGTTAGACACAAATATTAGAGATATTGATAAAACTGAAAATGGAATTGTAATAGAATATAAGGCTTTTAAAAAATCGAATCCAATAGGAATTTTAGGTAATGGAGTTATTAAAATGATATGTGTTATAGCTGCAATAATAGTTACCAACCATGGTGTTGTTCTTATTGATGAGATCGAAAATGGTATTCATCATTCGCTCCTTAATTCTTTTTGGAAATCAATTATAGAAATTGCTAAAAAAGAATCTGTTCAAATCATTGCTACTACCCATTCTATTGATTGCGTTAATGCTTTTTATGAGAATATCTATAATGAAGTAGAAAAAACTCAATTAAGAGTTTTTCGAATTGAGAAAACAGAGGAAAACGAGTTCGAAACAATTAAATATAATCTTAAAGATTTGAAAATAGCTCTCGAGGAGAATTGGGAGGTTAGATAAGATTAATGGAGGAAAGAATTAAAATAAAAAAAAATAAATTATTATTCACTGAGGGAAAAGATGATAAGGCTCTTTTTGAAAAATTTTTAGATGATTTAAATATTAGTGATGTTCAAGTTGAAGCTGTAAATGGAATTCCCTATTTTATAGAAATTCTTTCAGGTATTTTTAAACTTCCAAAATTTAGTAATGTTGTCTTTCTTGGCATTATAAGAGATGCTGAAAAAAATGAGGATAATCCTCAAGATAGTGCAAAAAACGCATATACAAGCATTTTTAATATTTTAAAAAAGAGTAAAAGGATTGAAAGGATATTAGGAAGAAGAATTAATTACAGAAATATGAATACATGGATATATAATACAATTTCAATAGGAATCTTTATCACATGTAAACCAGGGTGTAATTATGGGATGTTAGAGGATTTGTGTTTAAATCATGTGCAAGGTACAATGGAAATGAGATGTGTTGAAAAATTTTTACGTTGTGTTAGGGGTAATTCAAGTGAAGAAAATTATTTAGATTACTTTAAAAATCCTTCAAAAAATAAAATTTTAGCATATTTAGCATCTCAAGAAAAAGTACATGGGAGTATTTGTGTTGCAGCTGATAGAAATATTTGGACTATTAATGATCCTTCTTTTAATAAATTAAAGAATTTTTTAGAAGGTTTTAGAGGATCTCAATAAAAAAAGATTTTTCTCAAAAATTAGAGAAAAGTAAAAAAAGAATTATTATCACTTTATTTTTCAGTTTGTTCGATATCCTCTTTTCTATAAATAAAAATTCCTTTTTTTCCATTATATTCAATTACATTTAGATACAAATCATTATTATGTTCCCAATCTATTTTTTCAGCTTCTAAAAATTTTCGGGGTAGTGTTACTTAACTTTTACCAGTTTTTTGATAATAAAGATATTTTACTAAATGTCCATTCATAGCAAATCATTTTTTTTCGATATGAAATAATACGATTCTTTTTAACTAATAGGAGAATGGCATTTTGTGCATGTCGAACGAGTTCCATCATTTAAACTCCCACAAATTGAACATATAATTCTTTTTATTTTCATAGTTTTATTTTTAACCGCTTTTTCTGTTAGAAATATTGATACTTTTTCATCTGTCTCTTTCTCTGCTTTTTCTTTTGCCTCTCTTTCTGCTTTTTCTTTTGCCTCTCTTTCTATCCTTTCTCTTTCAGCTCGTTCTTTTGCCTCTTTCTCAGCTTTTTCTTTTGCCTCTCTTCTTGCTTTTTCTCTTGCTTCTTTTTCTATCCTTTCTTTTTCAGCTCGTTCTTCTACCCACTTCGCTGTTTTTTCTTTTGCCTCTCTTTCTGCTTTTTCTCTTGCTTCTTTTTCTATCCTTTTTATTTCAGCTCGTTCATTTGCTTCTTTCTCTTTTTTTTCTTTTGCCTCTCTTTTTGCTTTTTCCCTTGCTTCTTTTTCTATCTTTTTTTCTTCCCCTTTTTCTGCTCCTTCGATCTTTTTTCTTTCCTTTCTTTCTTCAAGTTTAAGCTTAGCTTTTTCTTTACTTTCTCCAACTTTTCCTTTGACCTTTGATGCAAGTTTACCTAATTTTTCTTTACTGCTTCCAAGTTTTTCTTTAATTTTTGACTTCTGAAGAATTTCTTTATCCTCTTCAGATGTTTGAGAAGTTTTTAAAGTATTTTCTTTTTCTCTATTTTCTTGTGAGTCATTCATAGCGATTTTCACACTATTCTATTTCTTAAAATTTGAAAAATCTATCATTGGATGTTTTTTAAATATATGATAAATTGTTTTTATATTTAATTATAACCTTATATTCTTACTCCAGTTTATTAAATTATATTTAAAGCAAAAAGTGTTTAATCATAATGGATTTTAATTTAAAAAAAGAAATAAATGGAATAGTCTCAGTAATAGGGGCAAGTGAAATTGATAAAGAAACTGAGAGCAAAACTTTTGAGATTGGGAAATTACTTGCTAAAAACAATTATGCTATAGTATGTGGGGGTCTATCTGGTGTAATGGAAGCAGTTTGTAAGGGTGTCAAGGAAGAAAACGGTTTTACAATAGGAATTATTCCCTTTGTAGAAAAAAATAATGCAAATGATTTTGTAGATTTAGTTATTCCCGTTCCTTTTTCACAAGCCAGGAATATTGTTGTAGTTCTTACAGGTGATGTATGCTTAGCAATTAGTGGTAAAGCAGGAACTTTATCAGAAATATGTTTTGCATGGATCTATCAGAAACCCATTGTCGCTCTATCTAGTGTAGAGGGGTGGTCTTCAAAGATTGCAAATAAAAAATTAGATGATAGAAGAGATGACATGATATATGGCGTAGAAACACCAATAGAAGCAATTAAAAAAATTAAAGAATTATTTATTATTTTTAAAAAATCGATTAAATCAAAAAAGATCCCTTTTTAATTATATATTGTGAAATTGATCAATTTTGGTTTTAAAACATCCGATATTAAATATATTTCCAATAATTTTTTTCTCTTATTCTAATATATTTAGAAAAATATAATCAAATGATATTAATAGAAATAAGCCTAGATCTCGAGAAATCTATAGGGAAAACAAAAAATAATACACAACCTAAATAAAATAGAATATATTAACATTTAATGTGCTAGAAAAGAATAAATTAGTAGATGTATTCTTATAAATTCAGAGGTGAAACTTTTACTTGGAAGAAAATCAAGATCAATCAATTTTATATTTAAAAAAAGAAGTTTCAGAAGTAAAAGAAGTTCAAAATAAAGTACTTTTTACAGGTTTAGATGACGCTGGTAAGACAAGCATTATACTTACGCTTCAAAGAGAATTTTCGAAGATAGCAATATTATCACCAACTAGAGGGGCACAGAGAAGGATTTTCGAATTTCTAGGAAAAGAAATAAGTGAGTGGGATTTGGGGGGACAAACAGCTTATAGAATTTCTTACTTAAAAAATCCAGGTAAATATTTTGAAGGAACTGAAATAGCTATTTATGTAATTGATATTAATAACAAAGCTCGAATGCCTGAAGCAATAAGTTATTTCAAAGATGTAATAGATCAATTTAAAAAGTTAGAGATTGAACCTCCAATATACGTATTTCTGCACAAATGTGATCCGGCTTTAATGAGAGCTGCTCAAAACGAAATAGAGACTCTAATAATAGACATAAAGGGGAAGTTGAAATCTACAAGTGATTATAAAGAATTATATTATTATAATACTTCAATTTATGATTTTGGATCAATTATTAGCGCTATGTCTGAAATTCTGTTAAGCTTGTATCCAAAATCCGAACTGATCGAAAAAACAATAATAGAATTTGCCAAAAAAGTTGAATCAGAAGGAGTTGTAATTATTGATGATAATTCACTTATTATTGGTTCTTATTATAAAAACGAAGAGATTATACATTTAATGACTGCAAGTACTACATATTTTCTCGTTTTGAGTTATACTCTTCAAACTACAAA
>SDBS01006459.1_pt1 | contig 11393 bp, 4 predicted proteins | sample 2277091 | NCBI WGS metagenome assembly SDBS01 (sample SAMN10404972, study PRJNA504765) | marine sediment metagenome | isolation source: marine sediment core GS10_PC15, 163 cmbsf | place: Arctic Ocean: Southern Knipovich Ridge | collected 2010 | reverse complement strand
CAAATGCTTCTTAAGACTGATCGTAGATGCTACAACTTTCTTATCGAGGACTTTAACGGCAATGCTTATAACATTAATTCTATTAAGATTTTTCTTTTATTTTCTTCTTCAGATTTTTTTTGGGATATTCGGGAATAATTGCCAGCGTTTTCAATTGAAGCTTTTTTTCAACATCTTCCTGCCTCTTTATTGTATGATCCATAAACTCTGAAACAAACGCCAAACCGATACTTCCAAAAAAGCCCATAAATATCCCAAGAGCAAGATTACGTCTTTTACGGGTTTCCAGCGGCCGTGTCGGCCTGGTTGGAGGCTGTAGGACACTGATATTTGAAAGTTTCTGTTTTTGGACGATTTGTTCGACAGTAGCCTCTTCCAGGCTTCCACTATATTTTATGAAATTGGCAGACAGAATTCCCCTCTCACGTTCCAACTGGCCGATTTCCAGCCCGGAAATGTTATACTGGTTAAGCTTGCTTGTTAATTCCGCCAGCATTTGTCTTTGTTCAATGTCCTTTGCTTTCAAGGAAGCATAATTAGTTTCTTCCAGTATCAAATTCTTCAACAATTCTTGATAGGTCGTATTAACACCCTGATTCACCTGAGACCTGCTAGTTATTATTTTATCTGCTTCGGCTATTTGACGCCGGATTTCTTTGATCTGAATATTTTCTTCTGAATACTTTGACAATAATTCCTGCTCTCTTATCTTAAGGGATAAGAATTCATTAATAGTATTTTCGTTGCCTGTTATTCTCTCAGTCTCAATAACTTCAGGTAAATTCATGAGATTTTTTTTCAGCACTACGACTTTTGATTCAGATACAGCAATGGCAGTTGAATTTAAATCGATCTGAGTCTGATATGATTCAATTCGTTTGATAAGATTTGGGCCGTATTCTCCTAAGGATCCGATATTCAATTCATTTTTAAACTCAGCAATTTTTTTCTCAATATCATTGAGCGCTTTTTTGGTCGAATCAACCTGTTCCACAAAAAAATCATATGTACTTCCGGAATAGTGGACATCAATATGTTTCTCATAAAAAACATCTATAAGATTGGAAACTACCTTATGTGCTAAAACAGGACTTGTTGATGTGTATCGGATAACGATTATATCAGTACCACTTTTCCTGCTAACATCTATGCTTTTTTTCAAATGTGAAATAATATTTTCACGAGCTCGAACCAAATCGAACTTTATATTAGACACCGAGATATCAGCAGCCGTGGTATCGGTATTTACGGACGGATTATTCTCACGGCCAATAAAGGCCTCAATCCCAATTACATCAACGAGTACTCCATAAATTTCAGGATTTTTCAAAATTTCTATCTCTGTATTTACGCTGGGACCACGAGTGATAACCGCTCTACTCTGATCGGCTGTGGGAATCATTTCTATACTTTCACGTCCAACTTTAACAAGCAATTGAGCGTCAGACTCGTAAACATCCGGTATAGCTTCGACATATAGAAAAGCAGCTATCACCATAAAAAAGAAAACTCCCAGTATTTTCTTCTTATGCCGAAAAATAATAAAATAGAAATCCCGTAAAGTGAAATCAAAATTACTGTCTTCTGTAAATTTGTCGTTCATTAGCAGCTCATCTTTGTTAATGTAGCATCCATTAGGTAATTGACAAGAATAATAAGGCCTTGATTTTTTAAATGTTCATTCTTACTCCATGAGAACTATACTCCGGTCAATCGTCATTTTGTGATAACCTCACGCATTAAATATATACCAAATGTACCAACTAATATCTGAGGGAACATGGCATCGATATGGGTATCAATCCATTGATCAATGACAGCGGATTTAGTGCGTGGTACATAGACAATATCGTATGGTTCCAAATAATACGGCTGATCGGTTTTACCCTTCAAAGCCGGCTTTAAATTAAGCCTGTGTCCATAGCGTTCTCCATCCTTAGACCGTATTACAAGGATATTCTTTACATTGGCAGTTCGCAGATTAAAGCCGCCGGACTCCATGATTGCTTCCAGTACAGTTATTCTGCCGGAGGTTACAATAATCCCCGGAGCATTCACTGCGCCGCTGACATAGACACGATTGCTGAAAAGCGACAGAACGGTTACAGAAATCTCCGGTTCCCTAAGCTGTGCAGAATATCGAATAATAAGATCATCATGGACTTCCTGCGGAGTTTTCCCCATGACATTGACTTCTCCGATCAACTGGAGTGTGATGCAACCGTCCGGACGTACTGTCTGTATTTCATTCAGTTCCGGAGTACGGTAGAATTTAATGTCCAGCACATCTCCCGCACCGAGGGCAACTTTGGGAATATTTTCAGGTTCCACCGTAATCTCAGGTTTCCCGCCGCACCCCATACCACCGGCAATAATAATGCATAACACAGACAATGACAGTAATCCCGACAGCCCTGCTTTTCGTAAAGGATGATTCCCCATTATAGTTCCTGATCTTTCATGATAAACTCAATCTTTATTTACGACGGACGTCAAATTTTCAATTTAAATAAGCTATTAAAGTCATTCAAAATTTATATTTATAATGTATCGTAAAGATTAATCTGTGTCAAGAACTTATATAGTACCACCATTATTAAAGCTCACCTCCGGTTTTATAAAAGAAATCAAAAAATTATCAGGGAAACCCTCAGACAACCTCTCTCCCATTACACCAAATTGACTACTTGCATGCATGATGACTTGAATATCAATATAAGATATATATTTATAGCGGGATGTCAACAAAAAAATTACATTAATCCTTATAAATACATTGTAAAGTTTTAAATAACAATTTTCTCGCTCTTTTCCATAACCTCTTTACTGAGATTCATATAGTCTTCAGCCCCATGGCTTTTGGGCCTATATTCAAATATTGTCTTACCATAACTCGATGCCTCGGCTAATGAAATGTTTTCTCTTATCACAGTATAAAATATGTTGTCTCCAAGGCTTTCGCAGACTTTGTCATAGACTTCCCTGTGAAGAATTTTCCTCTTGTCATAGCGGGTGCCGATTATCCCCATGATGGTTAATCTCTTGTTCCGTTTTACTTTCACAAATTCAATTATATCGAAAAGCTTACGAATCCCTTTTAACGCATAATATTCCGGCTGCAAGGGAATGATTACCTCTTGGGCGGCAGCAAGCGCATTTAATGTCAGGATACCTAACGAAGGAGGGCAATCAATAAGTATATACTCATAACCTTTCAAATCTTTTATAGCATTACGCAAAAGGTAAATATTACGTGGATCGGTGGAAAACTCCTTTTCTGCCTGAGCTAAATAAACATTGGAGGGTATTAATGACAATTTGTCGCTTCGATGTATGAGAACTTTCTCACAGGTAACCTCACCTTTCATGAGGTTGTATATTGATGCCTGCAGTTCTCTTTCATCGATTCCCAAACCGTCGGTAAGATTAGCCTGAGAATCAAAATCAATTAACAAAAATCTTTTCCCCGCTTGTGCGAGACCTGCCCCAAGGTTGATAGTCGATGTTGTTTTTCCTACGCCGCCCTTTTGGTTGATGAGAGCAATAATTTTGGGATTCAGGTGGTTCGACAACACTGACTTTGCGACATTGAGGTTCGCGATGGCTTCGTTGACACGATAGATATTCGTAAAGGGTTTGAGGACAGTTTCCGCTTTCAGTAGAGCTTCATTGACTTTCTCCGGCATAGTTTTAATTATGATCGAATCATGTGTTGTGATATATTCCTTGATAAGTTTTGACGGTGTCGGTTCTATCGTGGGAATACATTTTCTTTCATATTTTAACAGTTTTCTGGCATTTTCGATGATATCTTTACAACGGCTTAATTTTATCTCTTTTTTATCAGTGCTTTCAATAAGTCTGATTGAGTATCTGATCATCCTTTGAGTTTTATTAATCTCAGTTTCAATTTCAGTCTGGCAGGATTCGCATAATCCATTTTGACTTAATGAAAGGAAAATTCCTTTATTACTGCACCATTTACACCGTGCCATGTTTAATCCTTAATTTATGAGGAGATCATTTATGTTACATTTCCAATATAAAATAAATTTTATCGTTAATCAATTTAGTATTTGCACATTATGGATGATTTTTTTAAAATGTAAAGAATTTTACTTATTTCCTGGGACTAACAGAAATTCCTGATGGTCAAATCATTACAGAACATACAAAGAGTCCGGCAGTCCACTACAAAAAAAATCGATAAAAACGATCTCTCCTGAAAAAAGAGTTGCAGCCATGGCAAAACTTTTTAATACAATGCACTTATCATTTGAATTTTGATAATACTTTTCTTATATTTCTTCTTAGTAATCTTGACAGGTATATTATTTTATTATACTTTATTTATACTGAGGTGTCCCGCATATGCAGGGTGTTACTTTATTATTAATAATAATCGGATCAATTTTTATTCTTTCATCAAAACCAGTTCATGGCTTGATAGTATATATAGTTGGATTAACGTGGTATCCACAGCCTTTAACAATTTCGATCGCTACAATTGATTTTACAGTAGGCCGCGTTTTAATAATCGTTCTTTTAGCAAACATTTTTTTCCGCACAAATCTTATTAAAAAGTTCAAATGGAACATATTGGATACAATGATTATGTTGTTCTTTTTCGGTAAACTACTAGCTCTTTCTCAAACCGCACCTATGAATATTTTTATAGTGCGTGAAGGAGGAGGTTTTATTGATACTATTTTCCCTTATTTTGTGATACGCATCGTTATCGATTCTAAAGCAAAACTTTTAACATTTATAAAATTAGCTGTCATTATTTCTGCACCTCTTGCTGTTATTGGAGTATATCAATCGGTCACAGGTTATAATCCCTATGGTTTTTTAAGAAGATATTTTTCATGGGATCTTGCCTCAAATGAAACGTTTCAGGTAATGAGAAGGGGATTCTACAGGGCAAATGTAACAATGGGAGGTATTGGTATTTTTGGCCTCTACTTTGCGGTTTTAGCTCCACTATGTCTAGGTTTGTTAAAACAGGGATTATGGAGTGTAAAGAAAGTATTAGTTGGTTTTACTTTTATGTTTTTTGGTATTTTATCATCAATGACCAGTGCACCGCTTTTCTCAATATCTGTAACTATAGCTTTACTATGTATTTTCCCTATGCGGAGAATGTGGCCAGTTATTCTAATTGCTTTTTTATCATGGTTAATTTTCTTAGAATTTTACAGTAACCGTCATTTTTATGAAGTTCTTACACGATTTGCATTTAGTTCCTCCACTGCATATTATCGAATTGGCCTGGTTGAAGAAGCTTTCGGCGGCGGCATGACCGGAAACTGGTTAACCGGGTATGGATACGTTGGAATCGGATCCGGATCGGATAACTCAAACTTCCATTGGGTTCATAAAGATATGGTGAATATTTATATCGCCACGTTGGCTCGATACGGACTTTTAGCAATAATACCATTTTTGATCATCAATTATTTATATTACAGAAAATTATATGTGGGAGGAAAATATGCAAAATCCCGAAAGGATTTATGGTTGATATGGTGTATCATGTCAACTTTAGGAGGATTGAATATTGCTTTGCTGACGGTGAACGCCATGGGGCAGGTTAGCACTTTGCTCTTTATGCTTATCGGCATTAGCTGTAACATGCCTTCCATTATGTTGAAAAATAATCAGGTTTAACCTGTTACTTTTTAATAATGTTATATGTTAGATTGAATAACAATTTAGGGTATTATCTACGCTATGATTTCATAATAAACTGACATAAAAGACAATGATTTAACAGAGCTAATTATTGCAAACGACCTATAAAACACTATCTTAAAAAAGAATAAAAAAATGCACAACACAGTCAAAATTACAATTTTAACACTCTTAATAATAGTAACTGTAGTTTCCTCAGCCTCTGCCGCAAATCACTATATCAGGCCCGGTGCAACAGGCAGTAATGACGGCACCGACTGGACGAACGCATGGACAGCCCAACCGGGAACATGGACACGGGGCGATACATATTACTATGCAGACGGCGAGATCAACGAATATATCATTATGAATGTCGCTGATAGCGGCACTGACAGGATTACGCTGAAGAAAGCTACAGAAGGTGATCATGGTACGGAAACTGGATGGGATAGTGGATATGGTGATGGCACGTTTACATTTACTGCCACTGGGCGGATAATGTTGCTTTGGTCAAGTTATGTCACTATTGACGGGCAAACCGGGGGAGGTCCGGGCAGTTGGACAACCGGATATGGATTCAAATTCTCCATACCGGACAGCACTAATGGGGATAATTTTAGTCTTATAGATTTCGGTAGGGCTGCTCCTGTTACTAATATAGTCATAACTCACTGTGAGTTTAAACAGGCGGGTATGAATAATTGGGAACCTGTCGGGGATGGTTATTATAATCATCAGAAGTGTATCTATTTCCTGAGAGTAGAGACTGCCGAACTTAGTTATTGTTATTTGCACGAGGCGAATCAAACCCATCTTTCTATGGATGGTGCAAGCGATATTACAATCGAGTATAACTATTTTGAACATCGCTCAGGTGCGCCTCACGGCGAATCGATTGCCTGTAATGCAAGTGGTGTAGCCTCGAATAATATCTTTAGATACAATATCTGGAAGGATTGTTCAGGGACGGGTATATTGGTACTTATGAGCTCTGTTCAGGGAGGAATGTATATTTATGGTAATGTTTTATACTCTACTGATAGAGATACCTACTATACGACAAACGGAGCAATTTGTAATCTTGGATCAAGCACTAATAACAATATTTTAGTTTATCAAAACACGCTAATTAATCTTGGCGGCGATAATTCAGGTATTACCTTTAGAGGTTCAACTACCGGAAATAAGATATTTAATAATATTCTTTATAATTGTGAAAACATATTTATAGCCGGGGCAGATTCTCTTGGTTATAGTCTTTTGAGCGATTGCGGTTATATCTGGGGCTATAGTGTTGATGCAACCGATATTGAAACAACAGGCGATCCTTTTGTTGATTGGGAGAATGAGGATTTTAGATTGAAAGCTCCGACTGCAGCCGGCATTATTATTGATTCTCCTTATCAAATGGATATGAACGAAGTATTAAGAGGTGCTGATGGTGTCTGGGATAGGGGCGCTTTTGAATATATTTCGACCTATATCATTGAATCAGTTACTATAGACCCGAACAATAGTTATGCAAAAGTGGGTGATTCGGTGACCATAACAGTCACTGAAGCTCAGAGAATAGGAGGGCTAACTTCTACTCCTGCGACTATTAACGGCAAGCAGATATCCCTCGTCGATCAAGGTGACGGTACATATGTTGGCATCTATACTGTAGTGGAAGGGGACAATGATTCCACCAATGTTGAAGCCAGGAATATTAGACTTATGGGTGGGAATGGTGTAAGCTCTTCAGCTTCTTCTTCAGATTCCGAACTTACTATTGATGCTAATACTCCATCAATTTCTTCGGTGACGCTTACTCCTGATTCCGGATGGTTAAAAGCCGGAGATAGTGTTATCATTACAGTCACCGCTGAAAACAACGAAACCGGACTTATTCCGTCCAATGCAATTATTAACGAGAAACCCATTTCACTAAGTGATCAAGGCAATGGAACATATACAGGTGTATACATAGTACAAACAACTGATGCGCAAGGTGTAAATCTCTTGGCTGCGAATATTTATTTAGCGGATGTCGCTGGCAACGTAACAGGTTATACTTCATCACCTCGTTCAAGCCTTAAAGTTGATACATATGCTCCTACTATTTCCTCGGCAACCATAAATCCGAATACTGGAACGATTAGTGTCGCCGATTCTGTGGCTATAACAGTGACTGCCGGTGGTAACGAGTCCGGTCTTATAGTCTCGGATGCACGGATTAATGGCAAATATGTATCACTTACCGGCCAGGGAGATGGCACTTATACAGGAAAATACTTCGTTGAAGCTTCTGATGAGGAAGGTATTAATATTGAAGCTTCAGAGATTATTCTAACAGATGCTGCAGGTAATGTGAGTGAACCGTCATCTTCGATCGGCTCAACTCTCAGGGTGGATATACCGCAGGTTATTGTTATAGCTTCTGTTACAATCAATCCGAACAGCGGATATGTGAAAATCGGGGATCAGGTAAATATTATTGTCACTGCCGGAGATTACCAGGCCGGGCTTACTCCTTCTGATGCATTGATTAATGGTAAGGCAGTTACTCTTTCCGATCAGGGAGATGGAACCTACACGGGAGCATATACTATTATTGAAGGTGATAACGATTCTTCAAATGTTGAAGCGACCGGAATTACGCTTACCGGCGAAGGAGAAACAAGCGATCCGGCGTCATCTTCTGGTTCATCTCTCATCATCGATGCAAACAAACCAACCGTCTCCTCAGTGACATTTGATCCTGACAATGGTTTTGTTTTTCCTGGCGACACAGTCGATATTATTGTTGAATCCGATGGAAACGAGGCCGGCCTGATCCCGTCAAATGCGAATCTATTAGGCAATATAATACCGCTCAGCGGCCAGGGAAATGGAATATATAAAGGTTCCTACATAATCGACAGCAATGATAATGGAGAAAAATTTGCATATAATTCTTTATTCAACGATGGTTTTGAAAGTGGTGATATCGGCAATTGGGAACAGGCAAGCCAGGAATTTGTGGTTAATAATTCAGCTAAAGTCGGTGACAAAGGGATCGAGTATGACATTCAGTCTGTCGTATCTAAAAATCTGATAAAAGAATTTGGAACAAATCATCCCCAAACGTACTCAAGTTTTTATTTTAAGATTGATTCTGAATTTTCCATGGCAGGGGGAAACCGGCATTACATAGCTTTGATGAGAGACATAAACTACAATACAACATGGATTTTAAGATTACGTAAATACGGCACTGATTATCAGATAGGGGCTTATAGCAGAAGCTGGCTCGGTGATTGGTTCACCCTGGACAGGGGTAAATGGTACTGGATTAAGATCAAACATATAAGCGCTGCAAACGGCTCAGTTGAATTCTGGATCGATGGAGTAAGCCGTGGTACATACTATGGCAATACCAGTACTGCCGAATCCGGAAGATTTTATGGGATAACGCTTTCCGGGCTTGAAAATGATACACTCGGAAAACTGTACTGGGATCATTTCCAGGTCACAACGACAGACCATAATGAACCCGGAGAAGGTTATATTGAAGCAACCGGTATTATTCTTGCAGACTCAGCAGGAAATATGAGTGGGCCCGTCTCGTTATACAGTTCCACTCTCTCCCTCGGTGAAGTTCCTGCAGTAGCACCGGTTATTACATCGGTTGTTATCGCCCCGAACAGCGGATATGCCAAAGTCGGCGATCAGGTAAATATTACTGTGACAGCCAAAGATAACGAAACTGGACTTACTCCTTCAGATGCAATGTTTAACGGCAAATCAGTAGTACTTAGCGACCGGGGAGATGGCACCTATACGGGTGTTTATACCGTGATCGAGGGAGATAACGACGTTTCCGGTGCAGAAGCTACCGGCATTACACTTACCGGGGAGGGGGGTGCCAGCACTCCCGCTTTTTCATCGGGATCCACGCTTATCATCGATGCCCACACACCTGCCATCTCTTCTTTGGTTATTTCTCCTGATACCGGAATAATATATCCGGACGATACCGTTACTATTACTGTGACTGCTGCCGGAAACGAGGCCGGACTTATTCCCAATAACGCAACGATGAATTGGAAATACATACCGCTTGCCGATCAAGGTGACGGGACATATAAAGGAGTTTATACAGTACAAATAGGTGACAGGGAAACTACGAATGCCGAGGCTACGGATATCTTACTTACCGATGCGGCCGGAAATGTGAGTGCGCTTGCTTCATCATCCGGATCAACGCTTATAATAGACCCGCCGCCAGCGAGTACCCCAACCATCGAATCAGTAGCAATATTCCCGAACAGCGGTTATGCCAAGGTTGGTGATTCTATAAGTATTATTGTAACTACCGATGGCAATATCGCCGGACTGACACCCTCTGATGCAACAATCAATGGAGTGCAGGTATCTTTATCGGACAAGGATAACGGTACATATACAGGTTTTTATGTTATCAGGGAAGGGGATAATGATGTTTCCAATGTTGAAGCAACAAATATTACGCTGACCGGACCCGGCGGCACAAGCGATCCTGCATCATCAACAGGTTCATCCCTAGTTATTGACGCCAATACACCCCGAATCTCTTCAGTGACAATCAACCCCAGTTCGGGTGTGGTTACATCGGGAAACGATGTGAATATAACAGTAATAGGTGGTGAAATAATATCAGTGGAATCTAATTTCATTGGAGTGAATAGTTATGAAGGTTCTGGTAACTATAACTTCCGCACTGTTTTTGCAGCAGGTGATATAAGTTCGAATGGAATCCATATGCGTTTAACATTATCTGCACATACAACTCAAAGTATTACGGTAACTGGAGTTTATATAGGAGAACAAGCGTCAACTGGTGATCCATTTGACATGGAATCCAGTACTATTACTGAAGTTACATTTGATAATGGTAATTCTGGCTGTACTGTTCCTGTAAATTTAAATAAAGTATCTGATTGGATAGAGTTCATTTATGATAATGAAAAAAGTTATGTTGTCAGTATAGGACTTACTGACTATTGGAGAGGTACGACTAAAACGTTGAAAAAATCTTACACTAGCATCGGTGGAGCAAATAATGCCGGAAATGCCGATGTATCAAATTATCAAATAAGAACAAGTGTATATATGATTAACAATATTGAGGTTGGGAAGTATTCTTCGACCGGTATTGTAGCTTCTAATGCCCTTATAAATGATAAATCAATTCCCCTAACCGATCAGGGTAACGGTATTTACATGGGAATATATAGTGTGGGTTCAAACGATTATGCAGGCGAAAATGTTGAAGCCCTATACATAACCCTTAGTGATGCAGCGAACAATGTGAGTGCGCTTGCTTCTTCATCAGGATCGACGCTGATTATTGAACAACCGGCAGCAGGCGCTCCAACCATCGAATCTGTAACAATATTCCCGAACAGCGGATATGCCAAAGTTGGCGATTCAATAAGTATTATTGTAACTGCCGGTGGCAATATCGCCGGACTCACCCCATCTGATGCTGCAATCAACGGAGTGCAGGTATCTTTATCGGACCAGGAAAACGGTACATATACAGGCTTTTATGTTATCCGGGAAAGGGATGATGATGCTTCCGATGTTGAAGTGACAAATATTACTCTGACAGGCCCCGGCGGCACAAGCGATCCTGCATCGTCATCAGGCTCATCCCTTGTTATTGACGCCAATACACCCACAATTTCACAAGTGACGACAGAGCCGAATACAGG
>SDBS01006458.1_pt1 | contig 11395 bp, 10 predicted proteins | sample 2277091 | NCBI WGS metagenome assembly SDBS01 (sample SAMN10404972, study PRJNA504765) | marine sediment metagenome | isolation source: marine sediment core GS10_PC15, 163 cmbsf | place: Arctic Ocean: Southern Knipovich Ridge | collected 2010 | reverse complement strand
CTTTTTCAGATTCTAAGTTTTTTACGCTCTCCAGGGGCGTTGTCTGTTTATTTTGCCTGATAATATGTCTTTGGCGATGATTGTATCTTCTCTGACCTGAAAATCAAACATCCCTGCACAGATAAAGTCGGCGCCATTTTCAAAGGCATACTTAAAACCGTCTCTGGGATGGATGGCTCCTGCAGCCATAACCTTATAAGCTATCCAGGGCTTATTCACTTTTCTCATAAATTCGATTGTTTTTTCCGGATTACTGGACCAGACATTATCCTCGGCTCTTTCCTTGGTGAAGGACCAGTAATCACTGCTGTGGAGGGTTTTCATATAGAAATCGACGTCTATTCCCGCTTCTTCACACGCCATGGGCACTTCAACGTTGTGACCTCCAATGCCAGCAAGGGCTCCGTTTTGCTTGATGAATTCGACTGCTTTTGCAAGAAGGTCCACTCGGCCATTTTCGACAAATTTGTCGGCGACACCGCCGTGCACATAAGCTCCGATAGCTCCGTTATCGATGGCTGCTTTTGCCTCACCTGTCGGGTCATCTGACGTCATCTTGACCTGGGCGATCCACTGCAGCTTGCCCCCTCTGTTATTCCAGTATTTGTTCATAATCCGTATGCAGTGGTCATCGAGCCGCAGTATCGCGGTATTGATACCGCATTCTTCACATATCTCGAAAGTCTCCATCACTTTCTCGTCGGTGAAATATTTTCTCAGCAGGGAAGATACGTAAATCAGGTCTCTACTGTGCGCGAATCCGCTGATCAGATTGCCGCCGGCAAACATTCTGCTGATTTTGACATTGCCGATTTTACCCATCGGTAAATCTTTAATAGAGCCTCCCGGCACTCTCGCAGCCGGCTTTTTTGTTTGTGCTGCTAATAAAGCTTTCTCTTCAAAACTTAAAGCTAACGAGGCACCTGTGGATGCAAAGGCGGTTTTTTTCAAAAAACTTCGGCGATTTAGATTTTCTGACATAATTACCTCTCTTTTACTAACTTGAATCGACCAGCTTGAGCATAGATACTATTATATATAAATTTTTCCTTTTGTCCAGCCTATAGCTGTTAAAATTCAGGGACTGTGCGATGCGTCGTGATATCTATATGTCCAACTTTGATTATTCAGCGTTTGCGTTGTTGCCGCGTGCTTCAACCGCATGCTCCATCAAGCCGTACTTGTTTCCGCCGAGGTAGTGTAATGTGTGAAATTTTTCCGGGATCCACTTGCCGTCAAACAGATTTGTATCAGCTACCGCTCTGACGACCTCGCAAACCAACAGATCGTGCGTTTGCATCTTAAATGTTTCCACTACACGACATTCCAGATGTGCGGCGCACTCCTCTATCAATGGTGGTTCAACCATTTTGGCGGGGATTGGTGTCAGGCCACTTTTCTTGAACTTATCGATATCCCTGCCCGTCACGATCCCCACGAAATGAGTTTGTTCGAGCAGTTCTTGGCCGGGGACGTTGATAGTCAGTTCGCGATTTTGCTTTATCAGTTCGTAAGAATACCTGATATGATTTATGACCAGCAGTACGAGGCAGGGATCAGCGTTGTTTACAGGCGTTTGCCAGCTAAAGGTCATCACGTTTGCATTTTCCATAGTGCCGGATGTTACCAGGACAACGCAGCCCGGCTCAATCAGCCATTTGGCCTTGCTTAATTCAATTTGCTTTTTCATTGATACAGTCCTGCCTATAGAAGTGATAAAGCCTGAGAAAAAATGGGCCGGGCTGGATTCGAACCAGCGTAAGCTTACGCTAACGGGTTTACAGCCCGTCCCCTTTAGCCTCTCGGGCACCGACCCATTTCAATTGACTATTGAAACAGAATATTCAATATACAATAATCAATAATCAATAGTCAATAATCAATAATCAATAATCCAGTTCCATTGAAAAATAGTTTTTGGCGTTGTTGAAGCAGATATCCTCAACCATTTTTCCAAGCAGGTCCAAATCGCCCGGCAGCAGCCCTGCTTCGACGTCGCCGCCGAGCATATTGCAAAGTATTCTGCGGAAATATTCGTGTCTTGGATATGACAGAAAGCTTCGCGAATCCGTTAGCATGCCGACGAACCGGCTCAGCAGGCCCATATTCGAGAGCACGTTCATTTGCTCTTCCATGCCGTCTTTTTGGTCGAGGAACCACCACGCCGAGCCGTATTGCATTTTGCCGGGCACTGATCCATCCTGAAAGTTACCAACCATAGTAGCACACAAGGCGTTGTTCCTCGGGTTGAGGTTGTAGAGAATCGTTTTGGGCAGTGTGTTGTTCATGTCCAGCCGGTCGAAGAATTTTGAAAGTGGTTGGCTTATCTGGAAATCACCTATCGAATCGCATCCTATATCCGGGCCGATGGCTTTGAACATCCGCGTACTGTTATTTCTAAGCGCCTCTAAGTGGAGCTGCTGGACCCAGCCCGATTCATAGTCCATCAGAGCGAATTCATCCATCAGTGCCGATTTGAATTTGAGGCGCTGCGACAAATCCAAATCTTTGCCGGACCGTATCCTGTCAAATATATTTTCGATTTCTTTTTCGGTATAATCCTCGGCGTAAGCGGTTTCTAATCCATGGTCGGATAGACGACAGCCGTTTTCGTGGAAATAATCGTGGCGTTTACGGATTGCTTCGATATACAAGTGAAAATTGGCTATTTCCATATCGCAGATTGTTTCGAGCTTGTCGATAAATACGTTCAGGTCTGTAATGTCCTCAACAGCCATTGCCTTGTCCGGCCGAAAGGCGGTGTGAACTTTGATTTCAAAGCCGTCGGCTCGAATTCTTTTATGATGCTCCAACGAATCGAGCGGCCCTTCAGTCGTGCACACTAACTTGACGTTGGCTTTGCGCATTATGTTGCGGGCACTGAATTCCGGCGATCTTAGCATCTCGCTGCAGGTCTCGTAAATTTCCTTAGCGGTCTCGGGGCCTAATAGTTTGTCTTTTACACCGAAGGGATTTTTCAACTCCAGATGCGTCCAGTGATAGAGCGGGTTTCGGATGCAGTATGGAACGGTTTGTGCCCATTTTTCGAACTTTTCATAATCATCTGCATCACCGGTGATATATTTCTCTGCTATCCCGTTGGCTCTCATTGCCCGCCATTTGTAATGGTCGCCGTAGAGCCAGGCCTGCGTAAGATTTTCGAACCGATGGTCGGTGGCGATTTGGTCGGCCGGCAGATGGCAGTGATAGTCATAGATCGGCATCTTCTTTGCGTGCTCGTGATAGAGAATCTTAGCGGTTTCGCTTTGCAACAAGAAATCTTCTGACATGAATTCAGCCATTTTTTTGTCCTTACAGTTACTCTATTTTGTTCCTGGTTACTTATCCTGGTCTGGTTGTTTACGAGTTGGTTTCTTAAAGTCCTTCAATTTCTGTGCATAATCAGCGACCTCGTTTTTTGATTGCTTAAGACGTTGTGATATTTGTTTTGGCTGTTTCTTCTCTTCTTCACAAACCTTACGTATCCAATATGCGTATGCCACCCATCCGATTATCAAAGCCGGTATAGCGATTAGCATAAAGATTTTATACATAGTATATTTCCTTCATCTTAACCGGTTATCCCCATATTTCTGGCCAATTTGGCATTGCCTAAAATAATACCCGAATCCTACGACAAGGTCAATATTACGTTTAGTAGACAGATTTTCCCATTTTCTAAAGCATATCTCGGGGATATTGAGGCGTAAACCGCCAAACATAAAAAAAGTACTAAATCCGCCATTTTTAAATCAACATTTGTTCTGTAAGGAACGCCTTATAGTTGAATAGTTGGTTTTACAGAGAATGTCCGCCCGAAAACCAAGGGTATGTTGTAGATTATTTTCAGATGCAGGTGCGGATGGCACCGAAGGCGCAAGAAAGGATTTTCTGCGCCTTCGGCTGCTTATTTAAGGCTGATTTTTTATATACAGTGAACACGACATTTTTGTTCGGGGAATTGAACAGGAGAGAAGCTGTGTTTTTCCACCACTGCGTGTCCAGTTTGTGTGATTAAATTCGCAGGTGGGAGTCCTGGGATTTTCCAAGAGCTGCACAGGCTAAGTACCCAAAATGCTTTTGAGGCCTTTGACAAGTCTTCCGATGCCCTCGGCGGCAGTTTTTTTCTGAAGTGCTCCATAGGCAACCCGCAGGTAGCATCTATCCTCCATGCCGAAGGTCATCCCCGGGATAACAGCTACTTTGTGCTCTTCAATCAGCCGCTTTACAAGTTTCATAGGGTCCAGGTCTTTGTGTATTCGCAGCAGAAAATAAAACGCGCCATCTGCGCGAGGAACAGTTACTAAATCTATGATGCTGCTCAATTCATTTAGCAATATCTCGCGGACCTCTATAGTCATCTGCAATTTTTGGCGGCAGTAGTCCGCCCCGGCCCGCATTGCTCCGACCGCGGCCCACTGCGAGATTACCGGCGGACAAATCAAAATTGTGTCCTGAATCTTCCTGATAGGTATAAATAGAGACTCCGGTATGACCATCCAGCCGATGCGCCAGCTTGCAAAGCCATAGGCCTTGGAAAGGGAAAACAGCGAGATAGTATGTTCGGCGCCACCTCCTATTGAGCCGGGCGAAAAGTGCCTGACGCCATCGTAAGTAAAGTACTCGTATGCTTCATCACTGATGTGGTATATGCCATTGCGCCGGCAAAGTTCATTGACACCCCGAAGGTCCGATTCGCTATACACTGCCCCGCTCGGATTGTTCGGTGAGATGGTGACAATGGCGCGCGTTCGCTCGGTAATCGCGGCGGCAATTGCGTTTACCTGCAATTGGTAATTGTCATCAGTAGGCACACAAACTGCCTTACAGTCGGCGATGGCGACGGCCATTTCGTGATTGAAGTAGTAAGGCAGTTGGAGAATAATCTCATCGCCGGGGTCGGTAATGGCAAGAACTGCGTTGATAAAGCCCATATTGGCGCCGGCGGTCACGACAATTCGGCTGCCCTTTGCGGATATATCATTTTCTGTTTTGAGTTTTGTTTGAATCGCATCGAGTAGTTCGGGAATGCCCTGGACGAGTTTGTACTTGTGATTTTCCACCTCGGCCATAAATGTTTCGATAGCCCCGATGGCTTCCGGCGGCGGGCCATAATAGGCGACACCTTGGCCGAGCGAGATTGTGCCGGGATTAGCACGGATCAGTTCGCCAACCACAGGGATGATCGGCGATTGCACAGACTGCATCCGGAAACTGTTGTACATCAATTATTGTCTCCACCGTCAAGCGATGTAAGTTGAAGCTGCGGTTTTTCCGCCTCGACCGGTCCAGTTCGTATGGAAGAATTCGCCTCGCGGTTTATCAACACGTTCGTAAGTATGGGCGCCGAAATAATCACGCTGGGCCTGTAAAAGATTAGCCGGCAGCCGCTCGTGGCGATAACCGTCGTAGAAACTCAAGGCCGAACTCGTAGCCGGCATCGGAATACCCATCTCGACCGCTGTGGTAACGACGCGTCGCCAGGCGGGTTGCGCCTTTTCGACGGCATCCTTAAAGAACGGGTCGAGCAGCAGGTTGGTCAGGTCCGGGTTTTTATCGAAGGCCTCCTTGATTTTGCCTAAGAAGACCGAGCGGATTATGCAGCCGCCTCGCCACATCAGGGCGATACCGCCGTAGTTTAAGTTCCAGTTATGTTCTATAGCGGCAGCGCGCATAAGTTGGTAGCCTTGGGCGTAGCTGATTATTTTCGCCGCGTAAAGGGCCTGACGCAGGTCGTTGATGAAGGACTTTTTATCACTGCTGAACTTCAGCTTCGGACCTGAGAGTACTTTGGATGCCGCAACGCGTTCTTCTTTTAGAGCTGACAGGCAGCGGGCGAAGACTGCTTCGCCGATAAGCGTCAAGGGCTGGCCGAGGTTCAGCGCCTCGATGGCCGTCCATTTGCCGGTCCCCTTCTGGCCGGCGGTATCGAGGATAAGGTCGATGACCTCATTGCCGTCTTCGTCCTTGTAGCCAAGGATGTCCCGCGTGATTTCGATAAGGTACGAGTCTAATTCACCCTCATTCCACTCGGTTAAACATTCGTGCATTTCATGGTTGGTCATTCCAAGGCCTTCGCCCATCATCTGGTAGGTCTCGCATATCATCTGCATATCGCCGTATTCGATACCGTTGTGTACCATTTTCACAAAGTGTCCGGCCCCGTTCTCGCCGACCCAGTCACAGCAAGGCTTGCCATCGGCTGTCTTGGCACAAATAGCCTGCAGGATAGGTCCGACATGCTCCCATGCGCCCGGTGAGCCGCCGGGCATTATCGAAGGCCCTAACAGCGCGCCTTCTTCACCGCCTGAAACACCGGTGCCGATGTAGAGTTTGCCTTTGCTCTCGACGTACTCGGTGCGTCGGATGGTGTCGGGGAAGTGTGAATTGCCGCCGTCTATAATGATGTCACCGTCTTCAAGGTGGGGCAGAACCATTTCGATGAATGAATCGACCGCTGCGCCGGCTTTGACCATCAGCATAATCTTGCGGGGCGTCTTTAAGTTTTCAGCAAGCTCTTCGATGGAATGACAGCCGATGATATTCTTGCCCTTGGCCCGGCCGTTGATAAAGTTGTCCACCTTCGATACGGTACGGTTGAAGCAAGCCACTGTAAAGCCCTTGCTTTCCATATTCAGGATGAGGTTCTCACCCATTACTGCCAGACCTATAAGGCCGATGTCCGCTTTTGCCATTTTTGTTATTCCCTTTCTTAAATTTATCGTTTGCCATTGATTATTGATTTGGAATAGTCGGTATATATCCATTGCTCAATCGGTGCAGCACTTCGCCGGCATGTTGCACAACCAAAATGCCTTCGTCCTCTTTGTTTTCGTAGTCAGCTATGTTTATCTCATCAGGATTCATATAACCAAGATTTACCTTTTCGCATCGCTGTTTGTCGATACTGGTCGCAAGCACCACGTTAGCCCGCGGTTTTTCAACGCCGTCGATATATGTGCCGATGCCTTTAACGTGAGTAGAGTGTGCCATTCCTAACCGCGGAATGCCGGCGAATTTATCCATTCGCTTCAGGAAATAGTCACGCGTATGATAGCCGATTTTATCAAGAATTTTGCCGTGCGTATATGATATTTCCGTAATATGCGGGGCGTAGATAATCAGCGTCCCACCGTCGGCGAGTATCGGCTCAAGTTTGTACATTACCTTTCCCGCCGTCCAGATATCGTCGTACATCTTCGGTGCGATTCCGAGAATCGTATGATAGGGCTTGTCCTTGTAAATAATATGGACTTCCCTGGACAAATCCGCCGCCTTTCCCCAGGCCTCGGTGCAATCACCGATGAATATTCCCTTGAGCTTGTTCCCCATAGCTACGATAGCGAATAGTTTGTGCGGCATTTTTATAAGCGAAGCTGCCTTTTCAACCACTTCTCGTGTCGGCGTATGTTTGTTGCCGTTTATAACGGGATTTGTTATCACGCCACTTAGCCAGTGAAAAAAGTTTATGAGTTCATCACCGCCAATACCGGGAAAGATGTACTTATGCCCACCGGAAAAACCGACAACTTCGTGTGGAAATACGGGGCCTAAGATGAAAAACTCATCGTATTCAAAAATCAGTTTGTTAATGGCTATGTCAATTTCTTCACTAAACAGACCTCCGCTTATTTGCTCGATCTCGTCGGCGGAGATTCGGCCTATGGAAGTGAAAATCTGCGGTTTTTCCCATTCGTGGTTGAAAAATTTTATCGATGCGTATTTACTGCTGCGTTCTTCCGCTGTCATACAAAGCCTGGTGCATATTTGCTCTTCGCTCAAAGGTTGATGGGTTCCCAGCGCAACCAGACAATCGACGGCCTTTGCTTTTGGCCCCAGACAGTCATAAATGATTTTGAATATATCACCTATAGGCCCTGAACGGGTATTGTCGGGAATTATCAGCAGAATTCGTTTGCCGGTGTAGTCGTTTTGCCCAAAGAACTCGGCAACGGCTTCGCCGACCTGACTATTTTCAACAGAACCATCTTTATTTTGTCGTTCAATTATCATTATTCGTATATCTTCCATTTGTTTATCATTGACATTTCATTTTTATAAATCGGGACGGCTTGCACAGAAACCTAATGTCAGCCCGCCGTCCACAGTGATACTGGCGCCCGTCAGGTAGTCACACCGGTTCGAGCTCAAGAAAGTAACGAGGTGAGCTATTTCTTCTGTTGTGCCGATTCTGCCTGCAGGGATGGAGGTCAGAAATTTTGCTTGCCTTTCCGTCGAAGTTAATTCAGTAGCAATGGCGCCGGCCACAATTGAATTAACCTGAATATTGTATTGCGCCAATTCCAGCGCCAGAGACTTTGTCAGGATTTCCAGAGCGCCCTTTGAGGCACTGTAGTGGGCATAATATCGCCTGGCGTCATAGGCATGAACAGAGCTGATATTAATAATCTTTCCACCGGCTTTGTTAGTGCGCATCATTTTAGCCGCATGTTGAGCACACAAAAAAGGCGCCTTGAGATTAACAGAAAGCACGTGGTCCCAATCCTCTTGCTTAAGCTCCAGAACAGGGCCGGGATTCTGTGTGGCCGCATTGTTGACGAGTATGTCAAGTCCGGCGAAGCTTTTCTTTATTTGTGAAAACATTTTGTCAATCGCTGCGGGCTTTGAGAACTCTGCTGCGACCATGATGGAGTCCGGACTTAGTTTTTTGACATCCTCGAAAGAACTACGAAGGGCGTCAGAGTCTCGTGAGCCGTGAACAATCACTTTGCATCCCTCACGAGCCAGCTCAAGAGCGATGGTCTTACCGATGCCTCGACTTGAACCTGTAACCAGCGCAACTTTACCTTTGAGTTCCATCTTTTGTTTCCTTGGGATAATGAATAGAACCAGTGTAATCCATTATCCGGTAACGAAGATTGTGCTTATCAGCTATCCCTCGAAATTCATTTATGTCGGCGTTCATAACTGACAATCGATGATTACCTTGACCGCTCCGGTTCTGCTCTTATTGCAGGCTGCCTCGAAGGCCTTTACGGCATCGGACAACTCGAAGCGGTGCGTAATTAGCGGGTCCACTTTTACCTGTCCGGCTGACACTAATTCGATGACCCGTGGGAAATCGGTGTACATAGCGTTTGAGGACGTTCTTATCGTTCGCTCTCCACTGAGCAGCAATGATGGAAAGCTAATTTCATTTTCTTTCGCAGCCATCAGGACCAGCGTCCCGCCTTTGTTGAGGATTTTCAGTGATTCGAGAATACTGGCCGATGTGCCGACCGTATTAAAGGCAAGATTAACGCCCTGGGAATTCGTTTTTTCCATAACAAGGTCGTAGAGGCACTTCGAGTCGCTGCTGAGATTCAGAGGATAATCGACGCCGACTTTTTCAGCGATAGTAACATTCTCAGCGGCGATATCAGTAATGAAGGTCCGAGTCGCCCCGTAAACCTTAACAAGCTGTGCTATCAGCAGGCCGATGGGGCCGGCCCCGAGAATGGCAACCTTATCCAGCGGCTTTGACCGGCCTACATCCACGGCATGAATGGCGGCAATCAGAGGATCAAAAAACGTAGCTTGCTCATCGGTTACGTTTTCGGGCAGTTCAAAGAGCTGACTGGCGAACGCGGGACAAAACTCCGCCATGCCGCCCGGATAGAAGTCCATTTTGCCCCACCCTTGTCCGTGGCCGAGGTGTTTTGTATAGTCGCACAGATTTTCCTGCCCGTTTCGGCAAAAGTTACATCTCCCGCAGGTAATAAAGGTATTAACGCCGAGGCGCTTGTCGAGCAGATGAGTATCGGATTTGTCGAAGATCTCGTGGACAACACCTGTAAACTCGTGCCCGAGGATGATGTTCGGCGGATTGTCGATATGACGGCCGAGAGTCTGCTTGGCCCATGGGTTCTCGCCGTGGAAGTAACGAACGTCACTGCCGCAGATGCCGCATTTAGAGACCTTGATTAGCACCTGTCCGGCTGAAAGCTTCGGCTTTGGCACGTCCATCAATTCGATCTGCTCAGGAGATTTTAAAACGAGCGCTTTCAATGAATCACTCCACGTCGCCGTCAAGAAAACCGATTTTGGATTTGTTGTTCAATTACTATTCACCACTCTTATTTTTCCCACGGAGGCAATTCCGGCAGGTATGTGTCGAATTCTGCTATCACCTTTTGCTCATATTCACCGGCGTATTCGCCATTCATAAATTTATCAAATGCCTCATCGTGGAACCGCTTCCACGATTTGACCTCGTCGCCGGGATTGATGGGATAAAACAGGGCATCGTTTGCCTTAGCGGCCTTCATGTCTCCCGGTGCATCGCCTATCATCAAGACGTGATCCTTTTCGTACCTGCCCTTTGTGGCGTAATCAAGGTGCTGGGCTTTTTTACCCATTTCCTGGCCGGCTATAATCTCTACGTATTTGGCAATGTCGTGTTCTTCCCATTCACGTGCAAGAGCCTCGCAGGGCGTCGCCGAAACGACTATAACGTCAGCCAAAGGCTGGATTTTCTCTAAGCTCTCACGAACAAAAGGAAACGGCGGCATACCCTTAACGGTTTCTCCGATTGCCCAATTGACTCGCTCACTCCAGGCAAGCGCATGTTCCAGCTCACGTTTGACCTCCGGATCCAAGGCCTTGTCGATGGCTTGCTTTAAACCATCGTTGCTTAGCAGACTATCAGGATCATCGATCCATGCAAAGTAGTGCGGGTATTGCGGAACCTTGAAGTTTCTGGCCTTGGTCATCGGATGGTTAGGCAGCAGTTCTGCTATGATGCGTTTGGCTGTTTTGTGTCGGTTGCCGCCGCGCGTTTTGGAAAACAAATCGGCAAAGTCCTTGCATTCACGGGCCGCCTGAGCTACCGGCTGCAGGCCAAAGTAGGCAATCAACCACGGGCAAAAACACTCGCGCTGCTTAATTCCCATAGTATCAAAGGCACAGCCGTCCGAATCAATGCCGACAAAGAACTCGTGTTTTGGCTTGAAGTCCTTTAATGGCTGTGCCAAGTCAACGTCAGTCATTTTGCTCTCCTGTATCGTATTTCGTATTATTGTGTTGTCTCACGCATCACGCAATACGCAAGCTTGTCCTGAGCGTAGCCGAAGGGACGCATCACGAATTAGACTCCACTAAAAGCCGAGAATCCACCGTCAACGGGCACGACAACTCCGGTAACAAATTTCGCTGCATCGCTTAGCAGCCACATGACCGTTCCGACCAGCTCTTCCGGCTGACCGAATTTTCCCATCGGCGTATGGTCGATAATTGTTTTGCCGCGCGCGGTCAGTTCGCCGGTTTTTTCATCGGTCAGGAGGAACCGGTTTTGTTCGGTCAGAAAAAAGCCCGGCGCAATCGCATTGACGCGAATGTCTTTGGAATAATTCTGGCAAACGTGCACCGCTAACCATTGTGTGAAGTTGCTCACGGC
>SDBS01006457.1_pt1 | contig 11395 bp, 12 predicted proteins | sample 2277091 | NCBI WGS metagenome assembly SDBS01 (sample SAMN10404972, study PRJNA504765) | marine sediment metagenome | isolation source: marine sediment core GS10_PC15, 163 cmbsf | place: Arctic Ocean: Southern Knipovich Ridge | collected 2010 | reverse complement strand
TCATTTTTTGAAAATCTCAAACTTATGAACTCAAATATTGACGAAGAATTTCAAGAGGTGGTTAATGACCTCGAAGATAAGGAAATCCAAAATAAAGATATTCAAGATGAAGAAAAGAAGGAAAAAAGAGAAAAGAGAAAGAAGAGAAAAGAAAGACGTAAAAGAAATATCCGAGAGGCGGAGGCAATCATTGAGTTATTGAATCGAGGTTTAAACCGACTTAACAAAACCGAGGATATGTATATGAAGCGTTATATGCTATTGGAAAAATTTTCTACTATGATGGACATTATTAGAATTTTTTATATTAAAAATATCCCTGATGAGAATGTCCAACACGACCTTAGTTATTATCTTGAGAACGTTCAACACGAAGTAAGTGACGTTATGGATTGGTCGGTCACTGAACTAAAACTGTTATCAACAGACACGGACGAAAAAACTCAAGTCCGGGGCTAACCTTTAGAAGAAATATTATGTTGATCGTAATAAATATTTTACCAAAATAAATGAACATCGATTACTTATCCCAGTTACCTGTTGATCTATTCATTCAAAACATAACATATTTACCTTTTGATGATGTGGTTAGTGTTTGTTCTGCCAATATTAAGTTACATAATTATTGTAATGATCCTAAATATAATAACCATTGGAAAAATCTAATAGATAGTACTTTTGGTAATATTTATGATTATCAAAATCATCTAAAGGAGATATGGAAAGAATTAAATTTAAATGAAGGTGCATATAATTATTTGGTTTATACTCAGTTAGTTAAATTGTTAGATCCCATCACTCAATTAATGATATATTACCGCCAAGGTGATATGAAATCCTTTGATAAGTTCAATAAGACTCAAAAATTCTTAGCTATGTTCTTATTAAACAAGAAAGATAAAATTAGAGATTATTTACCTGACGTCAATTATTTACCATTCACAGATATGTTGAATTATTTACCATTCATAGATATGTTGAATGGGGATAAAATAACTTCAGATATCTTAGATAGAATGTTAATTGCGATGGCCAAAGAAGGAAGTATTAAAGGAGTTAAATATTTTGAAAAATTAGGAGCCAATCTCCATGCTAATAATGATGCGGCTCTGAGATCGGCCAGTTATTCCGGGTATTTAGAAGAAGTTAAATATTTGGTGAAACAAGGTGCTGATATCCATGCTGAGGGTGATTATGCTCTGAGATCGGCCAGTTATTACGGGCATTTAGAAGTAGTTAAATACCTCGTAAAGGAAGGGGCTGATATTCATGTGGGTTATGAACGTCCTCTAACCTTTGCTAGTAGAGCGGGGCATTTAGATATAGTCAAGTTCCTCGTAGAAAAGGGAGCCAATGTTCAAGCTGATGATGATGAAGCTTTAAGGTGGGCTAGTGGAGAGGGGCATTTAGATGTCGTTAAATATTTGGTAACAAAAGGAGCTAATATTCATGCTCTTGGTGAACAAGCTTTGTATAGGTCTAGTTATGATGGCCACTTAGAAGTAGTTAAATATCTGGTAGAAAACGGAGCCGATATTCACGTTAATTATGATGCCCCTGTGAAAATAGCCAATGAAAACGGGTATATAGAGGTAGTGAACTATTTATTGGATCAAGGGGCTAATATTCATGCCTATAATCCCGAACATGTGCTGCCACCCATTCAATAAGATCCATTGTAAATTACATCCAAATATAAATGAAATTATTATTCATTTATATTATGAAATTTGATAACAATCTGTTAATTCAATTATTAGTCTAAAAACGCTTCCGAGTGAACCAAATAAGCGTCAAAATAGACTATATTGTTCGGATCTGAAGTATCTTCGGTGTACGTTATAAAAGTTGGTGGTGTAATATTAAATATTTCATCGGTTTCAAACCTAAGTATTTCTTTAATTCTGATAATATTACCTTTCCTTTTAACTTTATTATGATCACCTTCATCCCGAAGGAAAATGTGATGTCCATTCAAGGTTATATCTTCGTCGTCTGGTCTAAAATAGGAAAAAGGATGTCCCCGGTGCATACTATCAATTCCGTATGTAATAACATCATAATCACGATTAGCGATCTCTTCTTCGGTGACGTTGTTTCTAATCCTTACATCATATTCAACTTCATAATCGGGAGCATCAACTTGATTCCTCAAAGTAGTTATTAAGATAAGAGGATCTTTCGTTAATCTCATATTGGCTTCCAAACTGTGATCGAAATAATGAGGGTCTGAAAATATATACTCTGGTATCATTATAGAAGTTGGTTTTGTTTGAGTGTAGAACTGTATCCCATAAATTTTATCCTTGTCCCGAATTAACTGTGTTAAAAGTTCCCTTAGACTAGAAACAGTCGAATCATACGGTAAATTAATTGTTGTAAGTGGTTGGTTGAGATCATTTAGATACACCGAAATATTCATCTTTTTTTTTTGTGAAAAATAAATATTTTTTTGATCATTTTTATCAATAAAACATATATGCAACTATGGTAATATCTTGAGTTTCGGTCAACAATTTTAATCGATCCATTTTCTGATTAACTCCGTGGGGAATTTTATAAGGATGGATATATCAGTATCATTCCCTTTAATTTGAAAAATAAGGATTATTTAACCATAAAATTATAGTTAAATAATTAATTATATCTAAAATAATTTCCTGTTTCCTGGATGCTTGCTTGCGAGCCTAGTTTAGAGCTGCATTTAGCCATAAACATCGTCTTCGCCGTGTTCTATTAGGTATTTTGCCATTTCCAAATTCGGGATTAAAAACTGAATTTTAAATTTGATCCATCATTTATTAGTAATTATCATGCAAGAACTAAAAGAAATAACAATTCAAATGGTTTTCGATGGACTCACAGAAGATCAAAAAATTAACGTCCTTGTGAACGAGATGAAATTATGCAATATGCAGAAATTATCATTTAAGATTGGCGAAGAATTTGGTGTAGATCCTTTGCGGCGATGGGATATATTGCATGGATACTTCACATCTTTGCTAGATTCGTATAAAAAAGAAGATCCTGAAGTAAAAAGATTCTTTTGGCCTGAAACTGGTTATAATGATCTAGATAAATCCTTCCAAACTATAATGGAAGGTTACAGTTATACGGTGAAAAAATGCCAATGTACATTTTATTTTGGGGATTGGGGCGAATTGGATAATAAAAGCCCATATGGAACGGAATATCCATGCGCTTACAAATTAAATTACAAAGATTATAGGTTTGAAGAAGGTGATGGCGAGAGGGGTATAAGTGAAGGATTTCTTGCTGTTCATCCGACGTATGAAAAGGACATTCCTGTACTTGGTGTTATTTCCGAAAATTTGTGCGATAACTGTAATTGCAACTTTCCTAATAATGCTGTCACAAATGGTATGTGTTTGACATGTTTTAATTGGAAGTGTGCTGGACGTTCTGGTATGCTCGAAAAGAGAGCAAGACGTAACAGTTTAACTAATATTCCCGGAGTTATAAGTTTGCCGAGTTTGCCAAGTTATATTCCACGCGATGAGAGTGTTCTAAGCATGCCAAGGCAAACTGTTCCTACTGTACCAAGTGTACCGAATTTAACAAGGGTTCCAACTGTACCCCCTACTGTACCAAGTGTACCGAATGTTCCAGTTGTTCCGACTAATCCTAATGACAATACTATCAGAGTAGTTCCTATTGACGGTCAATCAAATATGTACAGAGATGTAGAGCATGGTTTTATTCTTAGGCAAGATACAGATGGATTCATTGTGGCGGTATATGTCGAAGAGAATGGTGTTAGCAGGGCATTAACTCCCAATGAGAAGGAGACTGCTCAACTCCGTGGTCTTAATGTGTTTGATTGATAATAAAATAGCCATTGGCAAATGTATCGAGAGAAGGTCATTATATTGTAAGATTGTTACTTCAAAATGGAGCTATATATCAGCAATGGACTTATAATAAATCAAATAACAAATGGTGTTTAGCAAATAATAGTGCCAAATGTATGGAACTATCAGACTTTATAACATTAGTTCCTGAAACTACCAATATTAACGTTGGATCTCCCGGAGGTGGTTGGAATAATATAAATTTCTCTTTGTCTTCAACATAAATTATTATTTAATATTTATAGTGATAAAATAGTTAATATTATCTAAATTTACAGTCTAAGGTACTTACCCACAAACGTAAATATTTGGTAATTAAGATAATATTTTAACAATAAACTATTATTCAAAAATAAGTCTAAATTAACTTTTTTGGATATTTAACATTTTTATATTCCTTAAATTAATATTAAACAATTAATACATAATATTTAATAACAATAAAATATTATTTATAATAAATATTATATTACAAATGGAAGATTTACCAAAAGATGTATTATATTCCATTGCAATGGAATTGGATTGTCCTGAAGTATTATATTATTGTAGGACTAATAAAAAATATATGATAAGGTTTGTAACAATATACATTTTATAAGAAATAAATTAAAACGAGATTTCAATTTTGTTTATTATGGAACTGATCTAAGAAAGGGTAATATTTATTATGACTTTCTTTGTAAAAATAAAGATAAACCGGTACATGGTAATATGATATTAGCAGCAAGAGGAGGATACAAAGATCTTGTAGAATATTTTGTTTCTAAGGGCGCTAATGATTGGAATAACGGTATGAAAAGCTGCGAGAGGAGGTCACAAGGATCTTGTAGAATATTTTGCTTCCAAAGGTGCTGAGAATTGGAGACTGTGGGACGCTGGTATGGAAGGAGCGGCGAGAGGAGGTCACAAAGATTTGGTAAAATATTTTGTCTTCAAAGGCGCTGATTGGTGGAATGATAGTATGAGAGCGGCAGCGAGAGGAGGTCACAAGGATTTGGTAAAATATTTTGTCTCCAAAGGTGCTAATGATTGGGGCGAGAGTATGGGAGAGGCAGCAAAAGGAGGTCATAAGAATCTTATAAAATATTTTTTCTCTAAATCATCATATAAGAACTTGGCAGATTGGGGTATGTATGGAGCGGCTTACGGAGGATATGAGAAACTTGTACAATATTTCATCTCCAAAGGTGCTGATGATTGGGATACCGGTATGGAAGGAGCGGCGATTGGAGGACATAAGAAACTTGTAAAATATTTCATCTCTAAAGGTGCCACCGATTGGAACAGGGGTATGGTAGGAGCGGCGAGAAAAGGTCATAAAGATTTGGTAGAGTATTTTGTATCTAAAGGTGCTAATGATTGGGGCGAGAGTATGTTAGAGGCTGGGAGAAAAGGTCATGCGGATTTAATATACTATCTTATCACCAAAGGTGCTGATTTTACATTGAGGGACGCCTTCAACTATGGTGGGAATGAACTTGTAGAATATTTAAGAGCGCTAAATGTCCAATTAGTTTAATCGGCGCACGAGCAATTTTTATTTAAATAAAAATATAATAATTTTTATATAAACATCAATTAAATGAATCTGAACCGTTTAGAAAACTTACATAGAGATGTTTTATTCTATTTTGCCTTAGAATTTGACCTTTCTACGGTCTTCAATCTTTGTAGGACTTCTAAAAACCTTAATCAAAAGCTCTGTCAGTCTGATGAATTTTGGTCACAAAAATTATTTCACGATTATAAAATTTTACCTAAAATTATAGGTGATAAATCTAAATCCAAATATATTGTTAGATTATTGAACCAATATAAAGATCCACGATTCATATCTTTAGTAAAAGGTAATAAATTAAAACAAGATGATATGGACGATATGTTAATCCATATGGCCGACGAAGGTAAAATTGATATTGTCAAATATCTAATAGAAAAAGGGGCCAATATATCGGCACAAGATAATATGGCATTGAGCCGGGCAGTCTCCAATGGTCATTTAGAGGTGATAAGATTACTATTGGAAAACGGTATCGAACCATCGGGAGTTATTTTTATTGCAGCAAAGAATGGACGTCTGGATATTGTTAGGTTGTTATTGGATTATGGAGCCACTATCAAAGCGCAGGATGATAGCGCTTTGATAGTGGCTGCATTGAACGGACATGTTGATGTGGTAAGACTATTTTTACAGCACGGAGCTATTCTATTACCTGACACATTAAAACCAACAACAGATTTTACTCCAGAGATTTTAAGATTGTTTCAAGAACATTACTAGAGATTGTAAAATTATTATTTTAATAACATTTATCATGGAGATTGTTATATAAATTTTTCTATCAAAAATCGACTACATTTGATGAGAATTGTCGTTCGCTTCCTAATCTCGTAATAAACCTTGGATGTTTCCCATTGTCTAAAATCTTCTTCATATTTATCTATTATGAATTTAACAATTTCTTAGTTGTCCATTATCAGCCGCATCGAGAAAAGCCGTGGGAATAAATTTGAATGAAGGTGTTTATAACTATCTGGTTTATACTCAGTTAGTTAAATTACTAATTTTCATACAAATTCGGGGAAATGTATATTGTTTCGCGTGGTCATCGCATATCCTCCACTGTTAATCCGCTGAATAATTCCAAATCTATGGTAGAGGGTGGGCTCAATGGCATTCTGTCATCATATAGGGAACGCGATCCGATACATTCTATGTCGAGGGTTATTATGTAAAAGAAGGGTGCAATCAGATGGAGAAACTGAAATTCATACCAATGTCAATGTCCCGGTATGTATTTATCAGTTTCGACACGGCGATAAGAAAGGACAATTTTGTTGTAACCCGGTCTCCCCAAGCTCTAAAAGATACTGCTCTGCATGTTTAGAAAAGGTGAAACTACGAACACGGACTTCCCTTGAATTGTCTAGATTTATTAATTACAATATTCTCCGTCGGAAGCAGTCATAGACCTCTTTTGACCAAATGAATATACTATCCAAACATAGTATATTCACAGAATGATATCTGAATTTTTTAATACAACAACATAACATTTATCGGCGGACAAAAATCAATAAATGTTATTATTAAAACAAAACATAAAATAATTATTACTTTAAAAATAAAAATAACTAAATATAAATGGAACAGAAAGTTAAATTTACAGTTGAGAAAATAGGGAAATATCAAGATCGAGATCTGGTTAGGATGTTATTCAAAATGAATGATATGATGGTTGTTAAAAGATTTGCAATCGTCATAGAAGGAACTAGGGTGGGATTAGCATCTCTCAACGAGTTGCCTATAGATGAAGATGCAATTATTCCTTTTGATTTTGATAGAGCAGAAAATTTGATTAAGTGTATAAAAGAAAGACGTAATGGCTGTGATCTTCCGTTGAGCCTTGCAGTTTCGGGAGAATCGCTAATTGCAGAAAGATTTTATTTTCATCTTCCGCATCTTACGTTGGAACTTCTCGATACAGAAATTTATATCCCAATAAATGATCATACCTTACCGAAAATAATCAAGTTTTTGGAAGACTTAATCACAATCGTCAAAGCCGAAAGACCTCCTGTTACTGATATTCCTTTACGCTGGAGCCAGGATGAACTTCAAAAAGCAGGTAATGATCATTACTATCTCGAGATCGGGCCTAAAGCAGATTTTCCAATTGGTAGTGGTCCTGTTGGCCGCTTGCTTTTAATTGATGCACCCAAACGATGGGAAAACCCAGAGACAGCTGGAGATGTTTATGTGCCATCTTTACGTGTAGCTGGTTACCCAGTTATAATTAGACAGATGTTTATAAGAATGGGTGTACCTGCCGAACAAATTGATCAGCATTTAGCCCATGCATATACTGCTGCTAACTATAACACTACAATGAAACATAACTTTGACTCAGAGGTAGCTGCTTACAAAGAGTACAAAGTTCTTAAAGAGCGACATGGTTTTGTTCTTCCTACATTAAGGAATATATAACGTCTAAGAGCCTTTTATATCTATGTTGAACGGGATAAAATATCCACAGATAAGTTGCATTATATGTTGATCATATGGAAGAATATGGAAATACTAAAGGTGTTAAATATCTTAGAGAACAAGGTGCTTTGCCTTGGAGTCAAGGTGAATTTCAGAAAGCAATCGAGATCATTAAATACCCTTTGCTTTTAATAGATGCTCCTGACCGTTGGATAAATCCATAGACATATATTAATAAAATAATATATGTTTTCACACTAAACTTTCTAATATACCAACCATTGCGATGAAAAATAATTTTTATTTAATATGTGATTAATTTAGGCCTTAAACAAAATACTAAAATATTATTTTGTTTAAGGCCCATCTTCCAACAATTCTCCCTGACGTCGCAGCCACTATAATTAATAATGGGCCGGCACCTGGAACACACATTAATAATATTGTTCCTGCAATCATTGCACCACCTAAAGACCCCACAATATTACATCCAGTTTGTTTAACTACCTTTTTTGTCATTTTATTTTTCTCTTCTTTAGAAATCTCAGAATTATATATATTGTAAAGTCTATAAATACCAATTCCTGTTTCAACACCTACTGTTATTCCAATACTTAATTGTGTAGGACAATACCAAGGCAATGATGATGCTTCTAAGACATCTACACCATTACGAGAGACTATATCGAGATTATAAGGTCCAATACGATCTAATAATGCATTATGCATAGGTAAATTATCGGCCACTATGGATGTTACAACTTCATGTTCAGTATCAATATATGATGTAAGTACTGTGTCAAATGAAACATCTCTACCCGGAACAACAACCGATAACATTTCTGTTTCATACGAATATAAATTCTCTAGCGGCACTCTGTCTGTAATTACGCCTAACGATACCGCTGTAAATCCTGTATCGTAATTCCCGACTTGATTGAACACTACTTCAGACCAACTTAAATTGTTGCTTAGGCTATCTTGATTACTAATTTCTGCTGAATATTTTTCTTTAAAAAGGTCAGATCGATAAAAATGGCTTCTTCTCATGTTTATAGCCCATGCCTTATTAACTAATCGGGCGTTGTTAAATGTTTGACGATCCGATATTTTATCCATAATTAAACATTGAACTTCAATTGGAATTGATGGAATTTCCTGGGGCGGTCCCAGTATGTCAAATTCCATCTGTCGTAATAAAAGTCGAGCTCTTCTTTCCCTCTCTTGTAAATACATACCATATTTTGCCCATAAACATATGCCTATTCCAGTAACTAATATAGTTGTCATTTTAAATCAGTAATTTAGTTAGTTTTTGATTTCATATTAGAGATCCGATCTAACAGATTAAATAATAATCAGTTTTGTAATATGTTTATTTCACAGATAGGAGTAAATGCTCGTGAACTTAATCAATATTTGGCTCATGCGTACAGCGCTGCTACAATACCACAACAATGAAACATAACTTCGATGTGTGAGATAATAATTCATTTGTGTTCCGGTTTCAATTTTATTTCTCCCCTAATAATTCTCTTCAAATAATTAATTCTTTCCACAAACTGTATACATAATTTCTTTTGGAATGGATAATCTGAGATATTCAGACATTAATATTTTAAAACAGAAATATTAATTTTTAGACAACCACAATAATATTTAAATAAAAGAAAAGAAAATATACTATAAAAATGGATTTTGCTGATAACAAGACAGATAATACTTCCGAGTACACGGATATACGACCAAGGTTTCGATCTAAATTAGTAACTGATATTATTTATCGTATTAATTCGTCTTCCCGAGTCAAAGGTCTTAGTGTGGCTGTTGATGAGGATGATAATGTTTATGTTCTGGGGCAGTTTTTTCAAAGAATGTTTGCTAGTAATATACTTTTAGAAACTACCGAATCGGCAATATTTTTGGCCCAAATTAATTCTGATGGATCTTGGAGGTGGGCTAATATCATTCAAGAACATCCTTCATCTAATGATATTAGAATGTCATGTGAAGTGACGTATAGCAGAGGATTTTTATATTCGGCTATGGTAATCGGAAATGTTGCAACTGGTAATACCGAAGGGTTTGTTATTAAAACTGATCGAGGAGGTAATATTCAATATAAAACGACCTTTGTAGGAGGATTAGAACCTACTATCAGAATATCAATAGATAAATGTGACAACGCTTATATTGTCAACAGTTATGTCAATAAGTTGGAATTAACTACTAATCTTAAATTATCTAATACTACTGGAACTACCCGAGGTTATGTGGCTAAATTAAATAAGGCTGGAGAATGGATTTGGGTACAGGAAATTCAAACCGGCAACGGTACTACCAACGGTATCAATGGCAGTAGCGCTCTAAACGGTATTGTTACCAAACCTAATGGGAAGAGCTTTGTAGTTGGTTGGTTTATTGGGGTTGTTAAATTGGGCGATATTACAATTAACGGCACCAAAGGAAAGACAAGCAACCGAAATTTTATTTTAGCAGAAATTGACAGTAAAGGTAATTGGGTACGGGTAAAATCTTTCCCCAACGGAGAAGGAACAGGTATTGATATGGATAGACATGAAAATCTATACATAGTGGGCGGCTTTCAACACAAACTTCGGTTGGGTGGGGCTTGTGTTGAAACTTGTGGAATCCATCTTTTTGTTGCTAAATTAGATCGATCATGGTGCACAGAGTGGGTTGTTACTACTAGATACGATTCGGAACTGTTCACTAGTATCATTAATATCGTGGTCGATAATGATAATAACAGTTACATTAGTGGTCCTTTTGACAAACCAATATCATTTAACCATAAAATCCTATGCCCCAGAGGGCCGATAGATGAATTTGTGGCTAAGGTATCTCCGGATGGTTGTTGGGAAAGTTCATTACAGATTAGTGGGTCAGATAATGTATTGGGAAGTAAGAATATTGGTGTTAATCAAACCTGTGATGGTATGGGTGATGAAGTATATATTACTGGAGGTTTTAATAATGAATTAATAGTAGGAAAGGAAAAGGAATTTGGACCTACTACATCCTTGTTTCTGGCAAGGATAGAAAGTAAGACACGGAATAAATATAAATAATCGATAATCAGAGTTTAGACAATATTGAACATAAATAGAATTTAAAACATATATAACAAAATGGAAACTTCCGAAACTCAAATTGGTCCTGAAACTGATATTATTTCGGGGACCGAAAGGCCTGATGAAATTGGTTTGAGTACAAAAATATTTACATTAACATTTATGGCTGTGATATGGAGAAGAGTATGGATTACGGCATCTATATACTGTGAACATCATAAACACAAGGTAACTAAATCCGTTCTGCTGAAATCACTAAAGTATAATGTCTTTTCTCAAGATGGAATCAGACATATTCTTCAACCATATATTGATAAGGCTTTTGAGGACGGATTTATGATGCCGCTATTCTACAGAGAGAATAGGTATGCGGGACGGACAATTAAATTGTTCGGACCCGCTTATGAAATAATTCGGATCAAAAGTGAAACAGATAG
>SDBS01006456.1_pt1 | contig 11395 bp, 7 predicted proteins | sample 2277091 | NCBI WGS metagenome assembly SDBS01 (sample SAMN10404972, study PRJNA504765) | marine sediment metagenome | isolation source: marine sediment core GS10_PC15, 163 cmbsf | place: Arctic Ocean: Southern Knipovich Ridge | collected 2010 | reverse complement strand
CCCGAATGATTTACAGCTGACATTATTTTCTCCTAAATAAAATTCCGTCTTTTTTATTTTTTTTTCTTTTTTTTTTATTGAGACAATAGAATAAGCAAGAACAGTGCCAAGTTAAGAGAATCAAGTTAAGTTATTGATAATGCACATACTAACAGATATCAACCTATACTGAGATCCTCTAGATATGTGCATTTATTGAACATTCCAATATAATGTATCCACACATCTTACTGATTCTAATGATGTAACATGGATTTGTTTATATGTGTCCATATATTGGACATTGAAAAAAATGAAACCGTCTATTTGGGGGATCTTTTATTGTTGACAACATGAGAGGCAAAAAATATAATCCAATCTACCAGAGTAAAACTGGAGGTTGAAGACTTATGTCCGGACAAAACAAACAAAAGGAACAAAGGGAATCAGAAATATTCTCTCCTGAAAGATATGCAAAAATTGGGAAGACTCTCGATATAGAGGGTGAGATATCCGGACAGGAAAACATCAGCATAGAAGGCCGGTTTCAAGGAAATATCAGCCTGGATCAAAATGATGTTTTCATAGAACACAGTGCCACTGTCAAGGCCGAAATCCATGCCAAAAATGTGCAAATCAGAGGTCAAGTCGAAGGAAATATATTCGCGGCTGAGAAGGTTCACATAGAAAAAGATGGCCGCATGAATGGAGACATCTTTGCTTCCCGAATCTCCATCGATGAAGGCGCACAGTTTAAAGGCAGTGTTAAAATAGACACTCCCGACTCCTCATCTCCCTAACCTTGTTTCTGCTATAATAGGTGGGATGAAAAAATTCAAGCTCTATTCTGACTATGAACCCAAGGGCGACCAGATCAATGCCATCCATCAATTGAGTAAGGGTTTAGAGAAGGAAAAAAAACACCAGGTCCTTATGGGAGTGACGGGTTCCGGAAAGACCTTCACCATGGCCAACGTCATAGCCAACACAAATAGGCCGGTTCTCGTGATATCACACAATAAAACTCTCGCCGCACAGCTGTACCAGGAATTTCGCCGGTATTTTCCCGAGAATTCTGTGGAATACTTTGTCAGTTACTACGACTACTACCAACCCGAAGCCTTCATCCCCTCATCCAGCACTTACATCGCCAAAGAAGTCACAATCAACGATGAGATTGACCGGATGCGGCTGAGTGCCACAACTTCTCTCTTCCAGAGACGGGATGTCATTATCGTGGCCTCGGTATCATGTATCTATGGAATCGGTTCTCCCCAAACTTACCTGTCTATGAGCTTTCCTCTCCAGAAGGGCCAGGACATCACACGAAAAAAAATCATAAATAAGCTTGTCGAAATCCAATATGAACGGGTAGATACCGATTTCAAAAGAGGAACATTCCGAGTCAGGGGTGATATCATCGAACTCTTCCTTTCCTATGAAGAGTTCGCATACAGGATTGAACTGGAAGATAATAATATCTCTAATATATCCTCTATCGATCCTTTACTGGGACGAGTGAAAGACTCATTCACATCCGTACTCATCTATCCAAGAACTTTTTTTTCGACTCCTCAAGATATCCTGGACAGCACGATTTTTGGTGTCGAAAAAGAACTCGAAAAGAGAATTTCTTTTTTTAAAGATTTGGGACGAACAATTGAATCCAACAGGATTGAAGAACGGACACTCTATGACTTGGAAATGCTACAAGAATTTGGCTGGTGCCCCGGGATAGAAAATTATTCTCTCTATCTCAGCCAAAGAAATCCCGGTGAGGCTCCTTACACTCTTCTTGACTATTTTCCAAAGGATTTTTTCGTCATCATCGACGAATCGCATGTGGCCATTCCTCAGATCAGAGGGATGTATCATGGAGACAGATCCCGCAAACAAACCCTCGTTGAACACGGTTTTCGCCTTCCCTCAGCACTCGATAACCGGCCCTTAAATTTCGAAGAATTTGAAGAGCGTGCCCATCAAGTCCAGTATATCTCTGCTACACCCGGTCCCTACGAGCTGGAAAAAACTCATTTTAAAAAGATCGATCAGATCATCAGACCCACAGGACTTATCGATCCCGTGATTGAGGTCCGTCCGGTAAAAGGCCAGGTGGATGACCTTATGGCTGAAATCAAGACACGAGCCGAAAGAAATGAGAGGACACTGATCACGACTCTCACAAAAAAGATGGCAGAGAATTTAACCCGCCATTACCATGAATTGGGCCTTCGCACACGGTATCTCCATTCCGATATAGACACGCTTGACCGCGTCAAAATATTGAGAGACTTAAGAAAAGGAACATTTGACGCACTCATCGGAATCAATTTGTTAAGGGAAGGCCTGGATCTTCCCGAAGTCTCTCTTGTGGCAATTCTGGACGCAGATAAAGAAGGATTTTTACGATCTTCGACTTCCCTTATACAAACTTTTGGCCGGGCCGCACGCCATATTTCCGGAAAGGCCATCCTCTATGCCGACACTATAACTAAGTCGATGAAAAAGGCCATCAATGAAACTGAACGCAGAAGAAAAATTCAAAAAGAATATAATAAATCACACGACATCATTCCACAATCCATCAAAAAAAGGATCGACGATGGTCTGAAAAGCTTCTATGAAAGAGATTACTTTAATTATTCAAGGATTTCTGAAGATGAGGACATCTATCTGTCTCCTGAGAAGAGGAAAAGGAAAATGGAGGAACTGGAAAAGCTGATGAATGAATCCGCAAAGAATCTGGAATTCGAAAAAGCCGGAAAATTCAGAGATGAGCTCAAGAAATTGAAAAGAGGGGAACTAGATATTGCCAGCTGAATTTAGCCTCAAGATCTTAAAATCTAGAGCTGAGAGCCTGCCAAAAAAACCTGGTATCTATTTTTTTAAAGACAAAAACGATACGGTTATCTATATTGGAAAAGCCCGATTTTTGAGGGACAGGGTCAAATCATATTTTCTCCCCACCTCCGATCCCAAAGTTGAAAACATCATATCTGAAACAAGAGACTTCGATTTTATTCTGACTGACTCTGAGAGAGAAGCTGTGTTTCTGGAAAATAATTTTATCCGCCAATCACAACCGAAATTCAATATAAATCTCAAGGATGACAAAAGCTTTCCTTTTCTTAAATTAAATCTTCAACTTAAATATCCGGGAATAGAACTGACAAGACGAGTGAAAAAGGATGGGGCAAAATATTTTGGCCCTTTCAGCCCAGTCCATCAAGCCAGAAAAACAATCCATCTTTTAGCCAAATACTTTGGAATCCGGACTTGTAAAGAGGCCATTCCAGGGAAACGAAAACGGCCCTGTCTTGAATTTGACATCGGACTCTGCACTGCGCCGTGCGTAGGATTCATCTCGGAAAGTGATTATAAGGAGAATGTGAACAATGCCCACCTTTTTCTTGAGGGCGGAGTGGAAAAACTTTCAAAGATTCTTAAGATAAGAATGAGGCAAGCCTCAGAAAAACAGGCGTTCGAACAGGCTGCCTTATGGAGAGATTTACTTTTTACACTCGAACAGCTCAAGGAAAAACCTAAACTCATTTCCACTCAAGACGCGAATGAAGACATATTTGGTTATGCCAGAAAAAATACAGCAGCGGCTCTTTATGTTTTTTTGATGAGAAAGGGAAAAGTCATCGAGTCGGAAAATCTGCTAGTGTCGGTGGAGAAAAATATCTCAGATGAAGAACTCCTGGCCGATTTGGTTTTAAAATTCTATAAAATACGGCTGGATTTCCCGGATATCTCCCTTCTCCCATTCTCTCTAACAGGCCAAAAAATGCTTTTGGAAAAGTTGAACCGGATGAAACAGGGAAAGATGACCCTCCTGAGGCCGCAGAGAGGCAAGAAAAAAAGATTGATAGAACTGGCCAATAAAAATGCGGCCAACCTGCTCCACAAAACGTCTCAAGATCTCTTTCTTTTAAAAGAGGTACAAAATCAACTCAAACTGGACAAGCTGCCAAAGCGGATCGAAGGGTACGACATTTCCAACACAGGGGGGGAAGAGTCCGTGGGATCTTTGATCGTTTTTGAGGATGGAGCGCCCTTAAAAGACGACTACAGGAAATTCAAGATCAAAACTGTTCGGGGTTCTGACGATGTTTCAAGTTTAAGAGAGGTTCTATACAGGAGGTATATCAAAATCCGATCTGGAGAGGCGCCGCTTCCCGATCTTATCCTGGTCGACGGAGGGAAAGGGCAGCTTGGGGCCGCCGTTCAAATCCTTAAAGAGCTTAATTTTGAAGATATTCCCGTTATCTCTTTAGCCAAGAAAGAAGAGGTCATTTTTTCTCCTCTTCATAAAAATGGACTCAAACTGGCAAAATCCTCCCCCGTACTCCAACTTTTGCAGAGGGTAAGAGACGAAGCTCATAGATTTGCCATCACCTATCACAGGAAAAAAAGAGAAAAAAGGAGTTTCTCCTCCCTGCTGGATGACATCCCGGGTGTCGGAAAGAAAAGAAAATTACTCCTTCAAAACAATTATAAAAGTATTGAAGACATAAAAAATGCCCCACGAGATGAGCTGGCCCGGCAGATCGGGAAAAAAGCCGCCGCCGCCCTTAAAAAATTCTTGATTTAATTTGGGGCCTGGCTTTGATTATGTGAATTATTTCAAAAAATAATTCACATAATCAAAGCCAGGCCCCATTCCTTGTTGAGATGCGATCCCTTCTTAGCTATACTAAACAAACGGAGCTTGCACATGATTTATGGGATTGGCGTCGATATCATCGAAGTGGAGAGGATTCAATCTCTCGCCGAAAAGAATCCCCGGTTTTTAACAAGAATTTTTACAGAGACAGAAATCACCTACTGCAATAAAATGAAGAACAAATATCAACACTTAGCGGCCCGGTTTGCGGCGAAAGAGGCTTTTTTTAAGGCCATAGGCCACAAAATCAAATGGACTGAAATCGGGATAAAAAATCTGCCCTCTGGAAAGCCTGTCTTGGAGATTCTTTGCGAAGAAAAATTTCCCTTTAAAAAAACCGATGTCTCCATCTCCCACCTCAAGAACTATGCCGTCGCAACCGTCATCCTGAGCAGCTAAGGGATAATAATTACAGCCCGATCATTAACCTGACAATCAAACTGAGAATAATGGCTACGGTGATATTCAATCCCATTGACAAAAATGCGATTTTCCGGCCAACCTCTTTCCATAGGATTGCGACCGTCGAAAGACAGGGGATAAAAAAACTGATGAAGACTGTAAAGATAACGAGCTGATCTTTGGTGATGACGGACAGGAGGTCCTGATAGCTCACGCCAAGTGCCTGAAGCATCATAACCAGTGAAAGTTCCTTTCGCAAAAATCCGAAAACAAGTGTTACGCCCAATTCTTTCGGCAAACCCATGATTTTTTCAACAAAGGGGGCAAGGATGATGTTGACAACATTATCCAGATTAAAAAATTGCATGAGGCCTAAAATCACGCTTCCCAAAATGAGAATAGGCCATGCAAACTTAATGAAGGATTTTAACTGGACATATGTTTTTTTCGATATATTCTTAAGAGACGGCACTTTTAAAGTCGGGATTTCAAGGATAAGTCCCGGTGAGGGGGATTTTAAAAAGAACGAGAGCAATCTGCCGAGAACAGCAACGAGGAGGATATTGCCCATATAAAAACACAGCGCCCAAAGAGGGCCAAGGTAAAAAGCGATCAAGGACAGGATAATGGTTGTGCGGGCAGAACACGGGATGAAGGGGATCAAAAGAGACGTCAGGATCTTGTCTCTTCGCGATTCCAACGTGCGTGTCGACAGGATGGCCGGAACATTGCATCCAAAACCAAGGATAAATGGTGATACAGATTTTCCGTGCAGGCCGATACGATGCATAAAAGTATCCATTAAAAAGCTAGCTCGAGACAAATAGCCGACATCATCCAGGATCGACATCATGAAAAGGAGAGGGATAAAGTACGGTAAAACGATGGCAATACCCCCCGCAAAACCCTGGACTAAGCCATCCAAAATAGAAGAGAGGACACTTGTCCCAAAAACACCAGAAAGATATCCTCGAAAGTTATTCAAAGGATTGAGCAATAGCTCTTCCAAAGGACTCCCGACTTTAAAAATGACAAAGAAGAATGCAAAAAACACAGCCAAGAGGATAAAATAGCCAAGGATTGGATGCATGAGGATATCATCGACTCGATCTATCCAGTTTTGTCTCTTCCCTCTTAAAACTTGACTGCATTCTTCGGAGAGTTTAAAAGCCAAGTGGTGCCTCTCAGCAGCAATCACTTCATATGCGGGAGCATCGTGCCTTTCCTCTAGATCAACCCTGATTTTTCTGAGGGAAGACTTAAGATTGGGATTGATTTCCGCGAGCATTTCGTTAAAAATCAACTTATCGGCTTCAATCATTTTTACGGCGGTAAATCTTTTATTGGCAACAACCGGAAAATCTTCTGGCAGGATATTCGAGAGCTCTTCAATTTTTTCCTCAACATCTCTCGACCAATCTAAATGTGAGGCCCGCCTTCCTTCATCGAGAACGACAAAGGCAGCGTCGATGAGTTCTTTTACACCACGACCGTGAGTGGCAATTACGGGGATGACGGGAACTCCAAGCCTTCGCTCCAATTTTTTTGGATCAATCTCCACACCCTTTTTCTCCGCCAGATCCATCATATTCAGTGCCACAACCATGGGAAATTCCAACTCGATCAGCTCAAGAGTCAACTCGAGGCTCCGGCCGAGCAGAGATGCATCTACGACATCGATGATCAGATCCGGTTTTTCTACAAAAAGATGTGTCAGGGCAACATTCTCGCCTTCATCCGTCGGATTGAGAGAGTACGTTCCGGGGAGATCGATAATATTTAATATTTTTCCATAAAAATTGACTTTACTGTGTGTGTGCTTAACGGTAGTCCCGGGAAAATTGGATGTTTCCGCTTTTAATCCTGCGAGAGCGTTAAAAAGTGTACTTTTTCCGCAGTTAGGCTGCCCGAGAAAAATAACATTGGGAAAGGAGTTAATTTTCGTCAATAATCTCCACCATTATCTTTTTAGCAATTCCACGGCCCAAAGCTGCGGAAACTTCGGTGGTTAAATCCTTGATGAGCAACGGACCGCCAAAAATACTTCGAGAATCCAGTTCTATAATGTCATTTCTATGAAAGCCTAAAGCGAGTAGTCGCCTGTGGACACTTTGGCCACCTACAAAATCTACAATTTTGAGCTGTTTGTTCTCTGGTGCATCAATTAAACTTATCATGTTTTGTCCGGTTCCTGCCTTTTTATATTAAATTGATAGGAATGAAGGTTTACCCGTGATAATAAAGAAATCTCCCTAAAAAATCAATATGAAGGAGTTGCGTCTTACTTTGATCCCTTTGACATCTCCAGGGGTTTCTGCTACAAATAATTCAAATGTATAAATGGTTCATTCGAAAAATCTTCGGAACCCAGAACGAAAGAGATCTGAAAAAACTCCAGCCATTTGTTTCTGCTATCAATGAGGTTGAAGCCCAGATTCACAAGCTTTCGGACAGCCAGCTCAGTGAAAAAACGGCAGAATTTAAGGAAAAACTCAACCAAGGGGCAAAACTCGACGATCTTCTTACAGAGGCCTTTGCCGTTGTCCGAGAGGTCGGCATACGAACCCTGCATATGCGGCAATTTGATGTGCAGTTGATCGGTGGTGTTGTCTTGCATCAGGGAAAAATCGCTGAAATGAAGACAGGGGAAGGAAAAACTCTCGCTGCCACCCTTCCGGCCTATTTGAACGGCTTGACCGGAAAAGGCGTTCATATTGTGACCGTCAATGATTACCTGGCCAAAAGAGACACGGAATGGATGGGCCCTATCTATAATTTTCTAGGGCTCACAGTTGGCACAATCCAGCATGAAATGACCGAGGTTGAAAGGCAAAAGGCCTACAACAGCGATATCACCTTTGGCACGAACAACGAATTCGGATTTGATTATCTGAGAGACAACATGAAATTCCGCCGCACGGATCTCGTCCAGAGAGAACACCACTTCGGCATAGTCGATGAAGTGGACAGTATCCTTGTCGACGAAGCCAGAACGCCTCTGATTATTTCCGGCCCCACCGAAGAATCCACAGACATTTACTACAAAACCGACAATCTCATTCGCCGCCTCCAAAAGACAAAAGATTATAAGGTCGACGAAAAGACAAGAACTATCCATCTTACGGAAGAAGGGGTTGCAGAGTCGGAAAAGCATCTCAATGTGAAGAATCTCTACGACCTCTCACACATGGACACCATCCATGCGATCAATCAGGCTCTCAAGGCCCACCACCTGTTCCGAAAAGACGTCGACTACATGATCAAAGAGGGCAAGGTTATCATAGTCGATGAGTTTACCGGACGGCTGATGCCGGGCCGCCGCTACAGTGACGGACTGCACCAAGCTCTTGAAGCCAAAGAAAAAGTCCGGATCGAAGAAGAGTACCAAACCCTCGCCTCTGTGACGTTCCAAAATTATTTTCGTATGTATAAGAAATTGTCAGGGATGACAGGAACGGCAGTGACAGAGGCCGCAGAATTCAATTCCATATACAAACTGGATGTTATAGAAATCCCAACCAACGAACCTCTGATCCGGCTTGAAGAAAATGATGTCATTTACCGGACCGCCAAGGATAAATGGGAAGCTTCTGTCCAGGAAATTCAGGACAACAATACAAAAGGTCGCCCCGTGCTAGTCGGAACTATCTCCATAGAGAACTCGGAACACCTCAGCAAAATCCTAAGAGGCCGTGGGATCAATCATGTTGTGCTCAACGCGAAGTATCATGAACATGAAGCTCAGATCATCGCGCAGGCCGGACGGATCGGAGCCGTAACCCTGGCCACCAATATGGCAGGAAGAGGTGTTGATATTATTTTAGGAGGGAATCCAGAATATCTCGCCCGAGAAGCCTTAAAAAAAAGAGGCATTGATTATCACGAAGCGTCACATGAAGATCTCGAAAGATCCCAAGAAGAGGCCAAAGCCAAAACCGATATCGATCAGAAGAAAGTCTTGGAGATGGGCGGTCTTCATATCATTGGAACTGAGCGGCACGAAGCCCGGCGGATCGACAACCAGCTCAGAGGACGAGCCGGAAGACAGGGCGATCCCGGATCATCCCGTTTTTATCTCTCCCTGGAAGATGACCTGATGCGTATATTCGGGAGCGAAAAGATCTCGGGATTGATGTCTCGCATCGGCATGGAAGAAGGCGTACCTATCGAGCACAAACTGGTCAGCCGTGCTATCGAACGAGCGCAGAAACAGGTCGAAGGTCAAAACTTCTCGATCAGAAAACACCTGCTGGAATACGACGATGTCATGAATAAACAGAGATCATCCATCTATACGATGAGACGTGACATCCTGCTTGGGAAAAACATGAAGGATTTCCTTCTTGAGCTCATCACAACTATTGTGGACTGGCGGATGGAAAACTTTACGGACAAGGAAAAATCCCCGGAAGACTGGGATACAGAGGGATTTCAAAATGCCATCAGTGCCCAATTCGGACTGGAATTTGAAACCTTAAACATAGATTGGAACACTATAAATCACCCGGAATTGAGAGAAACCGTCCTCAACCGGCTCAAAGATATTTACGAAGAAAAAGAAAAGATCATAGGCACTGAACAGATGAGAGAATTCGAGCGAATCATCATGCTGCAGATCATTGACAGCCAGTGGAAAGATCATCTCCTTGGAATGGACTACCTAAAAGAAGGAATTGGGCTGCGCGGTTACGGCCAGAGAGATCCGTTAATCGAATATAAAAAAGAAAGTTACGACATGTACCAGGCCATGATGGACAGAATCGAAGACGAGACCATACGCTACTTGTTTCTGCTCCAACCCGTTGTGGAGAAAGAGTTGCCGGAAAGAAAGGAACAGCCAGTCTATTATCAGCGGGCTCAGAGCGCACCTGTCCATACAGGAAAACAGGCCCGATCAATCATCCCAAAAAAGAGAAAAAAGAAAAAAAGGAAAAGATAATGAGGGGGAATTATGCTGGATGAAAAACTAAAAAAAGGTTTAACCTTTGACGATGTCCTTGTGCTCCCTGCAAAAACGGATGTGCTCCCTTCCGAAATGAATGTCTCAACACAGTTTAGCCGGAATATCTCACTCAATATTCCCATCGTCAGCTCAGCCATGGATACGGTCACGGAATCTTATATGGCTATCACTCTTGCTCAACAGGGGGGAATCGGTTTCATTCACCGCAATATGCCTGTGCCCCAACAGGCCGAAGAAGTCGATAAAGTGAAACGCTTCGAAAGCGGGATGATTGTCGATCCGATAACAATGCGGCCGAATAAGAAGATCTTCGAAGCCAAAGAAGTAATGAAAAAATACAAGATCTCCGGGCTTCCCATCACGGATGAAAATAATAAACTGGTTGGCATCCTAACAAACCGCGATCTACGGTTCGAAACCCGTCTCAATCTGACCATAAGTAAAGCCATGACAAAGGATCTCATCACCGTCCCCCTGGGGACTTCGCTTGTCGAAGCAGAAAAACTTTTCCATAAACACAAGATCGAAAAAATCCTGATGGTCGATGAGAACAATCATCTTAAAGGTCTTATTACCTACAAGGATATCCTCAAGCGAATTCAATATCCGGACGCCTCAAAAGATAAATTTGGGCGGCTCAGAGTCGGTGGAGCTGTTGGCGTGGGAGAAGACACTCTGGAAAGAGCGAAAGCCTTGATCGAAGCACGGGTGGATGTTCTGGTTATCGATACGGCACACGGCCATTCTAAGAAAGTCATGGACACCGTCAAACTCTTAAAATCTGAGTTTCCAGGACAGGAGCTCATCGCCGGCAATATCGGGACTGAAGACGCCGCCAAAGATCTTATCGCATTAGGTGTTGATGCCGTCAAGGTGGGAGTTGGCCCAGGATCGATCTGCACTACCCGAATTGTGACCGGAGCTGGAATTCCTCAAATTACTGCCATTGCCGATGTCTTTAAAGTCACACAAAAGACGGACATTCCCCTTATTGCCGATGGCGGCATCAAGTTTTCAGGCGATATCACCAAGGCCATCGTCGCAGGAGCAAGTTCTGTGATGATCGGCAATCTCTTTGCCGGGACGGAAGAATCACCCGGGGAAGTCGTGATTTTCCAGGGACGGTCCCACAAGACCTACCGCGGCATGGGGTCGCTGGAGGCCATGCGCGAAGGAAGCAGGGACAGATACTTCCAGGAGCTGGTCACAACCGAAGCCAAGCTCGTTCCGGAAGGCATCGAGGGAAGGGTTCCCTACAGAGGCAGTGCCGCCAAGATCACTCAAATGCTCGTCGGAGGATTGAAATCAGGGGCTGGATACGCCGGATGCCACTCTATCAAAGAACTCCAGACAAAAGCAAAATTCATAAAAATAACGGCTCC
>SDBS01006455.1_pt1 | contig 11395 bp, 11 predicted proteins | sample 2277091 | NCBI WGS metagenome assembly SDBS01 (sample SAMN10404972, study PRJNA504765) | marine sediment metagenome | isolation source: marine sediment core GS10_PC15, 163 cmbsf | place: Arctic Ocean: Southern Knipovich Ridge | collected 2010 | reverse complement strand
AGATATCCGCACCTTCATGCCGGACAATCCGTTTAGCTAAATTCCTTACCCGATGAATATGCCACCAGTCATGACCGGTACTATTTTTACTTAAGGTTTGTTTCACAAATAATTCTGTTTTTTTAATTATCTCTTGTCTATCCATATTTCCTGACAAAGGATGGTTATTATTTCAAATAATTATAAATAAGTTTTTTATCATTTTAATCAATTAAAACTATTAAAGCAAATTATTTGTTTGCTAAAAAGTTAATCTTTAAATAAATTATTTTGTATCAAAGAACAAAGCCCCTGTTTTACTGGTTAAATCACCTTGTTGATATCCAACAGGCTCCTCTTTGTGAGCTTTCCACACATAGATTATATTCTGCAAAATATTAAAAAATCCTCTTTTATTAAAAATAAAATATCAGTATTTTTAAAAATATTGTAAAAGGAATATAAAAAAATTTTGTAAAAAGAGAAAGAATATACTAAAATTTAGATAATTAAAATAAAAGGAACTTTGATGAATAAATATAAAGAAAACGCTAAAGGCATTATCATAAACATAAAACATGGTGCCTCAAAAGAGGGCCCGGGATGGAGAAGTATCGTCTATTTTAAAGGCTGTAACTTCTGCTGCCCCTGGTGTGGCAGCCCGGAAAGCATACCCTTCGAAAAGACTGAATTAACCTACGAAAATGGTTCTAAAGAAATTATTGGCAAGGAAGTTACCGTAGAAGAAGTTATTCAAGAAATCTTACCTTACCAAAGATTTTCCAAAGGCAATATTCTCTATGGAGTAACTCTTTCTGGGGGAGAACCTACCGCCCAATGGAATTTCTATTTTGAACTTCTTAAAGGTCTAAAATATTTTAATTTTCCTACTGCAGTTGAAACCAACGGTTCATCTCCTCAATTTATTACATCCCTCCCCTATCTGGATTTAATTTTCTGTGATATAAAACATATGAACTCAAAAATACACCAGAAATTGGTTGGAAAAGATAATAAACAAGTATTGTATAACATCAAAAAAACTTATGAGGCTGGAAGAGATTTATGGATAGAAATTCCTGTTATCCCGGGATATAATGATTCAGAGGAGAATTTTCAAGATATTGCTGATTTTCTTTCTCCTATGAAAAACGGGCTTAAAGTAGAGCTGTTAAAATACGGAAGACACGGGATCTATAAATGGAGAGCCTTAGGAAAAAACTATCATTTGCTACATCTTATGCCTCCTTCTAATCGAAAGATGACAGCCCTGGCTAAGATAATAAAAAACAAAGGCATTAAAGTAAATATTTCTTAAAAAGAGACTGATCCCGGATCTAAGCGTGGGATAATATCCTTTTTTAAAATATCAGGAGATAATTTTCGAGCATCACCATATTGGCCGTGAATTCTTACTATAACCGGATAAGGATACTTTTCGGGATGTTCAGCTACATCTAATAACTGTTTGGAGGAAAATACATTAAAGTAAACATAACCTAACCCTTGTCCTTTGCCTTCCAGAGAATAATCAAAAATAGCTCCGATAATATCTTTCAAATATTGAGCCTTTTGTTCTAAATTCATCCCCTTGACACCTTCTGGATTAATACTCATTGCCACCGCTGAACCACCGGTCATAATTTCATAATTTAATTTTGATTGAGAAAGAATTCTGCTTAAAAGACCATTTGTAGCCATCTCCGGAGAAGAATCAAGCCCAAAACTTAAGCTTTCCCGCGCTTTTCTTCCGTTAGGCGTAGCTCCGGTCCAATATCCATAAAGTAGATTAGTACTGGGACTACTCCAATCGGCAGCAAAATTTTTATCGAAAGTATTTTTTTGCCGATTAATCTTTTCGCTGACTATTTTTACCAATTCCACCGCTTCTTTATCAGCATAGTCAATATTATTCCCATATTTGGGCACCTGTTGGATAATATTCTGTAATTCTTTAAATCCTTCAAAATTTACTTTTAGAGCAGTAATCAAATCATGCAGAGAAAATTTTACTTTAGAATCAGGGTTAAAGAGATATTTGATCACAGTCAAGGAATCAGCAGTGGTCCCTAAGCCATGAATCAAGCAGCCAGAAGCATTATATTTTGTCTCCAAGCCACTATTACAATCTCTCATATCGATTCCAGTTTCTCCTCCACCCATAAAAAAAGAAGCAAAAGGAACCGGTAACAAAGAAAGAGCCTCAGTACATTTATTAGCTGCCTTTACCATCTTCTCAATAAAATAATCCAGATAGCGGTAAAAAACTTTTTTAGTTTCCGTAAAAGAAGTAAAGGGATTCTCTTTCAGCCCCAATTCTTCATAAGAAGGACCTAACTTTTCCCCGGTAATTAATGAATACCCATCATTTAAAGAAATTTCTAAAACTTTCGCCAGATTCAACCAGCTATTGGTGGTGTTCCCGTTCTCTTTGCCTTTAATTAAGGGTTCCTGACAACCGGCAATAGCATAATCTTTTAAATCCTCTTCAGCAACACCTTTCTTCTTTAAGGCAGAAAATACTGCTATATCATTAAGAAAAGAAGGAGAACTATGTCCAAAATTAAACATAAATTTTGATATTGCCTGATAAAATTTAAACGGTGTATGGGGATGCATCTTAACTGAAAAATTCGGCTGAGGTCGATTGGATTGGTGATAAGCCTCTAATATAATATAAGTCATATCATTAGATAAATCATTACCTTTAGCCTCTGAGCCGCCTACCATAATACTCTGAGAAATAGCCCAATCTCTATCTCCCACTTCAAAAAAGGCTAAAAAATGGCGTATCAATTGCACTGCTAATTTTTTAGAAATCTTACTTCTCTTATAATAGGGCTGCATTATCCTATCCAGATTCCCGACGGAAAAGGCGTAAGGATTAGGAAGTTGTTCCAAATTCATCACCTGCCAGAGCAAAATATAAGATTGTAAGGCTTCATATAAATTTTCTGCACCTTTATAGGGGACTTTATGACAGGTCTTGGCTATCCATTGCAATTCCTTCTTTCTTAGCGGATTGCCCTCTTGCTCAGATTTCTGCCCAGCCAATTTACTATAGCGATTAGCCAGAGTTATAGTCGACTGTAGCGCCTTTATTATACTGTCAAAATAATCGCTCTTAGCTGGAAGTTTCTTTTTATTTTGTTTTAATTCTATAATTATGCCTTCTAATCCTTTTTCTAAAGCCTCTTCAAAACCAGGAATGGTATGACCAGTAACCCTTTCCACAAAATATACTGCTTCTCTGGTTTGGTTTCCAGTATCCTTATATATATCTCTTATCTTCGCTACTGAAGGATGTTTACCCCAGAATTTTCGATTTTTTTCGACCATTTGCTCGGCTACTTTAATATCAGCAATTTTCTCACCTGCTTTTACATCATCATAGAAAGCCATCTCATCATTATACCCCTAGAAACTTTCGATATGAAAAGCAGGATTAATCAAGGCATAACTTGCTGAAAAAGCATCCTCTTCTGTTCCAGCAAAAATTTGCCCTGATTCAATGAAAATGGGTATCTTTTCACAGACTGATTCAAGCAAAATGCCTTGAGCCATAGCCGGAGAATACTTATCACCAATTTCTAATAATTTCCTTCGCTGAATATCTTTGGCTAATACCCAGCCGATAAGGTGGTTGGCTTTCAAGATTTTTGAAGCATAAGGGAGATATTCAAAAACTTTTACATTACTCTTGCCCGGTTATAGAGGCTAACCCTTTAATGAACCTTGCAACAATCCTCTCAAGAAGAACTTTCCTAAGAATAAGTAAACCAATATTGGGGGCAAAGCGGTAAGAAGAGCACCGGCTATCTGAACATTCCACTGTGTAATCTTCAATATCTTCATAATCAGTTCTTAGAAAACCTTTATCGATAAATTTTGGGTTTCGGGTTATCTCATGAGTCCGAGCGCTAACTGTCTTTGGACGAATCGTCTTGCCATTACGTACAAGACCTTCTACCTGCTTCAGATAAAGTACAGCTGCTAAAGGGTGGCAGCTCTTAGCTACCATCGATCCTCCTCCCGATAATCTCCAGATTCCATAAGCCGGAGAAATACTCCCTAAATGTGACTGATCCCCTAAAGCCCATAGAATCTGTCCTTTGGTTTTAGTAATAATCTCAGCTTCCTTCTGAATTGCCGGTGCGTAAATCCAATTTTCTGCATAACAGATCTTTCTCTTGCTCTTTAAGGCTGCTGCAATGATACGTTTGGCACTGGCAATCGCACTTTCTAACATCTTTTCCTTTGGGAATTTATTCCCTTTAAAATTCTTATCTTCAGGAGGCCCAAAGTATCCGGTAAAGGGCTTTTCAACTACTACATGCTTTCCTGCTTCCAAAGCGGTGATAGAAACTTCCTCGTGAGCATGTCCTGGAGTACAAACATCAATTACATCTATCTCGGGAAGCATTTCTTCAAGGGAATAAAAAGCTTTTATCCCCCGTTTTCTCGCAAAATCTTCACGATGCTCTTTGGTAAGTGAAGTAACTCCTACTACTTTTACCTCTAAGCCAGTTACCCGCTGATAGGCGGTATAATGAAACTCAGCAGCAAAACGACTGCCGACAATACCGATGCGGATAGGGTCTCCCATAATTATAAACCTTCTTAAGTTTGGTTAAATGATCGAGAAATAATAAATATTAAGTTCCTAAAAAAATAAGGATAAAATAATATTTTGGGATTAATGATAAATTGATTTGATAAAATGTTTTGATATAATCTTAGTACCACTATCTGGATTGGATAAATGAGTACTGGTTAGTTAGTGATCCCATAATACATCAAACCAACCTAATAAAAATGCAAAGATTATGGTGGCAAATATTCCTAGCTTTGCTAATGGTAGTATTATTTTATAACCAATACCTAACCTCGAACAGTCATCAATCATAGCTGTTTTATCTAGTTTTTACGGAAGGCTATGATCGTGCTATTCATAAAATATACTCCAAATAACTTCCGAACTAACTAAATTCATTTATCCACTTACTTATAATATAATACCTATCCCTTTACTACTTGAGGATTAACTATTGGCCTAGGTAGCTCTCCCTTTAAAACGGAGAGCACTGCTTGAGCGACCTTGGTCTTTAACTCAACATAGGACTCTTCTGAGTAAAAAGATATGTGGGGGGTAATAATTAGATTGTCTAATTGTAATAGAGAACTATTCCAATCAGGAGGTTCTTTCTCCATTACATCTAAAGCTGCACCAGCAATCCATCTATTTTTCAGGGCTTGATAAAGGGCTTTCTCATCAACAATAGGTCCTCGGGAAGTATTTATTAAATAAGCTGTTTTTTTCATTTTTTTTAGCTCATTCTCACCAAAGGAATGCCTTGTCTCGGCTGTTAAGGGAACATGAATGGAGACAAAATCTGAATCGGGCAATAACTGAGAAAATTCAACCAGTTTTATTCCTCCATCAACTTTGGAAACATAGGGGTCATAAGCGATAATCCTAAAATCAAATCCTGAAGCTTTTTGAGCTACCATCCTACCGATTCTACCCAAGCCAAAAAGACCTAAAGTTTTACCCTGAGTTCGGAAGAGAGGCTTAGCCAGGGTGAAATCCCACCTTTTTGCTCTTCTTTTTCTATCCAATAAAGTTATTCCTCGCGCACAAGCCAAAATTAGAGCTAGGGCATGGGTAGAGACTTCATCAATACAGTAATCTGGAACATTCGCCACAATAATCTTATGTTCAGTAGCTGCTTCTACATCAATATTATCCACTCCTACGCCATAGCGAACGATCACCTTACACCTCTTCAATGATTCAATCACTCTTCTGGTTATAGGAGCATACTGATTAATTATTCCATCAGCATCTTTTGCTACTTCTATCACTTCATCCTCTGTATTGCATTGAGCTAAAATAAACTCCGGATCAATTTCACTTAATACTTCCCTCTCAATTTCTACAGATGGGTGATCACAATCAGTTATTACAATTTTAGGTTTTCCGTTAGACATTATTAATACCTCTTCAACTATATTTTCTAGAAATGAAGACAGAATTATTCTTAAAAATATCCAATAATATACGTTTCTCCTTACAGATTTATTTTATGTGTATTGAAAATTTAACTGGTGCCCTTAAATTTTTTTAATATTATAACCTTCTAAACTCCCTTTTCACTTTATAATATGCCTCCTCTACCTTGAGTAAAATCTACTATTTTAGAATTAAATCCTCTGGAGTCACTAAAAAATTAGTTCCACCTTCTAAGGCTTTTTTAACTTATCCAACAGCTAAAACAATACCTGCAGCTACTATAGATTTGGTTACTTCTCGTCTAATTCTTTATAATCCGGTAGTAGTACTACAAAAAATAATCTCTAAACACCTAATATCAGTTTTTAAAGGTGCTCTGATAATCAGTATTGTATCATCTGGATTTTTTAACTTTGCCAACCTAATTATACCCGACACGCTTATTTAAAGTTCTTTATTAATTTTTTCATCAAAAACACTCTTTTATTTAAACTATAATAAAACAATTTTAATATATTTTATAACTCCACCAATACTTTCATAGCTTTAGAAGTCCCGTCTATCAATCCTGTTAACTCAGACTGTAAATCTTTTAATCCTATTATTTTAGAAATAAAAGGTCGAAAGATTTTTGGATAATTATTTAAAAGTTCAATCCCAATTTCTATATCTTTAGGAGTATAAACATGTATCCCGATAAGGGTTAATTCCCCAAAATAAACTTTCCACATATCTAAAGCAATAGGTTTGTTAGCTGCTCCTATGGTAATAATTTTACCTCCGATTTTGACTAATTCAGTAATATAATTATATGTCTCCTGAATACCAACTGCTTCATAAACAATATCAACTCCTTCTCCTTTAGTCATTTCCATATTTTTTTTTATAGTCTCTTCCTTTGAAGAAGCGGTAATCAATTCCATCTTTTTGGCAAAGTTTAACCTTTCTGATTTAATTTCAGAGAGTAGTATTGAAGAAGCTCCATTTATTCGGCAAATTAGTGCAACTAATTGGCCTATCGGGCCACCTCCCATTACCACAACTTTATCCCCTACTAATAATTTTGATTTTCTAACTGCGTGTACTGCTACTGCCACAGGTTCTACTAAAGCAGCTAAATCCAGAGGAAGATAATTGGGAATTCTATACAATTTATCATCTTTAACTTCAACATATTCTTCAAAACCACCATTTTGATCAATTCCGACTAATTTTAAGTTAGGACAAATATGAGGGTTTCCTTCTCTGCAAGGTAAACAATACCCACAGGAAATAAGAGGATTAATTACTACCCTATCGCCTATTTTAATATCCTTTCTATCTGTATTCAGTTCCTCTATAATACCAGATATTTCATGCCCCATAACTAAAGGTGCCTTAACTCGAGGGTGTAATCCATTAAAAATATGTAGATCAGTACCACAGATACCTGTATACTTAATTTTTATTAATGCCTCATTACTGGCAATTCTTGGTTTCTTTATTTCGCTCATCTCTACAAATTGAATATCTTTATATAATACAGCTTTCATCATTGTACAGTTCCTCAATTTATATAGTTATTTATTTTAGGCTCATGATACCTTATTTATAAAGTACCTTTTCAATTTAGTCAAAAGATATAATTTCACTTTTGTTATATAAACTTATAAAACTTCCATTTTATAATTATTTCTAATATGCTAACCAGCCTCCATCAACATATATCGTTTGCCCATTTACATAGTTAGAAGCTTCAGAAGCCAAATAAATTACTGCACCCGATAAGTCTTCTTCTGGTTTTCCCCAACGCCCCATAGGAATACGACTAAGGATTTTATTATTTCTAACTTGGTCTTCATATATAGCCTTAGTCATAGATGTCTTAAAATATCCTGGGCCAATAGCATTCACATTTATATTATATTTTGCCCAAGCTACTGCTAATGCTTTAGTAAGTTGGGAAAGCCCACCCTTGCTTGCAGCATAAGCAGGACAAAATTCACCTCCGATAACACTCAGCAAAGAAACTATATTAATAATTTTACCTTTATTTTGTTTTATCATAAATTTACCTACTGCCTGGGAAAATAAAAATGCTCCTTTGAGATTTGTATCTATTACCTCATCCCAAAGTTCTTCAGGAAAATCTTCTATAATAGATCTATGGGTAATTCCGGCACTATTCACTAAAATATCTATTTTACCAAACTTTTCCAAAGTCTTTTCTATTACCAAATTAACTTCTTCTTTTTTAGTAACATTAGCACTAATAGGAAGAGCTTGTTGATTCAAATTCTTCATTTTCTTGGCAACTATCTTTAACAATGAGAAAGTTCTACTAACTAAGACTAAATCAGCTCCTGCTTCAGCTAGAGCTAACGTTATACCTTTACCTAATCCACCGGTTGCTCCAGTAACAATAGCAACTTTGCCTTTTAAACTAAATTTATCTAGTATCATTTCTTTCCCTCCTCCTCTTTATTACTAATATTAATTGTACTAATTTCGAGCAGTGTTTACACTTAGCTTAAAATAAAATTGGTCATCCATTTGATCTTTCCTATAGAATATTAAAAGCAAAATATTCAAAAAATAGGAAGGAGAACAGCACCCCTGACCAAAGAGGAACTTATTGCCAGTTTCAAGTACAGTGTACTGCAACATGCACGAAAACACAAGGATACGAATTGCCTCATCAAAAATCTAAACGAAAAAGTATCGATGCCTCATATAAAAATCTAAATGAAACATTTTAATTATAACTTAATCTCCTCTATATTTAAAGAGAAGAAATTATCTCTTTAAATAGATGAGGGGGTAAAAGGAAATGTTAACTATGAGGTATAAAAAAGCTATAACCAAAGAATTAAGAGACAGATACCAGAGGGCATCTAAAAAAGAAAAGACTATTATGTTAGATGAATTTATTAGACTTACCAGATACAACCGGTGTTATGCCTGTCAAGTTCTAAATATGAAAAAAGAAAAAGTATTAGGGTATCTAAATATAGCCGGTAAAAGAATAAAGTATGTAGCAGATAAAAAAATGAAAAGGGAGAAGAAAAGATTCTATGATAAGGAAGTCTTTATAGCCTTAAAGAGAACCTGGATAATCTGTGATTATATCTGTTCCAAGAGACTAGCTCCCTTCCTATCCGAAATCATCCCGGTATTAGAAAAATATGGAGAGATTAATCTTGCTACTAAGGTGAGAGAAAAGCTCTTCAAGATAAGTGTGGACTACCATCGATAGGCTCTTAGCTGATACCAGAAATAAATATAGAATAAAAGGCAGATCTACTACCAGACCAAGGAGTTTATTAAAAAAGAGCATTCCCATTAGAACCTTTGCTGATTGGGATGAAAAAGTACCCGGCTTTTTCGAAGTAGATTTAGTCTCCCATGATGGTGGTGCGGTAAGGGGGGATTTTCTCCAGAGTCTAAACTTTACCGATATCGCTACCGGCTGGGTGGAGATGATTGCAGTAAAGAATAAGGCCCAGGTGTGGGTCTTTGGGGGAATAGAGGATATAAAAGAAAGACTACCCTTTTCTATCTTAGGGTTAAATTCAGATAATGGGAGTGAATTTATCAATGCCCATCTGCTGCGTTATTGCCGGGAAGAACATATTACCTTTACCCGCAGCAGACCTTATCGGAAGAATGATTCCTGTTTTGTAGAACAGAAGAACTGGTCAGTCATCAGAAGGGCAGTAGGCTATGGTCGCTATGATACAGAGAAGGAACTTAGCATTTTAAATGAATTATATAGCTATCTTAGACTCTATTCTAACTTATTTCAACCGGTAAGAAAACTGATAAAAAAAGAAAGAATAGGAAGTAAGGTTACCAAAAGATATGGTGAGGCGAAGACCCCTTACCGGAGAGTTCTGACTTCTCCTGATATTAAAGAGGAGATAAAGGTGAAATTAAAAAATCAATATTCTATGCTAAATCCAGCAGAGCTGAAAAGGAAGATAACCAAGTTGCAAAATAGACTACTTAAGTTAAATTCTCTAAAGCAAGAGGCGAGAAAAGGGATAGATAAAAGTACAAAACCTTCAGGTAGTTTCGTGTATATTTCTACTTGAGGCATCGTATGCTTTCCTTTATATTTTTATGTGAGGCAACGGGGATATTACTTATAGCTGTAGAGAATTTAATATATCCAGAACTGTCTACTATAAGTGGTTAAAAAGGTTTGAGCAAATTAGGCTATCTAGGACTACAAGATAAGGAGAAAGCTAAACCCCAGATGCTTAATCAAATAAAACCGGATAAAGAAAAGATCATTCTCAATTATATAATAGAGTATCCTACTCATGGACCAAGAAGAATTGCTAATGAATTAAACCAGTAAGATATTACTATCAGCGAAGCCGGAATATATAATGTCCTAAGAAGAAGGAAAAGAATTAAAAGACCAAAAGATCCTTAAGTCTAAAGTCAAGGCTATCCTAAAAGAACTGGAAGAAGGAAAGCAAAAATCCCTTAATACCACCGACCCCGAGTGTACCCGCATTAACAGCCTCCAGGGTTCTCATGCCGGCTATAACCTCCAGAATACAGTAGACAAAAAATGCGGACTCATCTTATCTAGCGATGTGGTAAGTGAAAATAATGACCTTAATCAGTTTGCTTCCCAGATCAATAAAGCTAATGAGATCTTAGGTAAGAAGTGTAAGGCAGCAGCAGCTGATTCCGGTTATGCCTCCACCGATGAGTTAGAAAAAATAGATCAACAAGGGATCAAGGTCATTGTCCCTTCCCAAAGGCAGGCCAGAAAAAAAGAACCTCATGAATTTGCCAAAGAACGTTTTACTTATGATCCTAAGAATGATTGTTATATCTGTCCTCAAGGACATAAGCTAATTTTTTATCGTCTTAATAAACAGGAAAAGAATAAAGCATATATGATTTCCGATAAGAGAATTTGTTTTTCCTGTCCCCATTACGGTACTTGTACTACATCCAAAACCGGAAGAATGGTAACCCGACTTCTAAACGAAGAAGCAAGGCAGAGACTGGAGGCTCAATATGAAGAACCCCAGTCTCAAGAGATCTATAAACTTAGAAAAGAGAAAGTCGAGCTTCCCTTCGGACATATCAAACGCAATCTAAAAGTTGACTCATTACTCCTAAGAGGTCTAAAGGGAGTGAGGGCTGAAGCCTCTGTCCTTGCTTCCTGCTTTAACCTTGTTCGGATGATCAACCTCCTGGGAGTACCAGCTTTAGTTAAAGAATTAAGGATCTAATCAGGGGATAAAATCCCCTTATTCCAAGTAAAATAGGATAAGATCCTCAAAGTCAAGCAAAATTCCATAGTAAAAGCCAGACTTTTTTCCATAGTTGTAAAACAAAAAAAATAAAGTCTACTTCCTCCTTTCTTTTAGATTTTTAGCCCGGAAGCTTGGTCCATTA
>SDBS01006454.1_pt1 | contig 11396 bp, 10 predicted proteins | sample 2277091 | NCBI WGS metagenome assembly SDBS01 (sample SAMN10404972, study PRJNA504765) | marine sediment metagenome | isolation source: marine sediment core GS10_PC15, 163 cmbsf | place: Arctic Ocean: Southern Knipovich Ridge | collected 2010 | reverse complement strand
CACGACAATGCCTGTTACAAATCTGGCTGCATCGCTCAAGAGCCACAAAGTCGTCCCAACCAGTTCCTCGGCTTCGCCGTATCTGCCCATCGGCGTATGGTCGATGATGGTCTGGCCTCTCGGCGTCGGAACGCCCGTCTTTTCGTCGATGAGCAGGAAGCGGTTCTGCTGTGTCAGAAAGAATCCTGGCGCGATAGCGTTTACGCGAATGCTCTTCGAATAGTTCTGGCACATGTGCACGGCGAGCCATTGCGTAAAGTTGCTGACAGCCGACTTCGCCGCCGAATAAGCCGCGATCTTTGTCAGCGGCCGAAAGGCGTTCATGCTGGAAATATTCAGGATCACGCCTTCGCCTTTGTCGGCCATATATTTGCCGAAGACCTGGCTGGGCAAAATCGTGCCGAGGCAGTTCAGGTCGAACACCGCACGGATAGCATCGGCGGGTATATCGAAGAATGACATATCCGGTGAAGTCGTTGCCTCCTTCTTATTTCCGCCGGCGCCGTTGATCAGGATGTCGATGGTTCCCATGGCCTCGAGTGCACAGTCAAAGGCGTCCTGTACCTTCTCCTTCTCTAACACATTCACTTCGACAGGAATTGCAAAGTTACCCTCGGCCTCGATTTCCCTGCAAACCTCCCTGGCCCGAACTGCATCGTAATCGGCAATACATATCTTCGCACCTTCACGGGCAAGCGCCTTTGCCAATGTGCCGCACAATACCCCGGCGCCACCGGTGATGACTATCGCCTTGTCTTTAACATCAAACAAATCACTCATATTATCCTTTCCGTAGGGTGGGGCTTGCCCCACCGTTCCTCTTCGTAGGGTGTCCCGGCGCGCCGGGATTAGCCCACCGCCTCATCTAATCCAGATACTCCGCCAGCTTTTTCGCTAACGGCTTTCGCTCGAACCTCATAAATACCGGCAGGCCGTCATCGCCTATGGTGATCGGTGCTTCGCCCTGCACGAGAGGTCTTACATAATCAAGCATTGCGTCGGTAACGCCGTTGCCCGTGTCGTTGATGTATTCGGCGGGCACCTTCTTTTCGCCGTTGGCCACGTCGCTGAGTTCGGCCAAGCCCGTCGTGCACTTGTACGTGGAGCCCTCCTGGCGAACCAGCGTAACCATTTTGCCGTTTACGTCGTTTAGTGCATTTTCCACGGCCGCCTGGCCGCACATGTAAGCTTCGTTTACGTCTGTCAGTGAAGCAAAATGCATTGCACAGCGCTGGTTGGTTCCGAGCTTATTGAATCGCGCCTTGATGCCCACTTCTTTCTCGATCACGGCCTTTAGCATCTCGGCGACTCCGCCCAACTGGGCATGGCCGAAGCTGTCCTTGCCGAAAGCGCCGCTGTCGGCGGTTACATAATTTCCGTCGGCGTCCTTTAGCCCTTCGCCGGCGACAATCAACACTCTGCCGAATTCGGCATAGACCTCCTTCACATCTGCGACGAGTTTCTCAAAGGAAAAAGCCGCTTCCGGCATATAGATCAAGTGCGGAGAATCTTCGGCCACCCGGCGGGCAAGCCCCGTCGCCGCGGCGATCCAGCCAGCGTTTCTGCCCATTACTTCGAGGATAGTGCACGTGTCGGTCGTGTACAGTGCCTCGGTATCCTTGCCCGCCGACATGGCGCAGGTTGCGACATATTTGGCCACGCTGCCGTAGCCGGGACAGTGGTCGGTATACGCGAGGTCGTTGTCAATCGTTTTCGGCACGCCCATGCAGACGAGTTCATAGCCGGTGTCGGCGGCTAATTTATTTACCTTGTCGGCGGTGTCCATCGAGTCGTTGCCGCCGCAGTAGAAGAAATAATGTATATCGTGTGCCTTGAACACCTCCACTATCCGTTCGTAGTCCGTCCGCGATTCATCCAGCGATTTGAGTTTGTAGCGGCACGACCCGACCGCAGCGGCGGGGGTGCGCTTCAGGGCCTCGATAGTCTCGGGCTTTTCCGCGGAAATATCGAACAAATCCTCCTTCAAAACCCCCAAAATGCCGTTCGTCGCACCGATAACACGTCCGATCCTGTCCGATTCGATCGCCGTCTGAATCACACCGCAGGCGCTGGAATTGATCGCCGCCGTCGGTCCGCCCGATTGCGCCACGATTGCATTCGCTTTGCCGCTCATTCGTTTCTCCTTCTGCAAAGGGATCCCGATGTCCAATCACACTCAGACCCGGAACATAAACGCTTAGCCGCCAAAAATCAACAGTTTTCCTGATCAATCGCTGCAAAAGCGGATTTGGCACTGCCGCCGGTGTTCCTGTTTGATCAGGATCCTTGCTTTTTGCCGGTGGCGGGTTTAAGATTGTTCCTGCAAGTTCCGGATTAAGAAGGTCGCATGACAAATGCCCGACACGGATGACGACAAACAGGTTGATTTGCAGACGAGAGCCCAGCGCCTCGCCGAGAAGTATCCAGAAGTCGCGGCAGCGAGAGACTGGGGCGTCGATATCCCGATGCTCCTGGCAAACCTCGATCGCCCGGTCGCCGAGCGCATCAGACGGCACCAGATTGCCCTGGACACATTTCGAAAACTCCACAATACAGGAAGGCCATGACTCAAGATTTCCTTACACTGTTATCGAAATTGAACCATTGTCAGGTCAGGTTCGTTATCATCGGCGGCTTTGCGGGAGTTGTGTACGGCGCTACCGCCGTAACGCAGGACATCGATATTTGTTGCGAATTCACCACTGAAAATCTGTTGCGGCTCCAGGAAGCCCTCGCCGATCTCCACCCCGTACACAGGATGACGCCGGGAAGGGTAAAACTGAAGCTGACAGAGAAAAACTGTAAGGATTTCAAGAACCTCTATCTTGACACGGACCTCGGCCAACTCGATTGCATCAGTTATGTCAAAGGTGTTGGAGATTTCGAGAAATGCCGGCAAGCCAGCCGGATGATTGAGGTGGACGATGAGAGGTTCCATGTCTTGACAATCGAGGCTTTGATTCAGGCAAAACAGGCAATGAATCGCCCGCGAGACAAAGAGACAATTATCCAGTTGGAAGCGATAAGAAGGGCTGCCCCCCCCCCGAGAGACCCCTGAGGGAGCGATACAACACCATCGCAACTGCCAGGCCAAACATATCTGTCCTTCAAAAAAAATGCTGTTTTCCAGCAGGCGGTCAGGGTCATCGTTTCCGGCGGTTTGTCTTGTTGGCTGGGGGCTGTGGTGGCGGGTTTTTTTGTTTTGTTTCGTATAGTTTTTTCATGGCTTTGGCCATTCCGTCGCCGATCAGGAAGTAGGTCTCGGCGTTGGTGTTCCAGTGATAGGCCTGGCCGGACGGCGAAAGTTCCTTCGGGCGATAATAATCCTTCGTCCCGACAAAGGCGACGTTGCCTTTGAATTCTTCATGTTTCGCAACCGCTGCCTGGGCCCGCATCAGTGAAAGCGCCCGCGGATGCTTCTCGCTGTGGCCGCTCATTCCGGTCTCGGCGATTACGAAAGGCAAATCCTTCACGCCGAGTTCCTTGCGGATGTCGCGAATGAAATTTGCGAGGTTTTTTTCATACTCATCGTTGGAGGCCTGATTGACGCGGTCGTTCCAGCCCTGGTGCCAGCCAAAAACCGCAAGTTCATAACCGCCGCCGTCGTAATCCGGGAAATATGTTTTCATATTGGCGAGCACATCTTTGACGAGTTTGACCAGTTCGGTGTAATACGGTCCGACCTCGCCGCCGGAACCGGGCGGCCGGAAATCCTTAGCCAGACTCTTGCCGCCCCAGGCGACCTTTATCAGCAGCATCTGGTCGTCGAACCAGTCGCCCACAAGATGTCCAAACTGCAACTCCGGGCCTATCCTGTCTTCTCTGGCGCCGTAACCGACTGTAAGCCCACCCTTGCGTTCCATGTACCAAATCCACACGTCATCGCGCACCACCCACTTGCCCTGCTTATCGACCAGATGCTTGAAACGCTCGGCCGTTGCCGGGTCCTTGACCAGATACTCCAGACTGCCCTTGCCCTCATTCCTCCTGACATCCAGCTTGATTTTGCCCTGCCCCTGCATGTTGGATTGACCGGCCAGGATGAAGACCTTTACCGGGCTCTTGCCTGCCTGCTCCGCACGAATACCGCACACAACACTCATCATCGCCAGCAGTACCAGGCACATCTTCTTTTGGATTACTTTGATCTCGACGCTCATAACACCTCCGTTTACAAAAACAATGCGGGACAACCCTGGAGCGGCCCGCTCTTTCGTTTGCATAATGATAGTCTATATCGCCCGCCGGTTCAAGTGTTGAAGTATAAAGGTTCTGCCATGACTCCGCCCTGGATTCCTGCCGTTACACATCGGGGTGGTATTTTCTCTTTGACAGGGCGGCGCGACCGAATCATAATCGGATCAGAGACAATGACTTTTGGGAGCATTTTGATGGCAAATTTTGCTGGTTTGCGTGAGAGTTTTCGGCCCGACTGGGAAGGGCTTGTGGACAATATCCGGGGCAAAGGTACTCCACAGCGGGTTTTCAATGCCGAACTGTTTCACGATGCGGAAATAATGGACGTGATCACCGACGGGTTCGATCTTGGCGCGAGGCTCAACCGCAACGATGTCGATTACGGCCGCAAGCGGCTGATTGCGTTCAATCGGTTTTGCGGCTTTGATTATGTCAAAGCCGGGCTCGATGTCGAACTGACATTTCATCGCATCGCGATTGACGATACGGCCGACCTCAGACGCGACGGCGGACGGAAGTTTCAGGACTCCCACACCGGGCCCATCATGTCCCGGGAGGATTTTGAAAAATATCCCTGGCCCGATGTGTCGAGTCCGCATATCGCCGTCGATCTGGAATGGTATCAGGAGAACCTGCCCGACGACATGTGCATCATCGGCGGGCTCACGGGCCATTTCTGCGAGGAGGTTACCTGGCTGATGGGCTATGAGACGTTTTGCTACGCGCTTTTCGAACAGCCCGATCTTGTGCAGGCCATCGCCGACCGCCTGCGCGAATTCTACATCGCAATGACCAAACGCTATCTCGAATATGACCGTGTGAAAATGGTCTGGGCCAGCGACGACATGGGCTTTAAGACGGGGCTGTTGTTCGACGCCGACAACATGCGGCGGCTTGTGCTGGACAGCCACAAGGCGCTCGCCGGCCTCTGCCACGAAGCGGGTAGGCCCTATCTGCTCCATTCCTGCGGAAATCTCGCCGAGATCATCGACGACCTTGTAAACGACGTGCAAATCGACGGCAAACACAGCTTCGAGGACACGATCGAGGACATCCGCGCCGTCAAAAAGACCTACGGCCAAAAGATCGCTCTCATCGGCGGCATAGACGTAGACTTCCTCTGCCGAAGCAGCGCCGACGATATCCGCAAGCGCGTCCGCGACACCATCGACGAGTGCACGCCCGGCGGCAAATTCTGCCTCGGCACGGGCAACACCGTCGCAAACTATATCCCCATAGAACACTATCTCGCAATGATAGACGAAGCAAGACTATACGCCGGATAAGGGAATGTCGCCGGGCCAGTTTCACGGCGAGTGACTGCGAAACTGCCTAAAATGCCTTTTTGCTGTCGAGGAGGAGGGTTACCGGGCCGTCGTTTTGACTGAAGACCTGCATTCGGGTGGCGAAGATGCCTGTTTTCACATCGACGCCTTTTGCCCGGATCAGCGCGATTGTGTCCTCGTAGAGCTTTTTCGCCTGTTCCGGTTCGCCGGCTGCGTCGAAGCTGGGCCGTCTGCCTTTGCGACAGTCGCCGTAAAGAGTGAACTGGCTGATCAGGAGTATCGCTCCGCCGGTGTCCTTTACACAGAGATTCATCCTGTCTTCGTCATCGCGGAAGATACGGAGATTCGCCAGTTTGTCCGCCATGAACTCGACGTCGGCGCGATCGTCATCTCTGCCCACACCCAAAAAGACCATCAGTCCCTTTTCGATTGCACCTGTAATCTGCCCGTCGACTTCTACCCTTGCTTCTCTTACCCGTTGAATCACCGCTCGCATTTTGCATTGATCTCCATAAAAACAGTCAGGGCCTGTCCCGCTTCATTGCCAACTGGCCTCCGCAACTCTTCACAGATACAGGTGAAACGTCAGAGCCTTCATAATACTGTATTTGCCCTGAATATCAACTGTCAGACTCGTTTTTGTGATGCCAATTTGGCGCGCCAGACGCAATATGACCTTCCACGAAAATGCGATTGTCGAGGTACAGGATATAAGCTTGCGGTCGCCACAAACGCCGCCTATAATTGTTTCTTGCAGCGATAGCCGGTTTGACGCCCGGATACGGGCGAAGCATACGGGTGGAGTCGCTTCTTGTGGAATTGGCAATGGATTGACAGAAAGGGAGCCAGAGACTATGAAGGCTTTGGTAAAGAAAGAGGCTGCACGCGGGCTTGTGCTGATGGATAGCCCCAAGCCGGCGGTTGGGATCAACGATGTGTTGATCAGGATTCAGAAGACGTCGATTTGCGGTACGGATGTTCACATCTACAACTGGAATGCCTGGGCGCAGAAGACGATCAAGCCGCCGATGATCCTGGGGCATGAGTTTGTCGGTACGGTTGCCGAGATCGGCGGCAATGTACACGATTTTGCCGTGGGTGATCTGGTCAGCGGCGAAGGGCATCTTGTGTGCGGCCACTGCCGGAACTGTCTGGCGGGGCGGCGACACCTGTGCAAGGACCCTAAGGGGATCGGTGTCAATCGCGACGGCGCATTCGCCGAATATCTCTCTATCCCCGTTTCAAATGTCTGGTATTGTGATCGCAATATACCGACCGATCAACTCAGTTGCTTCGATCCGTTGGGCAATGCCGCGCACACAGCGCTTTCCTTCAACGTTGTCGGAGAGGATGTACTCATTACCGGCGCCGGCCCCATCGGGCTGATGGCCATCGGGATCGTCAAGCAGATCGGCGCACGTTATGTCATCGTAACCGACGTTAATCCTTACCGCCTGAATTTGGCTAAAAAGATGGGCGCCACGCGGGTAGTCGACGTCCGGACCGAAAAGCTCGAAGACGTCATCGCCGATCTGGGCATGAAGGAGGGCGTTGATGTGGGCCTGGAGATGTCGGGCAATCCCGATGCGCTGCGCAGCATGTTGGCCAATATGTGCCACGGCGGCAAGATCGCCCTGTTGGGCATACTCCCGCCCACACAGATCGACTGGGATTATGTAGTCTTTAACGGCCTCGTCATCAAGGGCATATACGGCAGGGAAATGTACGAGACCTGGTACAAGGTAACCATGCTCATCCAGAGCGGCCTGGACATCAGCCCGGTCATCACGCACCACTTCCACTACACCGAATACGAAAAAGGATTCGAGGTAATGCGATCCGGTAACTCTGGAAAAGTAATCCTCGACTGGTCACAATAAATACGACGCATGGGCAGCAACCAAGTGATTTGCTCTCCGAAAGGCCAATTGGGGGTCCAGAAAGAAGACAACGGAATATCAACGAAATTTCTGGCATGGGACACCTGGCCTAAATTACTCCAAGTGTCTACGCAGCAATGAGTTAGGCTGTTTTGGTTTGTTAAGATTGGGTTCGCTTTGTAAAAAGCAGCATTTAGCATTTAGTCCTTAGTATTTTGTCCGCCGCGGTGGAAATTGGGTTCGTTTCGCATATTTGGTTCGGTGGCCGGTGGTGGCGGGCGGTGAATTGGGTTCGTTTCGCATAAATGGTTCGTAGTTGGTGGTTGGCAGTTCGTAGATTGGGGGCCTCGACGGAGATTGGGTTTGTTTTGCGCATTTGGGGGATCGGAATGCCGGCGAGACGCCAGCGGTACCGAGATTGGGTTTGTTTCGCGTAATGGGGGATAGCGCGTAAATCCGAAACTCGAATCTCGACCCCGGCGCGCCGGGACGAAACAAACTCGAAACGTGATGCGGCGGTTGTGTTGGCACGGTTTGTAATTCCCCCTGTTTGCGGTGTAGCTTCATCCTTAATTATGGGATGCATTATACCACATTTTTGCCGAAAAAGCAAGTTTTTATCGGCCGGGAGGGGGGAGCACGAAGGGCAGAATCCAGGAGTCAGGAGTCAGAATTTGGTGGCACGCCCCTCCACAGGCGGATTTCCGCTTCGCTTCAACTTTGGCGTGCGTTGGAGGCTATGTGGTGCGGTTCTTTTGGGAAAGTGGTTGCAGACGGGCATCCGGCTTTCATAGTTTCTTTAATTGCCACATCCATCGAGATCAGCCAGCGTTTTGGTCGTCCTCTTCAACCGCCACTTTCAAGATGCTCTCCCATTTTTTGGCTTCTGCCAAGTCCAGATAAGGAATGGTAAACAGAGGATTGTCAATGTCTTTGACGGTGACAAGCAAAGATATTGACTTTAGGCGACTCGTAGATGTCGTGTTGTACACTCCCCGTCTGTTTCCACTCAACCCTCCTATGACGGCACCTGTTGGCCCTGCTAATAGGCCGCCGACAAGCGCTCGAGAAATCTTAGCTGGCCCCTCCTTATCGAGCGCGCCGGTGCTAACAGTAGTATGCTCCGTCAGGAGTTCCACATGCAATATGTCTCTAAGCGGGTATATCAGAGCGGTGATATTGCCCATGCGTTTTTTCAGAAAGCAAATGACGTCTTCACCAATTGCTAAAGATGTACTATTAGCATAGCTTGTTGGCATGTATTGGTACAGAGGCTTAATGTCATGCTATAATACTCCCCGGGTTCACATACTTGGTGGTTATTCTAGCGATTACCCCTACAGAACACTTACGGGAACACTACAAAGCGGAGATGCAATCAATAGCCAGTTCCGTATTGGTGAAACCGCCCAAATTGTTCTTATCCCCGAGCCCACCACGCTCTTACTTCTCGGCTTGGGGGGTTTGATGTTGAGACGAAAGAGATAACGAAGCTTCTTTCTTACAAGAATGGGAATGGGGGCGCATCAGCCCAAGATTAACGCTGATTCAGTGAAGATGGCGCAGGGAATGTAACTGCGATTCAATGCACGTTTTCTATATACACCGAATTTGGCGGGGATTGTTTACGGTCCAAGACTTACGTTGCGAGGGGTGTATAGGTTTTTGGGCGAAAAATAATTTTGGAATTTTGGAATTTCCCCGGTTTTCCTTGATTGATAGGAGGCAAGAGGATACAATGAATTCGGTAACTTGAGGTGAAAAATCATTTTTTGGATGGTCGAGAATTGTGAGAACGTCAATTCTTGTATGCGTGATTTTGCTACTCAGTACGTCCGGACACGCCGCATGTCCCACTGCCGATCTTAGCGGGGACTGTTATGTCGGGCTGGCCGATCTTGCACTTATAGCAATTCAGTGGGAAGGCGAACCCAATATGCCACTTCTGTATGATATGGCGAGTCAGTGGATGACCGCAGGAATCCGGGACATCGTTTTCGTCGATATTCCCAGCGGTACGTTCCAGATGGGCGATTCGTTTGACCCAGAAGGGTATCCAGACGAACTACCTGTTCATACTGTTACACTTAGTTCGTTTAAGATGAGCAAGTATGAAATCACCAATCAGCAGTATTGTGACTATCTTAATTCTGCCTATCCTGCCCAGATAAAAGTAGTTAGCGGCCGTGTCTATGCGGCAGATAATACGGGCAATACTTCTCTTTATTGTAACACCTCTATTTCTTCTTCCCATAGTCAGATTATATTCAGTGACCCCAACTTCACCGTCAACATTAAAGACGGTACTACTGATATGTCAGACCATCCGATGGTTATGGTTAGCTGGTACGGTTGTGTTGCATACTGCAACTGGAAAAGTCAACAGGAAGGACTGGAGAGCTGCTATGACATTTCCACATGGCAGTGTGATTTTACTAAGAATGGCATTCGTCTTCCAACAGAGGCTCAGTGGGAATATGCCGCTCGTGGAGGAAACCACAGCCCATATTATCGTTACCCATGGGGTGACAGTATAGATGGCTCTATGGCTAACTACGGGGCATCTGGCGATCCTTACGAAACAGGAATATCTCCCCACACTACTCCTGTGGGTTACTATGATGGCAACCAGATACCAGCAGGAACAGATATGGCTAATGGATATGGCCTGTATGACATGGCAGGCAACGTGTTGGAACGGTGTAATGACTGGTACAATGAGAGCTACTACAGCATTTCTCCGACAGACAATCCGACTGGTCCTGCAAGCGGTAGTTGTCCTGTTCTCCGCGGCGGCGAATGGATCCACCACGGCGTCTCCTGTCGGATTGCCGGTCGCGCCTGCGGCGCCCCATACGACGGCCTCCCCAACGCCGGGTTTCGGATCTGTGTTTCCGCTTCTTCCCTGGACTGATTTACACTTTGCCCTTTGCTCTTCTAGCCTTTTTCCGAACGGCGCGAGAATACTTCTCGGCTTGGGCGGTTTGATGTTGAGACGAAAGAGATAAGGAAGCTTCTTTCTTACAAGAATGGGAATGGGGGCGCATCTGCCCAAGGTCAACGCTGATTGTGTTTGGAAGTTTAGCGGTTATTTCTTTGGGTTGGCTGTGAGGTAGTCGTTGATGAATTTATCCACGTTGGTTTTGACATGGTCTCGGGCTTCTTGCGGGAATTCGTTCTTGAGGCACATGCCCTCGGTACCTCTGCCCCAGATTGGAGCAAATACCCTTGCGTTTGGTCTCCTGAGCAACTTCCTTCGTTGTGATAACTCCACAGCAACAGTATAGGCTATGCTCGGACTGTCATCGTCACTATCGGTGGCGATGGTTACAAGAAATAGTTCTTCATGCTTCGATGAAAACCACTCTTCCGGTGAGTTGAGCTTAATCCCGGCAAGACGCAATTTCAACTCAACATCCGTTTTCAATTGCTCTTTCGTCAAGCCTGCAGACCTGGCATCTTCGTTTAAGTCTGTAATCGTAACATATATGCCCTTAACGCCGACGAGACTTCGCACTTCATCGAGCAACCCGGCGATTCTGTCTTTCTCTGCCTTTACGTCCTTGTCCGTTATGAAATCCGGTCCGAAAGCTTTATGAAGTTTTTTCTTTGGGTCGCTGCGAAAACAGCGAACGCACCATCGCAGCGGTAAGAATAAAATCCAAACAAGTGCCCAGCCTGCCACGGCAACCGCGAAAGCAGTAATGCAAATGAGCCACGCCGCCAACCCCGCAATGATGCTCAAAACAGACACAAGTCTTCTGAACCCGCGTGCAAGTTCCATGCTATTCGGCCTCGGTTTCCATTTGGCAGTCCTATCTGATATCAGTTTAGATACAATGCCATATCCCTCACGCCGGAAACAATCATAAATGGTCTATGGATTCTTGTCAACCTTCTCGATACGAGGCTGTTTAGACTGTAACTGTCAGAGTGGCAAAAGCATTCCTTGTCAACGACTTCCAGATAACCTACATTGTCTCTGCAAGACTCTTGCCGAGGAGGATGAAGAAACGGCCGCTGCCGAAGTAGT
>SDBS01006453.1_pt1 | contig 11397 bp, 10 predicted proteins | sample 2277091 | NCBI WGS metagenome assembly SDBS01 (sample SAMN10404972, study PRJNA504765) | marine sediment metagenome | isolation source: marine sediment core GS10_PC15, 163 cmbsf | place: Arctic Ocean: Southern Knipovich Ridge | collected 2010 | reverse complement strand
CTTACTGACCCTCCACATACTAATCTATCAAATCTTTCAATTCTTTTAAAATCACTGTCTTGATAAAAATAAACAAGATAAACACCCTCTTTCGGATCGTTTGGGACACAACCCTGTACGCCCTCCATTGAGCTGAACCATTTTATTGTGTCATATGGTCCTATTTTTCCAACATCTGAAACCATTGACGGGCTGGGTTCCTTAGAGTCTCCCCTTGTAAGATAGATACCCGGTAATTGCGCAGTTGGTTCTATTTTTAACTCTATTAATTCAGGATTGATTGTTGTTAAAATTAAATAAGAGGAAAATAAAAGAACCATTCCAAAAAGCGCTCCAAAGATTGTTTTTTTAGCCTCGCTTATAGCTGTAGGATTTCCGGCCGATATCATATAACGAAGACCACCAATAACTAAGGCTAAAACAGCTATAGCTCCGGCAATTCTCATTCCCAAACTAAAAAGAACTTTTATATAATCTTGGAGCACCGGTTCTGCACCTGCAGGTAATCCCGGTAATGGAATTTCAATTTCCCTGGCAAAACAAAAGCCTGTACTTAAAAAGAAGAGAAAAACAATTATCAAAAAGATTAAAGAATATTTATAGTTTTTTAACATATTTTCACTTAATAACTCTTTGACAACAAAACCAGTTGTCTGTTAAATCTTTAGGAGGTTCTTGTGTAGAGCCTTCTAATTTACCGTAGCACCTTTGTTCTAAAAGGTTCATTCCTCCCCAAGTTCTTTCGCAACTTTGAAACCTTATTGTTTCTTTTCCGAATTCATCTAATGATTTACTACATTCATCCACCTTTTTCCTGGAATATATTAATTTTTTCAAAATTTCTGACCTTTCTTCAATAGCAAACTCTTTAAGTTTTTCAAGAGCTTCTTTTATTTCGTCATAATACCATTTAACCCCTTTATATTCTACTCCTTCAGGACAGTACTTATCTGCACCTTTTCCTTTTAATAAATTAATCATTTTTTGACAGGGATTGCCCGTACAAGGTTTAGTAAAACAATCACAATACCAATAGTAATCGATTATTTCACCTGTCTCATAGTCAACAATCGGTATCAGGAATTGATCATAAACACATCCGCTTTGACAGGCTCTTTCGTCGCCGTTACATAAACTGTCACATTCACAATAATCTTTTTCTTCTCCTATTTCTTCAATATATTCTATCATATTTTCTGTTTTTTCAATAAGTTTATTAACAAGTTTTATCAACTCTTCAGCCCATTTTTCAGTTTCGTCAACTGTTTGTCCAACAGGGATTTCATTACTTTTTGGACAATTCCACCATTTTCCTGTTAAGGGTTGTTCTTGACCCCAGGTTTTTCTACAGTAAAAAGTTAAAGGGTCGTCATTATAACTATATTCTCCACATTCTGCGCTACAAGCTCTATAAATGGTATTTCCTTGAATATCCTGAGTAGAACAAGGGCACTCGGGGCAGTTTGAACAAGAAGGACCCTTAGCGGTTTCAGGATATACCTCTATGCAGGTTTTCTCTCTACCTAACCCTATATCAATTTCTTCCCAGCAATCTTGGCATTTCTGTTTTTCAGGATTTTCATAAAGAAAAGAAGAAGAATACTCTTCCCCCGTTTCTTTTAGGCAGTCAGAATACCCGGCCTGTTGGTCGGTACAATATTTACACTTAAAACAAGTTTTTGAACATTCTTCAAAATTTTCAAAATAGTCATATGCATCTGCGCATAGTTTTAGACATTTAGGATAAATATAACATTTTTCTTGGTTTTCGTTTATTGAAACATTTCCATCAGGAGTTTCTCCTTCGGCGGTATATTCCACAAAACACTGGGAGTCATCATCACATTCGCCCAGACACTTATTATAACTTTTATCACACTCCTCCTTGCATCCATCTTCGCAATTTTCTTCTTCACGCTTTTCTTGGCACTCATCATCTTCTGGTATTTCTTCACAATCTTCAGAACATTGTTCTTCTTCTTTCTTACAAACTCCAAGACATTGATTCCGACACTTAATTAGACAATCTTTGAAAGGCGGAGAATCAAAACAATCCTTTAAACAATCAGAATCATCTGGAGAACAACCTTTAAAACATTGAAAAACTTGTGAGTCAATTTTATGTATATTTCTACAGGTATTGAAACACTGACTGTTCTCGTAAAGAAACCCTTTACAATATCTTGAGATATCAACATGTTCATCAGTGTAAGGGTCTTTAAAAAATTTTTGTTTTACTATAATTTTATCTTCTTTTTTGGTTTCTACTGTTGTTTTTAAAAATTCAGCATAAGTTTTGGCTAAATAACACTTCCCCAATTCAGTTTCTGCATCTTTTAGAACATTTACATCTTTTTCTAATCTCAAGCCCATTTCTTTTAGTTTTTCTTTCAGATACCTGAGCTGGTCAATTAATCTTAGTTCTTCCCATACATCTTTTTTAATGATTCTTATTGGTTTACCTCCCATCTCAAGGCACCCTTGTTTGTTTATTCCGCATCTTAATTCACTACCTGTTTTACAACAGTCTTCCTCAACAATATTTAAAAATTCGTTATCGTTTTTATTTGGATATTTTGTTCTAAATTCATCTAATCCATCTTTACACTCATTGTCTACTATTATCGGCCCGTGTTCTATTTGTTCTTTTACTCCCTCGGGACAGCAATCTGGTTCTTCGAGCTTACAACCCGCGCCTACGCAATCACCGCTGCAGGGGCCTTCAGAGCCTATATCTCCTTCACTACGAGGACATAGTCGACTATTATACTCACACTCGGTACAGTCCTCTTCGCAGGAGTTTTGACAATCGCATTCTTCCATAAGTTCCGCTATTTTATCAGCTAATTTTTTAGTTTTTTCAGCTTTTATTTCAACTGCTTCTGCTAATTTAAAGATACAGTCTATACGGTCGTGATTTAGGAAAGTCGGTTCAAGCCTGGAGGTCGTCTTGGGGTCTCCATCAATAGGGTCTCCATTTTCATCAAAGTCATAACAACTAATAGTTCTTGCCAAAACATTTTCAGTTAATGTTCCAATAGGAATTTCTTTATAGATTATGGTTCCGGGTCCCGGGGGTGTCACGGGGGTTAGGCCATTTCCAAGGAAAGAAATAGGTATTAAATCCCCGAGATGAAAAACAGTTAATTGAGGGTTGATTGTGCCGGCAATTAAATAAGAACAAAGCAAAATTAGCAATCCCATAATTCCGGCTTTCATCCAATCTTTACCAGCACTTGTTATTTTGCCTATCCCAAATGATATCAAATAATGAAGGCCGCCGAAAATTAAAGCAAAAGCAGCTAAAGTTGTGGCCATTCCTACTCCCCAATTAAAGAAATACTTTGTATATTCCGGCAGAGTAGGGTCTTCTGATAATCCCGGTAATTCAACTTCAAGAGCAAAAACAAAATTCGCCCCCAAAAGTAAAATAATAAGGAGCGAAAAAAATGAAATTGTTTTTTGCTTTTTCAAGTCAATATAGTTTGTCATAACTCTCCCTGAATTAGTTCATAAACAACTCTCAAAGTCCAAGTAGGAGCAATATCACCTAAAAAGGGAATAAGTTCTATGATAATTGTTCCGATAGTCGCAAGACCTCCTAAGCCTAATTTAATTCCCGTTTTCCCAGCTTTAATTCCAGTTTTACCGACTTTTTTTGCCACTTGCGCTCCGGGTGGAGGAGCTGTCTTTTTCCTTTCTCCAAAAGTAGGCATTTTTTCTATTTGTTTACCTATTTTTTCTGTTGCTTTTGTTAATACTCCTTTAACAAGGGGTCTGAAAAAGGGTCTGATAAATAACCAGGACCCAACAGTTATTATGCCTGCGAAATCTAACAAAAAAGAGAGAGGTATTCCTACTCCAACGAAACTTAAAATAAGCACCATAAGGCCTATAACATCGAGAAGAACCGCGACGCCTAACATTATTATACCTTCTGGAATTGTAATGGCTGCTAAGAGCGTTTTTTTTGCAGCTTCCCCGAGGATTTTTCCTCCGCCTGGAAAAAGTCCTTGTACCATATTTATCTTAATTTCTTGATTTGTTTAAGAAAAATTATTTTAGGTTTTTATGCCCCGGCTAATTTCCTCTTAGCCTCTTTGATTCTTAAAACCTCTTCGGGAGCAGTAGTAATTATTTGGTCCTCAGTATAACTGGCAACAATACTTATAGCTATGTGTTTTCTACCGGCAAAGAAAATTCCTTCTCCCACTACTGCCCCCAGTAATAATTGTTTTTCCTGCTCGGTTAAATTAAAGGTTTTTTGGACAATATCAATTGTTGCTGGCGACTGTTTCATTAAAAGTTGTAATGAAGAGTTAGTAATAATCGGCCGGCCGTAAGACGATTCCATAAAATCAGCAACGTCTTGAGTAATGGTTGTAACTCCCAACCAATATTTCCGGGCTCGTTTAGCAAGTCCGAATAAAAATGAAGCCCCGTCCTCTGTTTGCATCATCCACCAGGCTTCATCAATTACTAAAATTCTTTTTTTAAGTTTTGACCTAACAGTATTCCAAATATGTCTCATAATTGTGAATAAAGCCATTGGTCTCAAAGTTTCTTCCATATCTCTTATTCCAAAGACAACAAGGTTTTTCTCCATTGAGATGTTTGAGGGTTGATTAAAGAAACTAGCATAAGTTCCTTTGGTATATTTTGCAAGTCTTCTAACCAAAGATTCTGTCCCGGTCATACTTTCTAAAACTTCTTTAAAGTCTGACATCAGAGGGATATTTTCCTGCCAGGTTTTAGGGTCGGATTCAGGCGTAATGTCTCTTATGGCATAGGTTTCGACTAAGGCTTGGTCAATAATACTGTCTTCTTCCGGGGTTAGACCTCCCAACATAATTCGTAATAAACCCACTAAATTTATAATATTTGACCTCAAAACATCTTCTGGATTTTCCTCTTCTCCGGGAACCGGCAGGTCAAAAGGATTAACATGGTTTGGAGAAGTTAAAGAGATTTTTTGGAAAGAACCTCCTACGCTATCAGCCAAGGCCTTGTATTCGTTTTCCGGGTCTATTATTATCACGTCGATTCCCTGCATTAGATAACGCAAAACTTCCAATTTAATGGCGTACGATTTTCCCGAACCCGCCTTTGCGAAGACAACCGAGTTCGCGTTCTCTAAACTGAATCGGTCAAATAATACCAAAGAGTTATTATGCCTGTTGACGCCGTACAAGATTCCTTCATTGGAACTTAAATCAAATGAGACAAAAGGAAAACTTGTTGAAAGAGGTTCGGTATCCATTGAGGTATGAACACCGAGAAGGTCTAAACCGTAAGGGTTGCAGGAAATAAAACCTTCTTTTTGTCGGAAAAGAGCGGGCTTAATATAAATTAAACGGGATTCAAAGATTGACCTTAAAGTAAGTTCGGTATCCCTTAGGGCTTTTTTAGTATCTTCATAAATAGTGATGTAAAGACCGAATCTAAACATTCTTGCTTGAGCTGTCTGGAGTTTATCCCGCAGTGATTCTATATTCTGGTAAGCCATTTCTAAAGCAGGGTCGCGAATTAATCCTTTTCCCTCTCTTTCCATAACCTCTGAAGACACTTCGGTTATTTTTTTTCTTAATTTTTTTAGAATCAGCTCAGCGCTAATAGGGTGGATGAAAAAAGAGATATCCGTTGGGGTATTTAGATTGATTACCGGAGAAAGCCAGCCAGTGCTTAAATATCTTGGATAAGAGAAGATGAAAAATGATTTAACAAATCTCTCACCTAATCTTAGATGGTCTTGAGTTATTTCAATATGAGGGGGGGCAATGATGTCTTTTACATCAATCGCCTCTTCTTCAAAGATTTTTTCCGGAATCTCCTCCTCCTTTTTTTTGAAAAATGGTAGTTTCATTGTTTATTTAAGCAGCTCTGGTAAAATTTCTGGATAATAGCCAACTTCAGCTTGTTTTGGGTGATGGATGCTCCAGAAGAGCTCAATAAGCTCGGGAGTGGTTAAAGGGATAGCTTCTAATCCGCATCTTCTCAAACCCACGGCTACAAATTCCAATCTCTGCCAGAGTTGAGATTTACATCTTTGAAAATCCGCATCATTTGTTGTGGAAGTTGATTTTTCTTCTTTTTTCCCAAATATTTTTAAAAACTTAAATTTTCTTTTAATGATAGCGGCTCCCAGAGCCTCCATTAGAGTATAGGGAATTATTACATAGAAATTTTTGGTCATAATCGTATCTCCTTTAATTAACCCTTTAATAAATTCTCGATAAGAAGAAGTCTGCACTTTAAGTAGTTCATTGGTTTGCTTATTTTCCAATTCTTTTAACTCGTCCAAATATGGAGTAATGTTTATATTTCGAGACTGGATAACGATTTGACAGGGAAAATCTAAAGTATTTAAAAAACTTTGAAAAGCATAAACAATAGCTGACTGTTCTTCATCAGATTTTAAAGCAAAATTTAAAGAAGAAACCATTAGAATTCCTCTCAGAGCTTGATTCTTTAAAACAAGAACTCCTTCTTTGATTTCCTCAATTTCTAAAAATTTTTGTGTAGATGACTCCGGCATAAAATTATTATTTTGTACGTAACTCCACCTGGGTCCTTAGTTTTTTTAGTTTGCTTTCTTGAGCAATTTTTAAACCAGATTTATCTTCTCCTATTTTTATTTCAGTTTTTTTAACAGCTTTAAAAGGATAGAGAGATTCCTCCTTTTTCCAGCTATAAGCTTTTTTACCGGTTAAGAATCCTAAAGAGTTTAATAATAGTGTTGGTAAAGATTCGCCCCCGACCTTAAGAAAGCCTAAAGCTGCCGCTCCTCCTCCGATGATAACAGCAAAGATTATAAAAAGGAAAAAAGGCAGAATGAAAAAAAGAACAAAGCAAACGGCTCCTGCTATAAGGAAATAGAAAAATTGTCTAAAGCTAATAAAGAAAGCAATTTTTGCTTCTCGTTCAATAAATTGAGGAACCGGATATTGCGCCATTGCTATATTATACCATATTTTAATAAACAAAAAACAATAATTACAAACGAGGGAGCCTACCTAAATTTTGCGAAGCAAAATTTAGGTAGGCTCCCGAACGCAGTAATTATATAAACTCTGTTTCTATATCTCAGCAAACAATGAAAAGTAGACAACGAACAAAACCCCTCATCCTTTATGCTTAAAGTGCAAGGGGTTGACAAGCTTTCATTTTGGCGTTAATTTTAAAGCAGTTCTTTAACTTTTTGTCTAGGATCATAAACAGGAAGGTGGTGAGGTATAATGACCGAAATTTCAGTAAATAAGAGGGTACAGCAAAGAGGTACCCAAATTTGTCACTGGTGCACAAAGGAAATGTCCGAGGCAGCAAAAAATTGTCATCACTGCGGGAAACTAAGGATAGACATTCGTCGGGATAAAATGCGGGCTTACCAATTCTTCGCCTGCGCTATCATTTTAACAGCTCTTTTCTTAGTTCTTTGCCCTCATATGAGTGGTTGGGTTCAAAGGCCAGAAGGGTTGTATTCGTTTGGTAGAGAAAAATTTAGTATAGTTAAATTTTTGTCATCGTTATCTGGGTTTTTTCTCTCCGTCAGTTTCCTGATAGTTTCTGTAGGTGCAATTTACTACGAAAGAAAAGCCGATAAAAAAATGCATGTTACTGGGCAGTGATTTTAATGCTGCATATTTGAAAACAAAGTCTGAGACCAATCTCGGACTTTTTTTTCTCTGAAATTTTGTTAAAATTTTTAAAGGACTCTATTTAAAACAGGGTCCTTTTTTTGTTTGTTCACTAAAACTAAATTGATGCCAAAGTAAGGGTTGACCCCCTCATCCTTTATGTTTAAAGTGCAAGGGCTTGACAAGCATTCTTTTTTTAAGGTAAAAAAAAGATAGACCCTTAACAACAAAATAGGGAAGGAGAAGGAAAATGAAGAAGACTGTCTGGATAACTGTTGGATCGATTTTAAGTGTGTTAATTGTTGGATTATTAGTATTAGGTAGTTGTTCTAAATCCCGTTCTTCTGAATCTCATTCTTCTGAATCTCGTTATCAGGTGGAATATGAACAGAGAGCAAATTGGCCACGCCTTGAAGTAAAAGTAAAAGGACCAGCCGCTAAGTTAGCGATTATACTCGCTAATCCAAAAGGAGAAACAGATATAAAGATTGTATCAGAAGAGAAAATGATAGATAATATTGAAACTGTATACATTGGGTGGGAACGTAGAATGGCGGCAACAACCTATTCGCACTTATGGGGGCATAAAGCTGGAGCGCCAACCTATACGCTTTTAGTAAAGACATTTGAGCCAGAGAAAGTTGTTTATAGAGAAAATCTGAAATTTAGGAGAGGAGGATGGTTAGTAAGAAACTCCATTCCTCCAAAAAATAAAGAGAAACAGCTTAATGTTAGCCATATAAAGTCCAAGATTTACGGTATGTGGACCAGCTCGCCTTACCGCCAAGTTTTGGAGCTTAAAAAAGACGGGACTTTTTATTTGGATAAAACTATATGCCGTAAAGCAGTTTTAGAGAGCGAAAAGAGGACAGGATTAACTGGATTAGCACGGCTAGAGCGAACTCGCGAGGCTTTTCCCAATGTAACCACTCCAAAAGTTGTTGGAAGATGGAAAATTGAGGGAGGTTTCGTTGTTCTTACAACTGATAGCGGTGCTACGTTGAGAGGAAAAACAATAGAAGCTAAGAAAAATTCTGGCCGAGTTTATATTTATATAATAGATGACTCGCCGACAGAGGCAGAGTGGTATCGTGCGGATCAAAAATACTTAGAAAGTTTATATGCGAAATACGGGAGATAATAAAAGAATAAGACTCTGATTTAAGCAGAGTCTTTTTTTTGTTTATCTATTAAAACTAATTTGAGGATTTTCTGTTCGGTGGTATAATAGAAACAAAAAACAATAAACAAAGGGTAGTGGATAACAATAGATTCCTTGACAAATTTTTGGGATGATGAAATAATAAATCATCAAGGAACGGTTCCTTGGTCTCTGAGAATATCAGAAAAAAGCTCTTTGGTAATTAAATAACAGAAAGGAAGGCGAGAGATGTTAAGTATGGTATTAGCTATGGTAGAGAAAGTAAGTTTTATAGAATGGATTCAACAGCTTAAAGGGCCATTTTCAATAATTGTAATAATTTTCGGTGTGTCTTGTATTAGCTATTTTGTTGGACTGGTTGCAGCTATTTTCGATGGGCCGAAGTGGCTTCAGGTTATATGTTTTCTGATAGCAATTCCATTTTTTATAATTTTTCTTTATCCTCTTTCTTTTTTAAAAGACAAAGAAGTAGGGCAAGTAGAAATATACGAACGCTTTCGGCAGGCGATGAAGAAATCAGGAGAAGGTCGGGGGCACGTTATTATAACTCCGAAAGGAATGAAAGATAGTGGTATAGGTCAAGGAAGGACCATTGATACCTGATATTTGTCGATTTTTAAAAACATGGGCTGTTATACAACACAGCCCTTTTTCTTTAACTGTTTTAACGGCATATACAGATTCTGTGAAAAAACCGCCAAATGTGTGTATACATTACCAAGATTTCTTGACAAAAGTATTCTTGTGTGATACAGTTTAGATACTAACCTAAACCGTTTACCTAGTTAAATACCGCAAGGCGGCAATTTCGCCCAGAGGCGAAATTATTTAACCGGGGTTAGGTTAACTCGTAAATAAACCCAGAACCTTAACAATGAAATAAGGAGCAGAAAAATGTTTGCAATACTGATAATCGCAGGATTGGTTGTAATAACCGGACTCGCCTTCTTGGTGAATCTAACTTTGGGAATAATTCTCGCCATAGTTACATTGTGGGCTGTCTTTTCAATAAACATCATCAAACCCGAAGAGATGGGAGTGTTGGTGCTTTTGGGAAAGCCCATTAAGTTTTGTGACAGCGGCATTCGTTTTGTTCCCTGGTTTCCCGGTTGTTACATAAAACGATTTCCCAAAAAGATGTATAACCTGGATTTTCCAGCAAGAAAAGTGATATCAAAGAAAGAAAAGCCATATGGAGCTCAAGTGTTGACGGTAGATTCAGTAGCCTATCTAAGATTTCCTCGTGATGATAATCTCATCAAAATTCTCCAGTCAGAAATTCCTACTGATGATAGAGGATTAATGGACTGGGTGGAAGAGAAAATAGTTTCGACCATCCGTGTTGTTGTCTCCGGTTTGCATTGGCAGGCAGCAGTTGAGAACTTAGAGGATGTTGAAGAAGATGTTACTGCTCACCTTAAACGGAACAATGCTCTTCTTGATGTTGGTTTTGTCCCAGAATGTATTGACATTACCATCAAAGAAATACGCCTTCCTTCAGAGCTGGAAGTAGCCTTGATTTGTGTTGATAGGCAGCGGCTGCAAGCAGAAGCTGCGCCCTATGAAGCTACGCAAAGAGTAATCGAGACAATGGGTTCGCTAATTCAAATGATGGCTGAAGCAACTGGTAAATCAAAGAAAAAGGTGCAGCAAGAAATTGATGGCGATCCAGAATTGAAAAAAAGATTCCAGGAGATCAGTTCGGATTTGGTCCGGCGAAGGATGGCAATTGATGGAAATAGCTTCGTCGATATTAGGGTGCCTGGAGCCAGCGGACTGCAAGAGCTTTCAATGGCGCTTGTAGCCGCATTAAAAAGAATGCCTATGGGCGGTTCATCGAAAGGAGGAAAACCGGGAAAGAAAGGAGAGGGGGAGCCAGAGGCTCCTGACATTCTTGGACAAGTCGAGACTGCATAAACCTAAAAGGGGCGAATTATTTAATTCACCCCTTCTTTTTTTTCTATTTATTCAATTATTTATTCAATCGGTTCTCGGTAAACATCTGGTTCTTCAGGAGTTTCTCTTTTCTCGGGGGGAATTTCTGGTTTTTCAACAATAGGTGTCTTTTCAATCTTTAGAGGTTTTTTAGTGGCAGGAGGTTTTTCAGGAATTTCTGTCTTTTCTTTAGGAGCTTTTTTAACCAAAACAAGAAGTCTTTCTTCAATGTCTTTAGCTATGTTTTTTGCTTTCTCTTTGGGAATATCTAAATATTTTTGAAGGGAAGATACTAAATCTTTCTTCGAAATTTTACCTGTAACAACTTCTATAACTATATCAAAAATAATCCCTCCCAAAAGGCAAGGTTTTCCTTGCTCTATTTTTTCGAGGATATCTTCGTCGGTGTCTTCCAATCCATATTTTTTTAGAATTTTAGAGATAATTGGAAGAGTATCTCCTAAAAAAACCATTTTTTGAGTATTGAAATTTGGCATAATAGTTTGAAAATTAGCTGAAATTTTTATCTTTCCCAATTTCTGCCAATAGTTGTTTGACTCTTTTTCTTCCAGCGCTACCTGCCGGCATATTTCTACACAGTTCTTGAAACTCCGGTGTCTGTTCTCTTAGAGGTAACATTTTCTTAGTAAGTGGATCGAGGTTAGG
>SDBS01006452.1_pt1 | contig 11397 bp, 8 predicted proteins | sample 2277091 | NCBI WGS metagenome assembly SDBS01 (sample SAMN10404972, study PRJNA504765) | marine sediment metagenome | isolation source: marine sediment core GS10_PC15, 163 cmbsf | place: Arctic Ocean: Southern Knipovich Ridge | collected 2010 | reverse complement strand
TTGTTCAGAGGCTTTGTTTTAATACCCAGCTTTTTAGATAATTCATAGAATATTTTCAAGAATTATTGGTATTTTAATTGACAAAAGATTATATGTTTGGGTTTGGGGTTAAAATTTAACTCTAGAAAAAAAGGGGGGTTTTGCAAAAACACAGTGGTGATATCACCATCGTGGAACGAACAGCCATTCCCATAACGTTTTCACTGTTTGTTCCACTTTTGGCGTGTGCTTTACTTAGGTCTTCTGAAATACCAGTCATCCCCATCATTCTTTATGAAAGTCCAGCCTTCATTCATTAAAGCACAGCGTTCTTCTTTTGTGGATGCAATTTTGGTTATGAACTGACCTGGTCTATCGTTGCTATAGATTTGCTTGTAAAGTTCAACGTACCGCATAGTCGTGTTTGTGCTCTTATGACCGAGAACCGCTTTAACGTGAAGAATGTCTTTTGTTTTGTGATATTCTCTTAGGGCTTTGCAGTGTCGGAATGTGTGAAGATGAATTTTAACCATTCTTGGATTGTTGTGAATCTTTGCGAGTCTAATCATTCTATTGTGAAATGCTGAACTTCTGGAGTTTTTAGGTCTTTTAGCGAATACTGTTTTTTGATTTTCATTTTTTGGTAAACTGAACAGCAAACTCATTAAAGTCTCTGATATTGATAGTATCCGAGCGTTACCATTTTTTGATGCTTTAATTGTGGCTTTGTTTCGTTCCTTATCTAAGTCTGTCCATTCAAGTCTTTGAGCTTCGTTTGTTCTTGCTCCTGTCTCATAGAGAAACATTGAGTAGATCACGCTTACTTTGTGTCCGGAGTTTACTGCAAGTTTGAGTTCTTCTTCGGTTGGAATGAAAACGGTTTTGTGTCCAACCTTAGCGAAGGGCTACAGTTGCATGAAACACAGTTATTAAAGTCGCGGAAAAGAGGTCTTCTATCGTCCAACTCTGTTAGTCAAGAATCATGGGGACCCTGATCTTCAGTTGTGGAGCTGTGAAGGATGCACAAACTTTCTCATAAGAGTTAAAATCTGAAACTTTGTTAATACGTGCCAAGAAGAAAGGGGTTTGCTGAGGCTCCTGCACGGGCAAATTTTGGAGAAAAACACATGAACCTTTGCTACTATCGCTTTGGTTATTTTCATTTCCCGTGCTTGAGCTTTTTCAGTCCCTATTTTCTTCCGATGTTTTACTCCCAAAAAAAGGGGAGGGAAAATTGTTTGGTTTTATTTTCGTTTCTTGATTACCAAATAGCCAACTATGGCTATGACTGCTGCAACAGCTACAGCTGCTATGATGGCGACTTCTGTGGTGATGAGAGGTGCTTCTGATAATGGTTCGGGTTCGATTGGTACTGCTGGCGATGGTGCTGGATCAACTGATAGATATGTTGTTGTTGTCGAGCCATAGTAAGATTCAGATCCTTCAAAGGTAGCGATGATCATGTATTGGCCTTCAACTTCAGGTTTGAAGCGGAAACCATAGTTACCATATGCGTCAGTTATAGTTGTGCCAAGAATTTGATAATTACCATTGGGATCAACTGCCTCCAATTTAACAGTAACACCTTGCACATTTGCTGGACGTTCAAACTGTTTGAAGACGTATTTCATCCAATCGCCCATAATATCATCACTTACTGCTGGAACTCCATTCGGGAATCGCATTTGAAGAGCTGATTCTTTTGTACCTGGAGACACATCCGTTACCATTCCCTTGATTGTAACACTAGATCCTATAGGAACACCAACATCAGGTGTTGAAAGGGTAGTAGCGCTTGGTCCTTTTCCTATGGCATATATACGATTGTCGTAGCTGTCAAAACCTGCTATTATGCTGTCTCCGATAATATGTTGTCCACCCCATCGAGTTGTTCGCATAACACCGTCTACTCTAAAGATTTCATCCCCAGTTTCCATGTCCAAACAGACAAAAGGTGCACCGCGGAATTTTGGATCAATGACAGAGTGTTCAGTATGAGCAACATAGACTTTTCCATCAGTAATAAACACTGGAACGGCAGGCCAGTAATTGCTCCACAAGACTTCCTGGTAAGGATCAGTGAGGAAATATGACCATAAGTGTTCACCAGTTTTTACGTTGTAACAGGCTACTTCACCGCCCATGCCGCCTACAAGCAATTTGCCGTAGGCAGTAAGGCCTTGACCCCATACGTTTCCTGATGGGTATACAATTGAAAAGGCGGTAAGTGGCGGTAGACTTTCAGTTGGACCCCATATCTCGTTTCCTGTGTCGATGCTAAAGCCATAATAATTTCTTGTTTCCTTTGCCGCTACTAAAAATACTCGATCTTCTAGGTTAGGCAGAAAACCTGCTGGTGTAAAAACATGTAGGTCTTCAATCGGAAGAGCCCAGTCTTTGTTCCATAGTAGTTGTCCTAATGTTCCAGGAGCAGTGCTTATGGCCCAGAATTTGGGATTGGGTTGTTGTGCTGCAGTTGAGCCCCCAGTGTTTGAACCAATTATTCTGTCGTCGAGAATCATCGAGGCACCGCCTGGTAAACCTAGTGGGATTGTGATGTCCCAATCGAAACATTGTGGAGTGCTTGCGTCAAATGTTTTTGTTATCTCGACCATTCTTCCCCAACTGCCAAAATCACCTTCAACTGTTAATTCTGATTGCCCAGCTTTGGTTGAGTTCCACCGAGACATCCGTCCGTCCTCTGTATTAACTGTGTAAATGAGAATTTCGCCATTAGGACCATTTGTGCGCAAGCCACCGGGAACGTTCTCGAATGAGTAGAACCATTCTCCTGTTGCGACATCATATGCATTCCATGTACTTCCTTCTATTTCCCATAAGTAGTTGTAAACAGCATGGTGGTTGAATGAATCGAAGAATAAGGATTGAGCGAACCACAGTCTTGTGTTGTTTCTGAACCATAGTTCTTCACCAGTGTGAAGATCTACAGCGACAATTCCTTGTTGGAATTGCATACCAGCAAAGCCACGGGCGAATCTGTTATAGAATAGTACTCCGCCGACAATTACTGAGTCCTCAAAAATGCCTTCATAAGCGTCTCCACATGAAATGCCATGATTGCCTGTTTGACCTCCAGAGAGACCTCCATCAGTAATTGGTTTTGTCCATAGTATATGGAAAGTTTCTGGTGCAAATTCATTGTAAGGTGCGAACTTGGCGGGATCTTCTGACTTTCCCCATAGCCAATTTCCTGCAATCCTTGACCATTCTCTAATTTGAGAGTCTATAGGTCGGGCCCAGTATTCGTTTGGAAGGGAATGTTCTGGATAATACTCTATTGGTGTGTCTTGTACAATGAGTTCGGCTGCTTCACTGCTGCTAGCCAACATAACTTCACCTACAGGTTTAGTACGACCCGGTTCTTCAGCTGTTACTGTTTGTTCAGGGAAGTGGGTCTGTAAAATATAGGTACCAACTTGGGTAGGAACGTATGTTGCTCCTGATAATCCGGTTGTGTCGGTCTTTAATGGACCTAAAATTTCAGTTGTGCCGTCGGGTTTTGTAATTTCTATAGTTAGTCCTTCCCAGCCTGTCTGTGGTCTTGTTGTGAAGGCTGTGATTCCAAAGGTTATTAGAATCTGTTGGTTAACACCTGCGGGATTGGGAATAAAATCGATAATGGCAAAGGTATTCGTAGTTCCAGGAGTCTGCGCGTTAACTGCTGGTAAAGCAACTAGTGTAGCAGATAATGTTAACAATAGAATTAATGCGATTGTAGATATTTTTGTTTTTAATTGTAGTCTTTTCATTTTTAGTTTTTTTCCTTTTTTGTTTTACTGGATTCGGTATTGAGTTGTAAGTATTTAATATTTTCTCCAAAAAGGATTCTTGTTTGCTGGGGTTCACGAAAGTGCAATAAAGAGGGAAATATCTCAAAACCTCACCAATACGCACATACATGTGTACAAAACTCGCACGCACAAAGAATTAATCAAAAGATCAATACTTTTTTTTCTAATGTTGGTTATAATCCTAATCAATAAGAGTATAAAAAATGTAGCAAGAAAAATTTGTGTGAAAAGGGAGTATAGTTGTTCTAGTTTTAACGGGTAAAACAAATACAGTTTATTGAGAAACCAATAAAAAGCCATTATGTCGGAAAACATGTTTAGAAAACGAGTTGAAAACTGAGCAAGTGCATAGGTTTCAATAATCGAAAAACCGATCATGGATACGAAATTGTAAAACGGTTCCGTCTCACAATATGAAATAATGATAATTCATAGAAAGGGCAGAATGAACAATTCAACAAAATTTGTTAATGTTATAATCAAAGAGGCAAGAGGGTATCCAAAATCGGTAAACATTTTTCTAGTGGCTTCTACCGATTCGTGTCCACCAAAATTTGTTAATAAGAACACAGTTAGTATGAGAGCTACTGTTGAAAAAATGAAGGCGAAAACATATACAAATAAAAAAATTAAACCCCGCTTTGTTCTTACTTTTTAAAGTGAATTTTTAATAATTTCAATGAATTCGTTATAATCTTCAAGTCCAAACGGTGTCATTTGCTTGTTAACTCCACGCAGCCCAGCTAAGAAACTGTGCTTAAGATAAATTATGTAATATGAAGTTTGGATTTTGTGGCTCTAAGGAGATACGTAAGCGCTGTTCGTGTTGCTGAAAAACCATACATCCAACCTTTAGTCCACATGCGAATAATATAGGTGGGACGCAGATAGAAACTTTGAAAAGCCTTTTCGCTGATTTCCGCTAACTCTTTCATGCTTAAAGTCGGCGTTTCAAAAGTGGGAGTCTTGCAATCATATTTGTCAAAGTCGGTTATTCTTAGCCAACCATTTTCTTTGACGCGATCGTACATGGGCGTTCCTGGGAGCGGCGTAGCTATGTTATAAAAAGCTACATTATCAGGGCTTACTTTTTCAACAAATTTTATGGTCTTCCAAGCGGTTTCCTTAGTTTCACCGGGGAACCCGAGGAGTACGTTCGGAACTGGCGTTAACCCAAGCTCTCTTACCCATGTAATGGCTCTAATCGTTTGTGCAATGGAAATTCCTTTCTGCATCTCATTTAGAACCTCTTGTGAACCTGACTCCACTCCAAACCATATGGAGACGCAGCCTGCCTCCTTCATTTTAATGAGCAGCTCTTTTGTAACCTTGTCCACGCGGGTTCCGCAATTCCATATTATCTTCAGTTTTCGGTTTCTAATCTCCTTACATAATTCTTCAATTCTAGGTTGATCGATAGTAAATGCGTCATCACAGAATGTAAACTGGGTCGCGTTGTAGGTGTTGTGAAGAAACTCAATCTCATCCACGACATTTTTTGGGCTTCTCATCCGATATCTTCGGCCGAACATCCTGACCGCCTCGCAGAACTCGCACCATGAGGTGCAGCCCCGGCTTGTCGTTAAATAAAATATATCCTCAATTTTCCGAAGGCGTTCAAGAGGCCAGAGATGACGAGCGGGGAAAGGAAGTTCGTCAAGGTTTTCTATGTATGGTCTGTCTGGGTTCTTCACGATTTTTCCGTCTTTTCTGCAGGTTGTGCCTACTACATCGTGAAAGCTTTTATATGCCTCTAGTCGTTGCACCAACTCCAGCAACGTGTTTTCACCCTCCTTTCGTACAACAATGTCTAGGGATGGACATTCCTGCAATGCGTTTTCATCCCAAAACGTGGCATGAGGACCCCCAAGAACAGTTAAGCAGTTTGGATGCACTTCTTTGGCTATTTTTGCTGTTTGCAACGCAGATTTGTAAGTGAGGGTGATCGCCGTTAGTCCGACTATAGTAGGTTGACGCTTACTGATTTCGCTCTTAAAATCGTTAAATGAGATTCCGAGGGCTTGACAATCAATTACATCAACTTCATACTGATTCTTCTCCAAAACAGCAGCCAAATAGCCTAAACCTAAGGGAGGGAAGGGCATATGCTGGTATGCCCCCTTTGGGTAGGGCGGATTCACAAGAGTTACATGTGGCCTCATATTTCTCGCCTAAATGTTGGGCATTTCACAGATACAAGAAGTCACATGCTTAATATGTTTTACATAATCTTGAAACAGTAACAGAATAATAGATCCTTGCGTTTAAGGGTGGTGTGCAACAAATATGCGTGTTTGTTTAATTAATCCACCTCGTATCCAACCAAAATCGTGGGGAAAACCGAATGTTTTTCAACCTGTGGAAATGGCGTATGTAGCAGCGGTGCTCGAAAGGCAGCATAAGGTACACATTATAGATGCTCCTACAGACGGTCGAAGTAATATTGAGATAGATGGAACGAAATATCGGGTAGGTTTAAGCAACAAAGAGATCGCAGATAGGATCAAACGGTGGTCACCAGACATCGTTGGAATCAACATTCCATTTTCCGGTTGGAGCAAAACCGCATTTGAGGTCGCCTCTACAGTAAAAAGTGTTGATAAAGATATTATTACCGTGTTGGATGGAACACATCCCTCTGCAAGACCTGAAGATTGTCTTACGCATCCGAATGTCGATTTTGTTGTAATAGGAGAAAGAGAACAAACTATGCTTGAGCTAGTCGGCGCCCTGGAGCAAGGAATTACGCGGGACCTCAAGAAAATAAGGGGAATCGCCTTTACCAAAAATGGGAAAAACGTTATTACTGCTACAAGACCGGTGATTCAAGATCTAGATTCTCTGCCCTTTCCGGCAAGACACCTGCTTCCAATGAGCACGTACTTTGCTGCCGTAAAAGAAGAGCCTCTAAGAGGAGTAATACGCAAACCATGGGCGGCGATGCTTACTAGTAGAGGCTGCCCATACAATTGCGTTTTTTGTTCTGTTCATATTGTCATGGGAAGACAGTGGCGTGGTAGAAGCCCTGAAAATGTGGTTGATGAGATAGAGCAACTAATTAGTACCTACCAGATTAAGCAGATCGACTTCATTGACAACAATATGTCGCTAGACAAGAAAAGGATGGAAACTATTTGCGATCTGATAGTGGAAAGGGGTTTAGACATTGAATGGTATACTCCAGACGGTCTTAGGGCGGATACTCTTGATGAAAATCTTTTGACAAAAATGAGAGCCTCCGGTTGCCAGAAGATACGGATTGCTCCAGAGTCTGGCGTTCAACGTGTTGTGGATCAAATTATTAAGAAGAAACAGGACCTGAAAGAGGTAGAAAAAGCTGTGGTTTCAGCAAAGAAATTGGGAATTAAGGTAGGAATTTTCTTTGTAATCGGACTTATAGGTGAAACAAAAGAGGATATAAAAGAAACAATAGCTTATGCCTATAGACTGAGGAGATTAGGGGCCGATATTTTTCACTTCAGCGTAGCTACACCCATATATGGAACCGAACTTTATGAACAGGCTAAGCGCGGCGGTTTCTTGAAGGAAAACTTCAATGACGAATCATTAGCTGAGGTTCAACCTCTCATTGAAACTCTAGAGTTCACGGCAGACGACATTCATGAATTATGCATGCAGGCAAATTCGGTAAATCAAACTTTAACACGCGATAAAATTGTAAGAGCCATTCGTGACCCGAAGAAAGTAATGAACGCAATAAAAGCATTATTGAAAAAATGAAAACAACTTTTTCACCCATTGCTATTCATCCCAAAAAAAGGGGAGGAAAATTGTTTGGGTTTATTTTTGTTTTCTGAGTTTCCAATAGGCTGCTATGCCGATTACGACTGCTACTGCAACGGCTGCTAGGATGGCTACTTCTGTTGTGATGAATGGCGCTTCTGCTGTTGGTTCTGGTTCTGTCGGGTCAGGATTGGTAAATTCTGATTCTGTTGATGTAGCTCCTTCTGTTAGTTCAGGTTCTATTTGCTGCGCCGGTGATGGTGCTGCATCAACTTGTATGTAAGTTGTTGATAGGGAGCCGTAGTATCCGTTGGAGCCTTCGAAAGTAGCGCTTATCCAGTATGTACCAGGAACTTCAGGTTCAAATGCGAAGCCAAATCTGCCATATGAGTCGGTTGTAGCCGTGCCGAGATTTTGGTAGTTGCCGTTTGGGTCATATGCTTCAAGTTTTACTGTAACACCAGTTGCGTCTGCTGGACGCGGGAACTGCTTATATACGTACAGCATCCAGTCGGACATGCTTTCATCAGATATGGCGGGAACTCCATTCGGGAATCTTAGTTTCAATGCGGTGTCTTCTGTGCCCGGAGACACATCAGTCACCGTGCCTTCCACTAGCACGCTACTGCCGTGCGTCGAAACCTTCGGTGATGCTGTTACTGTGGTGGCGCTTGGTCCCTTACCTATAGCGTATATGCGATTGTCGTATGAGTCCATCGTGGCAATAATGCTATCGCCAATGATTGCGAGCCCACCCCAATCGTTCTGACGGAACAAACCATTTACTCGCCATATTTCCTCTCCGGTTTCAGCATCAACGCAGACAAAAGGTCCACCACGCGGTTTAGGATCAACGGGTGAATGCTCACTTTGACCCAAGTAGATTTTTCCGTCGGCAAAGAACGCTATTCTTATGGACCAGTCATTGGCCCACAAGACCTCATTAAAGGGGTCATTTGCTGAATATGTCCATAAAGGTGCGCCTGTCGTGACATTGTAACAATAGATTGTTCCGCTCATGCCCACTGAGAAGAGCCTGCCGTAAGCGATGAAGCCTGTCCCCCCGCGGAATAAGTCCAAATAATTCTGCGACGGAGTCGGACCCCACATTAGTTGGGCCGTGTCCATGCTGAAGCCCCAATGTTGTCTGAGTTGTTTGTTCCATAGCGTGAAAACACCATCCTCTAAACTTGCACTCTCCCACGCTATGTCTAGGTTACCTGACGGTGGTGTCCAAGTTGTATTATACAGCAATTCTCCTTCTTGCCCTGGCTTCAAGCTTATGCTCCACAACGGTACAGGCTGATTAACTCTGCCTGAGATAATGTATTCATGCGCCCAGCCGCCTAAGTTCGAGCCAATTATTCTGTCTTCAAGGTAAACCTCCATAACGCTTCCTGGTAAGCCCGTTGGTATCGACACGTTCCATTCAATGCCGTTAGTTGCGTCGAATGTCTCTTGCCTATGTGCGGTGGAACCCCAACTACCTTGGTCGGAGATAACTCTGCTTGAGTTCCACAGAGTCATCCAGCCGTTCTCTAAGTCAATCGTGTACCTGTAGATTTCGCCTTTTGGGCCATATAGGTTGGTGCCTTCGGGCACATTTATCATTCTGTACGCGAACTCTCCGTTAAATGGGTCATACGCATTCCAAATGTTGGCGGGAGCATAAGGGTAAGGCGGCGCAACAGTTTCCCATAAATATGCGAAAACGCCGTGATAATTGTACGAGTCCCAATAGAATGTTTGACCAAACGCTAGCCTGGTGTTGTTTCGGAACCATAGCTCTTCTCCGGTACGCAAGTCTACTGCAACAATTCCTTGCACAGGCCATATCCCCGGGGCCCATTCAGTGCCCATGGTGTATCTATTGTAGTAAAGTACTCCGTTGATTATTACTGAGTTTTCGAATTTGCCTTCGTACGCATCTCCTTCTTCATAGGCGTGATCCCCACTTTCTCCTCCGGTTAGACCTCCTAGTGCTATCGGTTTTGCCCATAATATGTGGGCAGTTTCTGGTCCGTCATTGTATGGAGCGACCATTCCACCCCCCTCCCAGGGAACTCCTAGCCAGTTTCCTGAAATCGATGACCATTCTCTAAGGTTCGCATCTATTGGGCGACTCCAGTATTCGGTTGGTAATGGTATGCCTGGCCAAAACTCTAGCTGCTCCTCAACTACGACGAGTTCCAGTATTTCGCTGTCGCTGGCTTCCCACCATATATTAGCTCCTCCTGCCCCAGTATAGTCTCCACTCCAGTTACCCCATTGCGCAGGGAAGTGCGTCTGCAGTTTGTATATGCCGATCTTGTCAGGTTTGAGTATATCTCCTGTTCCACCTGTCGCGTCGGTTCTGTACGGTCCTAAAGTGGTTTCGATTCCTTCAGGATCTATGAGTGTTATTGTTAGATTCTCCCAGCCCAGAGTTACGTTTTGCCTCTCTTGCGTGATCCCGACGTGGATTAACGTGTCCTGATTAATACCTACAGGGTTAGGCGTAGCACCAATGTACGCATAGCTTTTCATCGTAAGCATAGGAACCTGTGCGGTGGCTGCTGGTAAAGCAACAAGGATAGCAGATATTGTTAACACCAAAATTAATGCAATTGTAGATATTTTTGTTTTTAATTGTAGTTTTTTCATTTTATTTTCATTTCCTATTTTTGAACTAACACTCGTTTTTCGTTCTTAAAAGCTTTTGCTAACGATGGTTCTGTTAACTCCTTATGGGATAGAGAAAGGTGTTAACAGAACCCTAACGATTAACAGAACATCTATTTGGGTTTGGGGTTAAAATTCAACCCTTAAAAAAGGTGGAATTTGCGGGAGATGTCTCCAATAGAGAAGCGAACAGGCATTTCCATAACGTTTTCACTGTTTACTTAGGTTTTCGGAAGATATGCTATTTTTTCCTTTTTTTGGATGCCCCTCGGGATAGAACGGTTTATCGAAAACTGCAGCTAAAGTGTCGTCCTTCATAGCCATTGAATCGAGTATTTCTTCGTTGATTGTTGTTGCTACTAGGCTAAGTTTGTGTTTTCTCAGGACTTGGAATTTATTGATTAAATCCACGTTTAACTTTGACATTGGACGTCTTCAGGGCATAGCTTTTGCGAGCTCGAGAGTCAATCCCCCTGCTGACGAACCAAATTAATGGAAAACATCCATAAACCTTTTGCCTACAATTCATTATCTAATCTCCGAATTATGTGATGAACAGGTTTTGCCAAAATGAATTGGTGATCAAACGAGCGGGCGCCTAGCATAATAGATTCACAAAACTAGATGTGCGTATATAATCTTCTTTGGTTAATGTGCGCTTTCGTTATCTATCTTTTTCAAGAGTTTGTTAAGGATTTTCTCTTTTGTTCTCAATTCTTTTTCTGAAATCGTGTGCCCCATTGGACATAATTCATCAACTATGGCGCCCTCATTTTCTAGGTATACAACCGGATATATGTAACATCCCAAGGGTCGTTTCGGGTATATTCTGCATTTCCTATCGGAGGGGATAAAGAAATAGCAATATCCGTTAACATTTCTTAGCCGAGCCACACCACCATCAAATACTGCAAATTCTTCCAAACGATAACCTATATCCTCTAACCTTTTGATATCATCGTTTGAAAGCTCCATCATCGTTTCTTCGCAGCATTTACCGCAATTTAAGCAATACACGCTAAGCAGACCCTCGCATGTCATAACAAAAGACAGCTAGTTATAGTATCTGGGTTTGGGTGTTAAATTTTATCCGTTATGTGTTGTTGCAATTTTTTAAGTTCTTCTGGATTTGCAGAATCAATAAACGCTAAAATGTTTTTTTTGTTTCTAATTTCTTGGAGTCCTTTTTTTCTGCTTTTTG